>Ga0116226_10002572_pt1 | contig 15862 bp, 19 predicted proteins | sample S1TSphfallax_FD_89692 | JGI IMG/M metagenome (GOLD analysis project Ga0116226, IMG submission 89692) | Host-associated microbial communities from peat moss isolated from Minnesota, USA - S1T2_Fa - Sphagnum fallax MG | ecosystem: Host-associated > Plants > Peat moss > Unclassified | place: USA...
GAACTGACCGCCGCCCATCTCGACCGCAGCGTCGCCGCGATCCTCGGGCACCTGGGCGAGCAGAAGGCGACGGTGCAGCAGAAGCAGGACCTTGCCGCGATCACCCATCTGTGCGGCGCGGGCGCGGCACGCGACTTCGCCCGGCACGGATTTCGCCTGACGGCGGGGCAACTGTGCGGCGACCATTCGACCGAGATCTATGTCGGCCGGGTCACCGCGATGATCCGCCAGTTCCAGCGGCTGAGCGCCGGAAACTGACCACAGCACCGATTCGGCTCTTGCGCTGCGATCGGCAACGGAGACCCCCATGACGTTAAGGCTTTTGACAGTGCTGCTCGCCTTGTCCCTGGCGCGGCCGGCTTTCGCCGAGCCGGCGGCAGAGCATTTCATCATCTCGATGCCGGCTGGCAGTCCGCTGGAAGAGTTCGCCCGCCAGGAGTTCAGCGAAGCCTATCATCGGCTTGGCATCGATGTGACCTTCGCGTTGGTCCCCTCGGCGCGGTCCCTCGCAATGGCCAATGAGGGCGCGAGCGACGCCGATGCCGGCCGAACCGCTGAAGTCGGGGCTCGCTTCGGCAATCTGGTGCGCGTCCCGAGCACCATCATCGAGATGGACTATCGCGCGATCACCCGTGACCGAAAGCTCGCCGTCACCGGGTGGGATGGTCTCAAGGGACACCGTATCTGCAGTCTGCTCGGCGACAAGCTGATCGAGAGCCGCACGGCCGGCCTCGATCGCGAGATGACGCGCGGTCTGCCCTCGGCCCTGAAAATGCTCGAGGCCGGCCGCTGCGACGTCCTGATCGCCAGCCAATTCGCCTGGTCAGACTTCGACACCATCGCGCCGGGGCACTATTGCGAAAGCGATGCGCCGCTCATGTCGGTGCCGATCTATCACTACGTCAATAAGCGCCATGCCGATCTGGTCCCCGCGCTGACACGCATCCTCGATTCCATGCATCAGGACGGGACGAGCCAGCGGTTTATCGCACCCCTGAAAAGCCGCCTGTCGTCCGTCAAGGCGCGCTATGGCTGCGAGCTTCGCTAGTAATTTTGCACGGTCGTGCGCAGACGGGCGGTGTCGTATCCCTGCGCTCTCAGCCGCGCCAGCAGCGCCTGATAGCGCGCCGGGTCGACCGACGGCGTGCGCGACAGGATCCACAGATAGTTCCGGCCCGGCTCGCCGATGGCGGCCAGGCTATAGTCCGCATCGAGGTCGATCACCCAATATTTGCCCCACACGAAGGGCAGCCAGCCCAGCCATTGCGGGGCGAACCGCACCCTGAGCTTGGCCTCGTCCCCCTCGCCGACCCGCTCGGCGCGACCGATCGCCTGATCCATCGAGCCGTCGGCCGTTCTGCAGCGATTGACCACCTTCACACTGCCGTCAGGCTCGGGGCTGTAATCGGCCGTCGTGTCGCTGACGCATTGCTTCTGGAAGCGGTTGGGATAATTGGCCAGTTCGAACCAATGCCCGGCATAGCGAGGCAGGTCGAGCGCGGCAACGGCCCGCAGCGGATGGGGATCGGGGTCGGCGGCGCAGCCTGCGGCGCCAAGGCAGAGCAGCAGGACCGCAAGCGCCCGCCGCCTCAAGACAGCGGCACTCCCTCGATGAAACGCAGATCGCGCACGGCGCCGCCATCCAAGGCGGCGAGCGCTTCCTGATAGGCCGCGCCGTCATGGGTCGACAGCGCCGCTGCCAGGTCGGGAAATTCGATCAGCACGGTCCGCTCCTTGACCCCATGCTCGAACACGAACGAAGCGACGCCGCGCGCCAGCACGGTGCCGCCCCCGGCCACGATGGCCGGAATTGCCAGCTTGGCATAGGCGGCCAGCTTGTCCTGATCCAAAATTTCCCGGTAACACGCGATCCAATAGGCTTTCGCCATCGATAGTCTCCTTTAAGGGCAACACGGCATGTGGGGACGGCGCGCGCCGCAATCAACCAAATCCGCGCGAGCGGATCCAGGTGGCCTGAATCAGGCGGGCGTCATTGCTGGCGCGGTGGCGGGAGAGGTCGGAGGCACGGGCAAGCTCATCCTTGATCGAATGCCAGTGCGCCTGCTGGTCGGGGCTGAGGATCAGGCGCAGATCCTCCAGACGGAACAAGGGGGTGCGTTCGGCCGCCTCGAACAGCCGGGCCATCCAGACGAAATCATGTGCCCAGCCGTCGCAATAGGCCACCTGGCCGCGCAAAGCCTGGTTGAGATGGTCGGCCACCACGGCACAAGGCTTGCCGTGCCGGATCAGGGACTCGCGCGAGATCCCATGGAGACCGACGGCGCCGCTGTCCCAGTGAAGCCAGCCTTCCTCCGGCTGGATCAGCGAGCACCAGCCCTTGCCCTCGTCATCGGCCAGGCCAACCTCGATCGGATAGGAACTTCGTCCGAAACCGGACGCCTCGAAATCGATGATGATGGGAGGAGTCATGCGCAACCGATCCCGTCAGAGGGCAGTGCGCCACCTTAGCACGAAATCGATATTTCTCAGCCGTCGGGCGGCGCAGCGTCACTCGGTGGTCTGCTTGGGTTCCGACAGTTTCGCGAACAGAGCGATCAAACGATCATTGATTCGAACAAGGCGCCTTTTCAACCATGCGGAAGCGGTTGTTCCACCAACGCCGCCAGATCCCTGGCGATCCGCGCGATCACGCCGTCCCAATCGCCGGCCCGCTGCTGATGAAACAGGCGCGCGGTCGGATACCAGGGGCTGTCCTCCCTGCCCTCCAGCCAGCGCCAGCATCCGTCATGGCGCGACAGGATCCAGACTGGCCGGCCGAGTGCACCGGCGACATGGGCGACGGCGGTGTCGACCGTAATGACCAGATCGAGAGTGGCGAGGATGGCCGCCGTGTCGGCAAAACTGGACACCGCGGCCATCGGATCGAAGGGCCGCTCACCGGCCGGCAGATCGGCGATCTGCCCCGCCGCGTCACCTTTCTGCAGGCTGACCATGCTGACACCCGGCAGGGCGAGCAGCGAACGCAACCGGACCAGGGCAAGCGAACGGCGGGCATCGACGCGACCGAGGGCGGGATTGGCCAGGCGCGGATTGCCGGCCCAGACCAGACCGACGCGCAGCCCCGGCAGGCCCCTCAGCTGCTCCGCCCATAGCGCCACCCGGTGCGGATCGGCGGTGATGTAGGGACAATCGCCAGGAACCGTATCCAAGGTCGTCCCCAACAGATGCGGGCAGCTCATCAAGGCAGCGTGAAAATCGCAGTCGGGCATAGGACCATCCAGCCGCACCACGTCCGACACGCCCGGCACCGATCCCAGCAGCTCGCGCAGTTCCGGCGCCACCGCCAGCACCACCCGACCGCCGGTCGCCGCCACCGGAGCGGCATAGCGGGCGAACTGCACCATGTCGCCAAATCCTTGCTCGCCATAGAGCAGAATGCTGCGCCCGGCGAGAGACTCGCCGCGCCAGGGCCGACCCGGCAGATCACGGTGCTGGCTGTTGAGCGCGGCAGGTTGCAAGCGCCATTCATGCTCGCGCCAGCCCTCCGCATAGGCCCCGACACGCAGCAGGGCCGCACCGAGATTGCCATGAATATCGGGATGATCGGGCTGCAGCCGCACCGCCGCCCGGAACCAGCCGATCGCTTCGTTCGGACGGCCGCCTTCCTTCAGCAGCGCCGCCAGATTGTTGATCGCCGCGGCAAGATCGGGCCGCAGCGCCAGGGCGCGCCGAAAACAGCGCTCGGCCTCGTCCGGCCGATCCGCTTGACGGCGGACGACGCCGAGATTGCACCAGCTTTGCGCGGCCTGGGGCGCCACCCCAACAGCACGGCCGAGCAGACATCCGCCCGCCGCGGGATCATGGGCGGCGAGCAGCAATCCATAATGGTCGAGCGCCTGGCTCTGCGCCGGCAGCCAGATCAGCAGCCGCCGATACAGCGCAGCCGCCTGCTCGGCGCGCCCGGCCTGGTGAGCCTCGACGGCGGCGGCAAACAGAGACTGAAGATCGGGCGGGGAAGCATCGGCCATGGCTGGATCTCGCCGCAGCATAGCATAAAACCCCGCCTTATCTCGCGGTCGCGCTTAGAGGCCCGTCACTGACTCTGGTGCCGAGGCGCGGCGGCCGGCAGCTCGATATTGACTTCGAGCACCGAGATATTGCCGTCATTATCGAGATTGACCTGCACCCGGTCGTCATCGACCTGGACATATTTGCGGATCACCTCGAGCAGTTCGCGCTGCATCTGCGGCAGGAACTCGGCGCCATTCAGGCCGGCCCGTTCATGGGCGAGCAGGATCTGCAGGCGCTCGCGCGCCGTGTCCGCCGATGAGCGGGGCTGGCGCCGGAACAGACTGAGCAGACTCATGCGCTTCTCCGCAGCAGGCGGTCGAACAGGCCGCGCTTGGGGGCTTTGGGAATGGTGATCTCGATCGTCTCGCCGAGCAGGCGTCCGACCGCTTCGGCGTAAGCCTTGGCGGCGGGCGATTTCTCGTCGAGGATCACCGGCATGCCGACATTGGAAGCCTGCAGCACCGAGGGGCATTCGGGCACCACGGCGAGCAGCGGCACGGCGAGGATTTCCTGAACGTCTTCCAACCGCAGCATCTCGCCCTTCTCGACGCGTTCGGCGTCGTAGCGGGTCAGCAACAGGTGCTGCGGCAGGGTCTCGCCCTTTTCGGCGCGCGCCGATTTGCTGGTGACCAGACCGATCATGCGGTCGGCGTCGCGGACCGAGGAGACCTCGGGATTGGCCACCACCACCGCTTCGTCGGCGTAATACATGGCCAGGAAGGCGCCGCGCTCGATGCCGGCCGGGCTGTCGCAGACGATATAGTCGAACTGGGTCTTCAACTCGTCGATGACCCGCTTGACCCCCTCCTCGGTCAGGGCGTCCTTGTCGCGGGTCTGCGAGGTGGCCAGGATGAACAGGGTCTCGACCCTTTTGTCCTTGATCAGCGCCTGGCTGAGCTTGGCGTCGCCATTGATGACATTGATGAAGTCATAGACCACCCGGCGTTCGCAGCCCATGATCAGATCGACATTGCGCAGGCCAACATCGAAATCGATGATCACGGTCTTGTGACCGCGCTGGGCCAGGCCGGTGGCGATGGCGGCCGAGGTGGTGGTCTTGCCCACACCCCCTTTGCCCGAAGTGACCACGATTACTTTTGCCACGATGAATTCCTTTCCGCTTGCTCAGAGGGTCTCGAAAACCAGGCGTTCCTCGACCAGCCTGATCTGGACCGGCTTGCCGATGAGGCCTTGATCCATTTGCTCGCTGACCATGTAAAAACCGCCGATCGACACCAGATCGGCATCCAGATGGCGGCAGAAGATCCGGACCGAGCGGTCGCCCCCCAATCCGGCCACGGCGCGGCCCCGCAAAGGCCCGTACACATGAATATTGCCCTCGGCCAGAAGCTCGGCGCCGCGGCTGACGGCGGCGGTGACGATCAGATCGCCATCCGCCGCATAGATCTGCTGGCCCGAGCGCACCGGCTCGGTGACCAGGCGCGCCTTGGGCGGACCGGCCAGCGGCTTGGCGCGGCCGCGCACCGTCTGGGCCTCGGCGGCGCGGCCGGCCGGGAACACGGCAAGGCCGGCTTCGGTCGCCGCGTCCTCCCAGGCCGCGGTTGCGCCCTGGATTCCGACCGGCACCAGGCCGAGATCGCGCAAGCCCGCGCAAAAGCCGGTCATGTCGATCGGCCTGGTCGCCGTCAGGGCGGACAGGTCGAGAATGATCGGCGCCTTGCTGTAGAAGCCGGGCGCCAGCGCCAGGGTCTCGGCCAGGCGCGCGAAGAAGTCCGGATTGCCTGGATCGGCAAGCTTGAGGGCCAGGAGGGTGAAACTGGTGCCGCGGATCTGGAAAGGGGCGGCGGCTGTATCGGGCGCGGCGGGGCGCGGCGGCATGGAGCTGATTTTACCGAAATCGAGGAATGTCTGGTTGGCCTGTTTGCAGCAGCGCTGGCCTGGGCGCAAGCTAAAATCGGCCGGGGCCCGAAATTGTCTTCGGTGATCCCCCTGGTCAAGCGGGCCAATCTATGCCGAAGTAGAAAAGAGACTTGGCCGGAGTGAGATTTATGCGCGCTTTGTTGAAATCCTTGGCTTGTGCCGGGCTGTTGCTGTCATGTCCCGCTTTGGCGGAGTTGAAGGTCGGCGACAAGGCGCCGGATTTCACCGTCCAAGCCGCGGTCGGCGGCAAGGTCTTCAGTTTCTCGCTGGCGGACTCGCTGAAACAGGGCCCTGTGGTGCTCTATTTTTATCCGAAATCCTTCACCCAGGGTTGCACCGTCGAGGCGCACGATTTTGCCGAAGCGGCCGATAAGTTTTCCGCCGCCGGCGCCAGTCTGATCGGGATTTCGGCCGACGGGATCGAAACGCAAAAGGAGTTCTCCAGCAAGGAATGCCGCGAGAAATTCCCGGTCGCCGCCGATCCCGATCTGAAGGTCATCCGCGCCTATGACGCGGTATTTTTCCGTTTGCCGGGGATCGCCGGCGTTTCCGACCGGACCTCCTACGTGATCGATTCCAAGGGTGTCGTCAGCTATGTCTATACGGCCGAAGCGCCTGACAAGCATGTCGAGAACACGCTGAAGGTGGTTCAGGAGCTGAAAGAACACTCAAAATGAACGCCCCGTCCGCCCGGTGAACGGTCACTCGAGACCTGTTGTTGGCGGTGGCAACTATTTGATCCCGCATTTCCCATTTGACCACTCTGTTTCGTTACGACGAGTGCTAATTATGCTATATATTTCAAAGCGATGGCTTTAATTGGAGCGGGCCGAAATGGAGATAGTGGCGGGTGAAGCTGAATTGTCCGATCTGCGGGTCGGTTTCGACCGTCGCCTGAAGCTGGAATTCCACGGTTCCAAGGTCACCTCCGATGCCGGGTTGCTCGCCTTCCGTGAACTCGATGACGCCCTCGGCCGGACCGAGATGGTCGGACGGGCTCTGTCCGACCTCAGGACCGGCAGGAATGGTCGCCACACCCTGACCTCCCAGTTCCGTCAATCGGTGTTCGGTCGCCTCGCCGGATATGAGGATGTCAAGGACGCCGACCGCCTGGGCCATGATCCGGCGATGCACTGGATCGTCGGCGGACGGGCGGTGACGAAGGAAGCCCCGCGTCCACCAGCCAGATGGGAAGATTTGAAACTGAAGTCCTGACCCAGAAAGCAAATCTCACGGCCCTGGCCGATCTGTCGGGGCAATGTATCGACGCGGTTCATGCCCGCCGCCCGACCGACGTGGCGGTGCTGGACATGGACAGCAGCGTCAGCCCCACCCACGGCGAGCAGGAAGGCACCGCCTACAACGGCCACTTCGGCCGCACCTGCTATCACCCGCTGTTCGTCTTCAACCAGTTCGGCGACCTCGAACGCTGTGCTCTTCGCTCCGGCAATGTCCACAGCGCTGATGACTGGCGCTCGGTCCTGGGGCCGGTGGTGGCGCGGTATCGGGACAAGACCAAACGGCGATTCTTTCGAGGCGATGCCGCCTTCGCCCTGCCCGATCTGCACGACTACTTGGAAGTCGAGGGCTACAAGTACACCATCCGCCTCAAGGCGAACTCGGTTCTCCAGGGCCACATCGCGCCCCTGCTCAAGCGCCCGGTCGGCCGCCCCCCGAAGTAAGTGCAACGGTTCTACGCCAGCTTCAGCTATCAGGCCGTGCACTAGCCAAATGCTTCAATTGACATAAATGCACGCCGTGGTAAATGTCTTGCACCGTACAAGGCGATCTCCGGGGTTTGGATGCACAGGAACTCACCACGGCACGTCGCTCTTAGATCGGTGCCGATCCGCGTCTGCGGGGCGGGAAGCCCCCTTCTCTGCTGCCTCTTCTTGCTCCTGCTCGCAGCCTGCGGGAACGGCCGGCTGGGCGGTGGCCCGACCGGAACGGTGACCGCGACGGGCGGGCCGCCGGGCGCCTATGGATTCAAATGCGGCTCGGTTCCCTCGATCAATGATTGGTCTGCCGAGTTGGGCGCGGTCCAACCGCAGGCGCGGATCGGGGGGACCCTGTCGGCGCTTCTGCCGCCGGTCGCGGGCGATCTCAAGTCGGCCTGCATAAATGCGCAATTCGAGGCGCGGATCGAGGCAATCCGGCGCGCCGGATATTTCGACAAGGTTATCGTCCGTCACGACGGCAATGACGGAATTCGCCCGGCGGGCCAGGAGGACGGGTTCTGGATCTGGACCGAAAACGGGATGTTGGTGACAAGCTACGGCAAGGCCATGCGTTCGCCCTTGCCGATCAATCCGCAGCGGCTGGAGAGCTGGGTGACGGGCTTGCCGCCCTATTTCGAGAATCTCCGGAAAACCGCGGACGAAGGGTCGAATGCCGTCACTTTGTCCTCGGTCGGCCTGTCGAATTATTTCGGCTATCGGGGCGTCGAATATGTCACTTTTGGCGATTTGCGCGGCGCTCTGGTGGAGGATGCGGATCGCTTCGCCGCCAAGACCAGCAAGGTCAAATCGATCGGCGCCAAGGCCCTGGTGATCATCCCGCTCGAAAGCTCGGTCATTGCCACCTGGAGCGCTTCGGCGAAAAACATACCGAATCTCAACGCCAATATCGGCCTGGTCACCGGCACCGGCTCGTTCGTGACGATGACCGGCCAGGCTGCGGCGATTCAGCGCTCCGGGCTGTTTCGCCAGACGGCGATCGAACAGCGCGACGTCACCGATCCGGACAATGGCGACTATGACGCGGTCATCTGGATCAGACCCACCGATACCAGCAAATGGTATCTGCGTCTGAAGGGCGGCCGGACGACCCCGTTCAAGACGGTCGTCGGCGCCGACCCCGACCTATGGATGAAAGCCGTATTTGAGGCGGTCACCCAAGCCCGGAACACCAAGCCATGACGCTCGCACAAAGGGGGAGAGTTTCTTGATCGTGACAGCGCTGCGCCGGATACGCGCACCCTTACTGGCCGCCCTTCTGATGGGGTCCTTGAGTGTCGCCGCTCAGACGCCGGCGGCGACCGGAACGACGACTGGCGCACCCGGCAAAGGGTACAGCTTCAAATGCAGCGACACCCCCTCGGCGCAGGATTGGCAAAGCGAACTCGCCGCGATCAAGCCTTTGGCGCCGATCGGCGCCCCGTTGCATGCGTTCCTGCCGCCGCCGGCAGGTCCCGACAAGCAATCCCGGTGCATCCGGGCGATGTATGACGCGCGCATCGAAGCCTTGCGTCGGACCGGCCTGTTCTCCTCGGTCGATGTGCGAGAGGACCCGACGCCGGGCATTCGCCCCGACACGCAGGGCGCCGGCTATTGGGTCTGGGTGGACAATTTCATCATGGTCATCAGCTATGAAGACAGCCGCCGCTGGATCTTGATCAACACCGAGCAGCGCCTCGACGCCTGGACGGATGGTTTGCCGAAATTCCTCAAATCGGTCGAAGCGTCGGCCGACAAAAATTCGCCCGCCATCAACGTGCAGGGGGTCGGATCGAACAGCTATTACGGCTATAAGGGCCGAGAATATATTTCCTATTCGGACATCAGACCGGCCCTGATGGCCTCCGCCGACGCGCTGCTCGCCGCCACCAGCCGCGCCCAACGCGTCGGCCATCGGGCGCTGGTGCGGATCCCGACCGAGGAGAATTTCATCGCCGACTTTCAGAAGCGTATGCAACTCGGGTCCGTCGATCCCACCGGCAGCTTCACCCGAATCGCCGGATCGGCGACCTATAGCTGGCAGTCGCTGCAGGCCAAGGCGATCCGCAAATCAGGGCTGTTCGACGAGACGATCATCGAAGAAAGCGATGATCCCGCGCCGGACGGAGACTATGACGCGGTCATTTGGACCAATATTTCCGACCATAATAAATGGCATGTCAGGACCCGGGGTCATGGCGATGCCCTGTTGCAGCCTCAGGACATCCAGACGGCCGACCAGTGGGTCAACCGGGTCCGCGATGCGCTCGTCAATCCGGCGGCGCAAGGCGCCGCCGATGCCGCGCCGCAGGCGAAACCAATGTCATTTACCGTGGACGGCACCGCCTATCACTCTCTCGACGAGGTCGGCGCCGCGCTGAAGGCGAAATGCGACAAGCTGCTGGAAAGCGTCACCCGCATCGGAACCAAGCATTATGGGCCGATATTGGTGGTATTCCCGGCGCATGCGCAGCAGGACAAGAGCGTTGTGACCGCCTGCCTGCCGAAGGGGCCGGCGACGGGCGCGGTGAATTGCGAGAAACAAAGCGACGACAGCCAATCGGCAATCATGGGCTACATGCATGCGATCAACGATCGCGGAAACGACTGTTTGGCGGCGGCCATCCAACGCTCCGACCTGTTCAGCGCCGTCTCGGTGAAAAACACCTCCGAGGTTGAAGAGAACGACTTCCAGGGTTATCGCTACAAGATGTGGGTCCAGCCCTTTGCCACGTCCGGCCCGGCCGGTTTGATCGTCGCGAAACAGACGGGAGGCCAGACGAAAATTCCGCTTCCTCCCTCGATCGCCTTCGAAAAAGAGGGCGATTTGCAGAAGGAGATGTCTCTGTTGCAAACCGCGCTCCAGGACATAGGGCAGGACTGAGCCAATAGGGAGTGACGCAATGCCGGTAAGGATGACTTTCGCCTGGCTCTTGACCGCCGGCCTGATTGCCTCCCTGACGTCTCTGCCGAGCGCCGCGCAATCGCCGTTCAAGATGCCCGAAGCATCGATATAAAAGCAGGTTCAAATGCCGCCGCCGGGCAATATTTCCACGCTATCTGGCAAAGTTAAGTTGATGATCGGAACGCCACATATTGCTAGTCTTCGCTCCGACTGGGGGAAGCGATAGGGCTGGATCTGATATGGGTGTCCGTCTCCGCAGCCTGTTGATCGGCGTCGGCCTTCTTGCCTCGGCATCCGTCGCACGGGCAAAAATGCCGCACCTCGAAATAGCCACCGAGGATCTGCCGCCCTTCAGCATGATGAAGGATGGCACGCTGACCAGCCTTTCCACCGAGATCATTCGCGAGGCTTTGCAGCGGGCCCAAATCCCCTACCGAATTTCCTTACTCCCCTGGATGCGCGCCTACAAGATGGCGGTTGGCCAGGCCGATCTGTGCCTGTACTCCACTGTGCGGACCCCCGAGCGCGAGCCGATATTCAAATGGGTCGGCCCGGTGGTGCGCGACAAATGGGTCGTCTTCGTGCCCGCCGACAGCCAGATCGAGGTCGGGTCGATCGAGGATCTCAAACGCTATCGGACCATCAGCCTGCCCGGCGATGCGATGTCGCTGTTCTTGCAGGAGAATGGCATTCCGTTCGACCCCAGCGTGACCACCGAATCGATCAGAATGCTGAAAGGTGGCCGCATAGACTATTGGGCGGCCACCCGCTTGAAGGGTTACTATCAGGCCAAGCTCGAGGGCATCAAATTGCGGGTGGCGATGGTCCTCAAGGATGAGGACATGTATCTGGCCTGCAACAAGAGCATGCCCGACAGTGTCATCGCGGCGCTCAATAGTGCGATCGCGGGGATGGAGCAGGATGGCACCATCGCCCGATTGAGCAAACCCTATCAATAGCGGCCGATCGGCATAACCGCCGCTATTCGAGATCCGGATATGGCCCCTTTCCGCCCGCCGCGATGAATTTCGCGACTTGGGCATCGAGCACCGGCAAGGGCACCGACCCCGTCGCCAGCACCGCATCATGGAAGGCGCGGATATTGAATTTGTCTCCCAACGCCTTTTCCGCCTTGGCGCGCGCGGCGCGGATCGCCATCTCGCCGAGATAATAGGAGGTCGCCTGACCCGGCCAGCTGATATAGCGGTCGATCTCGGTGTCGATCTCGTGGTCGGGCAGCACCGTATTGGCACGGAAGAAGGCGACGGCCTGCTCGCGCGTCCAGCCCTTGGCATGGATGCCGGTATCGACCACCAGGCGGGCGGCCCGCCAGATCTGATAGCCCAGCATGCCGAAGCGGTCATAGGGGGTGTGATACATCCCCATCTCCTGGCCCAGCCACTCGCAATACAGCGCCCAGCCTTCGCCATAGGCCGAGATATAGCTGTGCCGGCGGAAATCGGGCAGCGAGGTGTCCTCCATCGCCAGCGGCATCTGGAAGGCATGGCCGGGCGCGCTTTCATGCAGCGTCAACGCGGTCAGATTATAAAGCGGCCGGTGCGGCAGGTCGTAGGTATTGAGCATATATTGGCCCGGCCCGCCGCGTCCGGCCGTATAGAAGGGCGCGATATCGTCGGGTACCGGGACGATCGCAAAGCGCGCCCGCGGCAGAAGGCCGAAATAGAGCCCGGCCTTGCCGTCGAATTCCTTGGCGATCCAGGCGGCGCGATCGAGCAGATCCTGTGCGGTCTTGGCATAGAAGCGCGGATCGTTGCGCAGCATCGCCTGGAAGGCGGCGAAATCGCCGGCAAAGCCGGTCTCCTTCATCGCCGCCTCCATCTCGGCGCGCAGACGCTGAACCTCTTCGAGACCAAGGCGATGGATCTCGTCGGGGGATTTGTCGACCGTCGCATAGAGTTCGATCTGCTGGCGGTAATAGGCCTTGCCGTCGGGCAGCGCCTCGGCCGCCAGCGTCTGGCGCACATGGGGCAGATAGTCGTTGCGCCAGAAAGCGTCGAGATCGCGATAGGCCGGCTGGATCACGGTGCGGATCAGCTCGATCGCCTCGGCCTTGAGCTTCGCCTCTTCCGCCGGCGCAAGGGCTCCCTGCATTTCCTTGAAGGGCGCGTAAAAGGCGGTGTCTTCCGGCTTGGCGTCCGCCACCTTGGTGATGGCGTCGCCCCGCCCCTCCAGGGTCACCCGGGGTGGGGTGAAGCCGCGCGCCAGGCCCGCGCGCATATTGGCGATGTTCTCGGCGAAATAGCGCGGCAGCTCGCGCAGCTGCGACAGCCAATTGCGATAATCCTGCACGGTGCGGAACGGGCGGCTGGCGCGGTCATTGAACTCGCCCCAGAAACTCGAATCCGAATTGGCCGGCATCTCGAAGCCGCGGAATTTCTCGTCGGCGATAAGATGGTCGAGCTGGTCGCGATAGACCTGCGCGTTGATCTGCTCTTTCTCGGACAGCTGGCTCGGTTGGATCTGCGCCAGCTTGGCCCGCACATCCTGCCAGTAAGCCAGCCGCGCGGCCTGGGAGGCGGCATCGACATGCGGCAGATGAGCGGGAACCGGACGGGTGCCGTCCTCGTCATCCTGGAATTCGCCGATCCGCCAGGCCCATTCGGATTTATAGAGCGCCTGCAATCGGGCATCCGCCGGCGCGGCCGTCGAAGGCTGGGCAACAACCAGCACGGCCAACGCCGCACCAAACAGCTTTTTCATCACGTCTCCCAGTCCCTGCGTCCGGCGATTGCAGGAACGGTGCATGCGGCCGCAAGGTTGGGCAAGAGGATATTGGGGCACGCCCTGTACGCGATAAGCCGCTTGAGCCATAGTTGCTCTATTCCAACTTCGAGGATCGCAGGGAAAAATCCGATGATCGAGCTTCGCCGACTGTGCCACCCGCTCTGCATTTCCGTGGCGCTGCTGCTGGGGTTCGCCCTCACCCCGCACCCGGCGGCGGCGGCTTCCCTGCCCGCCGAGACGGTGCAGGCGATCGGGTCGCTGGTCGAGCAGACGCTGGCCGCCGATCATGTTCCCAGCGCCTCGATCGCGGTGGTCAAGGATGGCCGGATCGTCCTGGCGACAGCCTATGGCAAGGCGCATCTCGCACCCGACATCGATGCCAAACCCTCGATGCGCTACAAGATCGCCTCGAACAGCAAGCAACTGACCACCGCGGCGATCCTGCTGCTGGCCGAACGGCATAAACTATCCCTCGACGACAAGGTTGCCCGCTTCCTGCCGGACCTGACCCGAGCCAATGAAGTGACACTCCGCGAGCTTCTGTCGCACACCTCGGGCTATCAGGATTTCTACGCCGAGGACTATGTCCTGCCGGAGATGCGCCAGGACACCACGGCGCAGCATATTCTCGATATATGGGGCAAGAAGCCGCTCGATTTCGCGCCCGGCACCCGCTGGCAATACAGCAATACCAACTATGTGATTGCCGGGCGCATCGTCGAGCAGGTCAGTCACCTGTCCCTGATGGACTTCCTGCATAAGGAGATCTTCGACAAGCTGGGCATGAAGAGCCCGGTCGATATCGGCAGCGAGTGGAGCGCCGAGGATCCCGCCGGCTACACCACCTATGGCCTGGGGCCGGCCCGCGAAGTCGCCCCCGAAGGCAAAAACTGGCTGTGGGCCGCCGGCGAGCTGGGCATGACCGCCAGCGATCTGGCGCGCTGGGATATTTCGCTGATCAAGGGCGAGATCCTGTCACCCGCCTCGACCAAGGCGCTGACCACGCAAGTGACCCTCTCCGACGGCACGGCGACCAATTACGCCCTTGGCCTGAGGACCCAGCAATTGGACAATGGCCACCGGCGCTGGGCCCATACCGGCGGCGCCTCGGGCTTTCACAGCATCAATGTCATCCTCCCCGACGACCGCGCCGCCATCACCGTCCTCACCAATGGCGAGGGCCACACCTCGCGGACCATCGAGCAGAAGATCGAGGCGTTGCTGTTCACGCCGACCGCCGATCCCGGCGCCGAGGCCGCCTTGACCCGCGCGCGGGCGCTGTTCGCCAGCCTGCAGGCGGGCAAGATCGACCGCACAAGGATGACGCCGGCCCTCAACGATTATTTCTCGGACGCGGTGCTGAAAGACTTCGCAGACTCGCTGGGGCCGCTGGGCGAGGCCCAGGATGTCACGCAAACCAGCTTCGAGGATCGCGGCGGCATGGCCAACCGCGTGTTCAAGATCAAGGCGGGCGGCAAGACCCTGACTATGGACAGCTACCTGTTGGCCGACGGCACCTGGGAGCAATGCCTGATCTTTGCCGAATAGGGTCTCACAGCAGCTCCTCGATGCCGAAGATGGCGAGGATGACCCATTTCAGGCGCCACAGCACCCACAGCCCGATCGTCAGCGCGGCCGCCAGGACCACCGCAAGCGCCACCTTGATCAGCAGGGCGACGTGGAAGATCACGAACAGGATCAGCAATAGAACCAGAAGCCGCATGGCACACCTCTCTTGATCGATGGGACCGCAGAGCACGCGGGGTCGCGCCCGAGGCCACAGGGACAGAGAAAGCAAGAGCCGTTCCAATGGCTGAATACCGCCAAATTGCTGGCATCCTGGATGAAGGTTTAGCCAAATCCGTCATCGGAATGGCGGGATTGGCCAAATCGCCTGCGACGATGCCGCTTTGGGCCGCCCCCTTTCAGCGATCGCCCTCTGGTGCGCGCCGGGACGGTATCGAGTCTCGGCGACCCTCATGACATTCGATCGAAATCGAATTATTCTTGTGTCGGTAGGTCTTTCGTCTGCTCGGAGTTCCCCCGTGGAATTTCTTTTTGGCTTCGTGTTCCGCGATCTGCTTGAGACGCGTGTTGGCCAGTTTTTCGGTTTGATCGTCGCAACAGCGACGATGGCCGGAAGCTTCGCCCTCCTGATCGGCATTCCCTGCTTGTACCTGTTCGGTGGCGAGGTGGCGCGATACACAGCGATGCTGACCTTCTGCGCTGCAGTCATCCTCATCTCTCTGATTATGGGCGCCTTTCGCGAACAGTCGGGGGATTAGAGTCAGCCGGGGCCGCGTAGAGAGCCCCTCAGCGCCATAGAGAGACCTTGCCCTAGTCTTCGTCTGCCTTGCCGTCTGGCTTTCCCCATCCCTGCGGCAAAAGCGGCAGATGCGGCAAAAGCGGTTCGATGCGGGCCGGCGGCGCGGCGCCTCTGGGCAATCTTTTCGCCGCCCGTTGCGCTTCACTGACCAGGACACGCTTGTAGGTCGCCTGGTATAGCGTGCGGATCGCCTCTTCGCTTTCGATCCAGTTTTCAACGCTGCCGGCCGCCAGCACCGCCTTGGCGAAGGGACGCGGA
>Ga0116226_10002574_pt1 | contig 15849 bp, 11 predicted proteins | sample S1TSphfallax_FD_89692 | JGI IMG/M metagenome (GOLD analysis project Ga0116226, IMG submission 89692) | Host-associated microbial communities from peat moss isolated from Minnesota, USA - S1T2_Fa - Sphagnum fallax MG | ecosystem: Host-associated > Plants > Peat moss > Unclassified | place: USA...
AAGCTAACATAGGCTACCCATGCATGATATTGAAGCTAACCTAAGTTATTTAGGTTATACTTAAGCTATACCTAGGGCTATACCTAGGCTATGTTTAAATTACATAAGCTATTTCTAGGCTACTATGTGGGGCTATAACTAAGCTATGTATGGTTATACCCAAGCTATGTAAACTATAACTAGGCTATAAATAGGTTATGTAAACTAGACCTAGGTTATATAAACTATGCCTAGATTATACTTATGGGGCTACACGTAGGTTATCTAGGCCCATACCTAGTAGGCTATACTTAGGCTATATAAGCTATGTTTAGGTTATACCTAGGCCATGTAGGACTATAATTTGGCTATACTTATGTTATGTAAAGCTATACATAGGGATATACATAGGTTATGTAGGGCTATAGTTTGGTTATATTTAAGTTACATAAGGCTATCTTAAGGTTATACTTAGGCTATGTAAGCTATATATAAGTTATGTATGGTTATATTTAAGCTATACCTAGGCTATGTAAGCTTTACCTAGGTTATACCTAGGTAGGGCTATATGTCAATTATGTAGGCTACATTTAGGCTATTTAAGGTTATACAACGGTCATGTAGGTTATGTAAGGCTATACCTAGGCTATGTACAATTATGTACAACTTTAGTTAGGCTATGTAAGGCTATACCTAGGCTTATACTTAGGACATGTAAGCAATGTATGGTTATATTTAGGCTATATACGTTATTCGTAGTGTTATACATCATCTATGTAGGGCCTAACTTGGGCTATATAGGTGACATAAGGTTATACCTAGGATTCTATATGAAACTTATATAGTTTCCATGGTACGATGTACACAAAAAGGAGTCACAATTTGACAATTTTCACTCCAACACATTTTTAATGTACTTTTTTAAATATTTGGAGAAGATCTTGTGATAGAATTATGCAATTAAAAGTGGATAACATTCTAAACTCTCATTGTGTTGTGAAATTGATGCACATTTGAACAATGCAATGGTTGATTAAAGTACATTTCTAAGTTGTAAGAACTTGTCACAAAGACTATAAAATAACAAAAGGACTAAAAAATAGATTTCTTAATGGGAATTTGTTCATGAAAATTCCACATACAAAGATATAACCATAATGAACAATCTTCTTCATGAAAACTTCAATTTGTTTTAAAAGTGTGATGTTCATATTAGATGATAGATAAAAGATTGGTCTAGTACATTATGTTATGATAATGTTAATGATTATGATATTTTTAAATTGTAAAATGTTCTCCCATTAAAGATGTAGTTGGGTTTTTTTTTTTAATCATTTAAAAAATCTATTTAGTGAAAATATAATTTAAAATATTGAAAATGGTAAATTGTTGTTAAACAAGGTTTTAAAAATATTTTAATTCAAATTATTGCTGTACAATTACATAACAACAAACATATGAACCAATTACATATTCATAGTTTATATAATTTGTCTTATTTTCAAGGCTCAAATTACTTATATCTTATTTTTAAAAGAATTCAAAATGAGTGAAATTTTATGTGCAAGTACTTTTGATGTTATATGTATTTCCAATTTCAACACAAAATTTGTACACTATACCATGGAAGGGTGAAAACACACTACAGTGGCCTTTTTTGGACATCACAATCTCAATTTTTCTAGGTTAATCAAATATAGTTGTATATAACTCAAATGTAGTTGAGAAATATAGCAAAAATGAGATGAAAATTTGAAAACTATATTGTAATCCTCCCAAATATAGAAAAATTACTCGAAAAACATCAATGTTCAATCAAAGGTGGACTTTGCAATGTAGGGGCTAATGTCATAGTCCAAAATATTATGGTTATGGACTTTTTATTTTAGTGAAGTTGGAAAATATCCTTATAACTTTTTACCACCACACATTCAAGTATCATAACACATAAGATGAAAAAGTAATGTAAGAAAAGATCTTTCATTTTCTTCAAGATTCAAAATGGAGATTTCAAAAATGTAGAATCCGTTTAAATACCTAATTTGATTTGAGTTATGTAATGTTATACTTAGGCTATATATAAGTTATGTACATTTTTAGACTATATGTATGTTATGCCTATTATACCTAGGCTATGATTATTTAGGTATTGTGCCTATATAGGCTTCATTGATACAATATAGCACCTAGGTTATCTAAGCAATGTAAATATATATATATACCAAAACAATTATTAGTCATGTAGTCATAATCACAGTCTTTTAGTCATTTATATGACTATAGTCAAATCAGTCCTAGTGACTATTGTTCTTATAGGAATATATGACTAAATTTGGACCTTGATCACAAAATGTCCTAGTCATAAAAACCATTTTTTTCTAATAGTGCAATATAGTGTTAAGTTGACGTATAGTAGTATGAATTGGAGCCAAATTTTAAAGGTTTTGTGGTAAATATTAATTTCTTATCATTCAATATGTAATAATTCAAACATAGAATAAATGTACTTCTAACAAAATAGTATGCAAAACTTACAAAATTTGCACAATTCAAAACTAAAATTATATTTTTAATACCTATTTGTATTTGCATTTTTGTACTTTACACAAAAATAGAAGATTGAATGCATGGTTGAGTGATTCATTACAAGTCCATAGCAAGTTTTTAAAAGTTGTCAAATGGACATTGTTGTTAGTTTTTAAGATTTAATCTTTGACTACCAAATGTTCACCTACCTATGAAACCTTCTAAATCTAGGTCAAAACCTATATCAAAAGTTGTTACCAAAGCATAGCTATGCTTAAAGGGAGTAAACATGTACTTGTCAAGTTCTTTAGGAAGAATTGTAGACGTTCATTGCACCCTTCCAATCATGTGGGCCATAGTTGATGATTTGATTTTGATTTTTTACTTGAAGAAAAATGATCGATAGGTCTTGGAAAACCTAGGGGTTACATGCTAGAGGTGTCTTTTAATGGGCATTGTGATTGTTTTGCATGAACTTCCTTTTTGTATTGAAATTGGGTTGGTTGAAGATTGTCCTCCTCTTTCCTCCAAATCATATATCATTATCATCTAAGTCAATTATGTTCCAAGGTGTCTTCTTTGCCTTCAAAGATACTACAACCAAAACCTCATCATCATGTCACGTTCTTGTTGTTCATTGAATTGTTACATTAATTGTATGTTATGGTTCATAATTCAAAGATGAAGGAGGAAATGTATGCTATGGATAACAAACTTGTAATGGCATTGGATTTGCAATTCGCTTTGGAACTCTTTTTCTTCACGTGTTTTTTATTGTTGTGTTTGCTTCATTGCCACTTGTCTCTCTTTTGCTAGTCTTTGCAACCTTTCAACAAAGCTTTCTTCATTTATTTTGTCTATTGCAAAAACAAAACGAAAAAGATATTAAAAACAAGGTAGCTAACTCTAACCACAATTGCCATTACTGTTTGCATGCAACTACTTGCCAAAATTATGTTTTGCATCTCCTTTTAAGGTTAGAGCTTCAATTACACTTAAACCTTTTTTTGTTCTATTCTTTATATTTTTCTTAAAAGGACTTCATAACAATATGGACATAATGTACATCCACTACCTAGTCTAGGTGGTCTATAGCTACATAGGGTGAATGCACATTATGGTGCACACAATTTGATGGAAATTTGGAACTACATATAGTATGAAAAATAGAAACACGTAATATTTCCCTCACTTTAAATTATTTAAAAAATCATATATAAATGATTTGGGCTTCAAAATTAAAGGAAGTCACAAGAATCATGAATATGAAATTGAGACATAATTGTACATTTGTGTAAATGTACACCAATATTTAATAAAGGTTTAAAAAAAACCCTTATTTGATAACAATTTTCCATTTAAAAAAATTCAAAACTTCATTTTACTTTTGTCAAATAATTATTAAAAAATTAGCCCAAGTAAATCTTAAATAAATAAAAAAAATTCAACCTAAAAGAATCATAATCATCAACATTGTTATACCATAATGTACTAATGAACATTTTAAAATCATATGATCTAAATTCCACAACCTTAAAAAAAAGTAAAAACTTTGATAGGGAATATTTTTCTTTATGGTTTCTTTTATGTATGTGTAAAATTTCATGGAAATTTTATCATTAAATGTAGTAGTTTTTAATCCTTTTGTGGGAATTGCATAAATGTGATAGGTTTTTGCAAATCAAAATAATACTTTGTTGGACTATTCATTCATAAGTGCATTGATTTCACAACATAATGTTATATTGGGACATCAACTATCATCTATTACAAAATTTAGTGAAAATGATTTTCCAAATTTCCACCATGATGCATGAAACTCGAATAGGTATTGAAAACTATCAAATTGTGATAGTTTTTTTGTGTAAATTGTAGCATGCATTCACCCCATACAATCTTGTTATTGATTCATATTTTTCATTATCTTCATCATCATCATCTACAATTTTACTTTTTGATCAAGTTAAAATCATTTTGACCTAATTAGTAGATAGGTTTAGGGATGTTTTGACTTGGTATTTTTCTATTCATGTACTAATACAATTTTGTTTTATTTTGATTCACAAGCACTTATCTACAGTAACCAATAATATTGTATTGTTCAATAAACAATATTGTATTTTATATGGTCCAAACCACTTATTAATAAACTTTCCTAGGTGGATTTTACTTCCTTTGGGAACCATAGAACAAAATCACCAAACTTAAAATTCTTCCCAAAGTGACATTATTATTGACTACTACATGGAGTTTTATTCCATTATTGAATTCCTATGGTTTCATCTACCTATAGCCTATCACCATGTAATTTCTCCATGTGAATTATTTTGCTAATTAAATCTCACATTGGGCTTGCATCCTTATGGTCCCCCACTAATACAAAATGTGGGCGTAGTTCACTAGCCTACATCACTATGGGGCCTTCATAGTGAAATAACTTTACCTCTAGCCTTAAATCCCAATCCACCATACTTGAACTAGGTCACTATGGAGTAGATTTATTTCACTATATAGTTCATTGAATCTATTGTAATAGAATTGGATCACTATGCATTGGACCCAATTCACAATGTAATTATATATCCACTCATAGTTGAATTGGGACCCTATGTTTTGGACCAAATTTGTTATATATTCAATCTAATTCACTTGAAACACTTTACAATTATTAAACAAACGAGCTATGCAATTGAAAAACCTAAATATCTATGCGTTTGCTTTTGTTGCAACCCAAAATGGTGTTTTAATGCCATTAATTGGTTTATGTCACATAAATGCTAATCAATTATGGATTTTTGGTCACAATGTTGGCCAATACACTAGTATAATTGTCAATAATCAAAAGTAACCTAAAATAGAAAAAAATGGCATGGGGTTGAATAACTTATAATAAATAATAGTAACCTATCTAGAATAGCCTATAATAGTTGAAAGTAACCTAGGGGGGAATGGTTTAAATAACCAAAAGTAGCCTACCTAGAATAGCCAATAATAGGTGAAAGTAACTTAAGGTGGAATGGTTTAAAATACCCAAAAGTAACCTATTTAGAATAAACTATAATAGGCATTAGGGTCGAATGTTTTAAAATAACCAAAAGTACCCTATCTAAAACAACATATAATAGGTGAAAATAACTTAGGGTGGAATGGTTTATAATGACCAAAAATAGCCTATCTAGAATAGCCCAAAATTGCCTAGAATAACTTAACATACCTTAACATGGAATAGCAAAAAATAGTCAAAAATAACACCCAAAAAACCTAAAATTGCCAAAAGTAAGATAGATGAAATAACTTAAAATAGCCAATTTTTTTAAAAAGTTCCTAGAATTATTGAAAATAGTAAGTAGGGTAAAGTAATTTACAAAAGCCAAAAATAGCCTAGGGTGAAATAACTTAAAATAGCCAACAGTAATTTAGAATGGCCATATGACCCAAAAAAAACCAGGATACCCAAAACTGATCTAAGGTCAAATATTTTTAAATTGCTTGAAATTACAAAAACTAACCCATTTTAAAATAACCTACAATAGCCAAAAGTATACTAGAATTGTGAAAGTAGCCTAAGATGAAATAACCTACAATAGCCAAAAAGAAGCTTAACTTGGGTAATATTATTATATTAACAAAAATCTTATCCATTTATTTAAAAAATTATTTTCTCAAAAGAATGATTATTGAAATGTTATTGAATAACAATATTCAGATTTTTTTGGGTCAAATAATTTTACATTTTCAAAAGGAAATAAATGTAATTGTGTACATTATTGAATTTTTTTTAAAAAAAATTTAATTATTTCAACTGGACAAAATGTTAATAAGATATGAAATTTCAAAATTGATGTTTGTGTAATGTTTAAAATGAAATATTGGATAAATAGAATGTATTATAGTATATGTTCACAACAAATGAGGTAGTTTGGTGGTAAAGGTGTTTGCTTCCATCCTTGGGGTTCAAGAATCAAACTTCATAAAGATGTGGTTGTGGTCAATGGTGGTAGTTTGATTAAATATTCACTTGGGCTATATAAGTTGATTATGTGGCCTACCTACTTAAGTTAGGTTTTTTTTTGCATGTCTAAGGTAATGAATGACATGTGTCACTACCTCATAGGATGAAACTAATGAACTTACCAATTTTTTTAAAAAACACATATAAAATATGTAAAATATTAATTCAACAATATTGCCTAATGAAATGGTTTGGTGAATCTTTTCATTAATTACTTATTTCATTAGTTATTAATGAAATAATTCAAGTATCCATAACAATTGGTCTTGTTTACTAAAGGGTTGACCACTTTCGCCATGGTAAAACTATCCAAATTCACTCAAAATCTAATGAAACACTAAATGAATTTGGACACATATTGGTCCATTGATGACTAAAATAATATATTATGTCAACATGAGTGGATGTAGTCCATAAATTAGTTGGTATGGGGTATAACATGTAGCCCTATCTTATATGTTATTTTATATAAGAAAAATGCAGCGGGAAAATGTTCATCCCAATCTATTTATTTTCACTAACAAATTTGGTTATCAATGTACCCATGACATTATTAGTTGATTCGACCTATCCATTTCCCTATGGATAATAGGTGGTTGAACTTACATGTTTCAACATGAAGTGGTTTAAATATTTAATGGCTTCATTAATGAAATGCACACCTAGTTAATGATTATGGTTAATGGACACCCAAACCTAGATAATATGAACTCATATAGGAACTTCATTATAATTGTAGCATTGTTTGTGAACATTTTGCCTCTACCCATTTGCTAATGTAATATGTAGCCACCAATATGTACATGTTTCTTATATAACATATATCCTCCAATAATGTAGTGACTAACTTTGCTAGGCTTTGCATGGCAAGTCCTTAAGTTTTCTAGCAAGTGTCACATGATATGTTGAAGTTACTTGCAAAACAAAGTTGGCCACCAATATCTTGCATCTAAGATTTTCTTGGTTGTTATATCTACTATAATGACCTCCTATAATTAAATCTTTCATGCAATTCAATGACAATTATCAATGTTTCCTTTATGGTTACACATTCACACAACCTATTAACCTAGCCAACTCTATAATATAGAACTCCATCTTTCAATTTGAATGGCTTTGCCCTTTTAACCAACCTTTGTTTTTGACTTTGAATCAATGGCCCTAACATTTATCCTATTAGTAGAACTCTTTGACATCATTTAACCAAAGTGGTTGCATATGAAATAAAGTTGCATCCATTGTTTGATTAAATACTAGCATGGGTTCTATTGAATCTAGCAATCTAAATAGTGCATTTGCTACCACATGGGTATGTCTTAGTTTATAAACTACATACTCCAAAAAGAATAACAACCATCTTGCAATACATCTTGAGACCTATGCCTTATTAACTACATTAAAGACACACTTATCACTAGATGGGCTATTTTTTTTAATTCCATTTAAATTGATTATTTTTATGATTAATGAAGCCCTAAAGTTAATGCAATCAAATTGAGATAGTGGCCCTATTATACCAAATTATATTATAAATATATTCATGGATATTTCAATATAGATAATGAAGTTTATTGTTTTTAAAATAATAATAACATATAATGTTATTTTTGTAAAAATAATTGTTGTAAGGCCCAAAAACCAAAATTGGTACCCAAAATTAAATGTACCATGCTTTTGGAATAATTATATTATATGTACTATAATACTAGACCCAAAACTGCCCCAAAGGGAGTCACTATAGTGCGTTTTCACCCGAAAGGGTTTTATCTTCCACGTTAACTTTGTAATGGGAACCGTAATAAATGCAATTTTTTTAATAAAACATTGATATAATTGTGCCATACCATAAGAGACTTGAATTTGATGTAAATTGATAGGTACATGCATGTTAAGTATGGTTTGGATTTTCTTAAATCTAGTAGTTTGTCTTCCTTAGAATTATAAACCCCATTATCATCCCAAAAAACACCATGAAAACACACTTTTCTAGAGTGAAATTATCCCAAACTCTCTACACTTGTCAAAAACATAGTTTCAATTTGGATAGAGGACTATCCATGTCACTATAAACTATAAATCATCTAGGAATATCTTCACGAATTTGTCTAAATACTCCTCAAGGTTTGGTTCCCTACCTTTTAGTAAGTTGGTGGTCTATTTTTAATTCCAAATAACTACCCATGTAAATGCTCCTTAATATGTTACAAAAGTTGTTTTGTATATGTCCTCTAGTGTTATATATATATATGTGATGATAATTAAAATATCCATCTAGGAATGAATAAGCATTATGGCATGCTATTATCTTCAATTTTTCATCAATGAAGGGTAAGGGATACAAGTCTTTTTTAATGGTTACAATCAACTTTTGGAAATTTACACAAATTATGAATTTACCATTCTTCTTTAGCACTATGATGATGGGTGATAACCATGTAACTTTTTATATGAATTTGATGAATCCAACTCCTAATAACTTGTCAATGTCTTGTTTACCAACTACAACATAATTAAGGTTCATCTTACACCTAGCTTAATGTGTTAGTCACTATTACAAAATGTGAGTGCAATCCATTAGTCATGGTTTAGTGGATAATGAATTCACTACATCCCATTAGGTCGTGTTCAATTGGATTAGTGAATTCATTCAAAATTTAGTGAAATTGCTTAGTGTATAAGGACGCATTTTGTTGTTATGAATGGAATAGAAGTATCCAACTTTATTTTGTGTTGGGCCAACTCTAATGGTATTCTTCTAAGGTCTTTGTAAATTCAAGTGAAACCATCCCTTCACTACTTAAATAGCTACTCTAGTGCATTCATCTTGTTGTAAACATGATGTGCATTCATTTTAATGTATACATTTATATTCCCAAATTGAACTTGACCAATTGTTGGTCCTTAATCAAAGTCTAACAAACAATTTATAGTTCTTGGTACTTTTACCTTGATTATTGTTTCATCAATAAGTACATTTCTTGGTTTGTGATGGTAATAAGTTTCAAGGTACACTTTGTCCTTTAAAACAACTATACAAGTTCATCCTAAATTTTTGTGGTTATTACCACCTTGTCTTTCTTTACATTCTCTAGCTCTATAATCAAATTTGTTTTCTAGTTGTTAGTTCTTCCACAAATGTATTGAGCTCATACATGAAAAAACTATTCCCACAAGTAAGCTCATAGTCCCTATAGAAAATAGTTCAATATGCTTAGTAATAAACATAACATTTTGAAAATCATAGCACATCAACACTTTAGGTTTCTTCACACTATTTTGGTTATAACTATGTATCTAATTGTTCCATTACCCCAAATAGTAACCATGTTATTGCCCCAATTGTGTGCCACTTTTGCATCCCTTTATAACCATGGTCTACCTAACAACATAGAATAATTAGAGTTCACCACATTGTTATGTACTACAATAAACATGGCAACATAAGGTATGCCATGTACATACATTCATAGATCAACTTAGATCAATCCCATTGGTTTGGTAGTGGTTTGGTCCGCCATCCTAAGGTTATATGGTGTAGGTTTTGGTTTAGGTAAACCTAACTTACTTTTCAATTGTTTGGTGATAATATTAACTTTTGACCCTCCATCCAATAGTACATCCTTTATGGTAGTCTTTCCAACTTGTACCTAAATGATTGCCATGTGATTATTTATAGCAATTGCAACTATGCCTATATCAAGTACATGTGAAACTACCAACTTTTCTTGTGTTAATTTAAAGCATCCCCACATTTTTTCTAGCAACTCAAACTAGTTCTAAAGGACATTTTTAGTTGCATAGGACAAATTGCAAAGGACATGATTTTTCGTAGTGTGTATTTATTAAGATTATGAGCTATTTTGAACAATTGTCCAAAGTTCATGGTATATTTGGTTTCCAACATTTTTTTACTAATATTTAAAAAAAAAATTATATATGCATATTGGCCTATTTTGGGGAATATAAAGTACTTCATGTGGTTTTGCTAGTTCTACAAGTATTATTGTATTTGGCCTTCCTACCCAACTAATACTAGTTCATTCTCTTGATGTTGTTGGAGGTACATCCATGAGTGAAGTAGTGCCTTGCATCTATCGTATGGTTTCAAGTTTCAACCATGAATTTTTGAAGATGTTCTTTTGCTTCCTAGTTTGTGACATTCAAATTGTTCTTTTTTTGGCTCCCATTCCTTAAACAAATGTATTTTAGTTGCCTTGCTTTTAATTGTTGCCACATGCACATCCACCATATTTATTGATGTAGTCATAACTTTCACATCAACTATAGATTTTTTTTTAATGGTTTTATTTCTTTTGTTTTTTAACATGTTTCATCTTATTGAATTTTGGACAATTTGATAAAATATGCCCATTGATTCCACAAATTTGACAAGGGTACACCAACTATTTAAGTGGTTTGGCTACATGTGCATTAACTTTTAACATTGCCATAGTTGGTTATTTTTATTTTTTATTTTGATATGTGTGCACATTATGGTCTTTGATCCAATTGGTACTAAAAGAAAATTTTATGCTTCAATTAACTTTGGAATTTTTTTTCACATAATAATGCCAACTCCTTCTATTATTATATTTTTTCCTTATTCATTTGTATAATTGCTATATGTAAATATGATTGTAGCCCAAATTAGAACAATATGGTTAAGAAATTATTAGTTGTGGGTGTTTTCAAAATGTTAATCAATTTTAATAACCATTTGTAATATACCTCCATTGATTCAATTGCCTCATGCTTAAGCATCTTTAGTTGTAAATACACATGTTCATCATTTTACATTATTAAATAATGTTTATGATTAACAAAACTTGTTTTGGATTAACAAATTTGTACTTTGATTAATCTTTCATGTAATTGATTAATCAGATGTAATGTCCTTTATTGTAAAATTGAATAGGTTCATGATTTCCTCATCTTCCATTTTACAATTAACTTTAATGGCATCCTTAAATATTTGTACATGAACATCTAGTGATGCACCCCTAAGCTCCTTGATGGACTCAATTGTGAGTCCAAAGGTGAAGACAATGGAAGGAGAAAGAGTTGGGGTGCGCTTCTTGGCTCATAACACTTTAGGGGTAGAGGGGCATGCTAGAGCTCCGGGATGGGACTAGAAAGATTGACAAGAAATTCAATTACTCACACGGACATGCACAAACTAAATAACAAGTTGGATAATGATAGTTGGAACACTTTGGTGCACAGATGAGCCATGGGTAAACACAGACTCATAAGACTCACCACGGCCCGGACTTAGGGGAAGCCATCACCTACCCCCTTATAGTATACTCTGTGCCTCGCCACGGGACCAACACCCAAATGTCATTTTGTCCCGGGACTCCCAAGTGGGAATCCCGAAATTTCCAAAGTGGAGACTTTTGTAACTTTGGGGGCCCCTAACTTTGTGTCAAGACCTCTGATTGAGATGAGGTCTAAAGCAAAGTCTTAACCCTCGTCAAGATCTTTCCAACGATATGTGGCACGCCACCTACACATAAGGGCATCGGGTCAATTCTTGATTTTTAGTGGTCAGGAGTAAAAACATAAGCTTGTAATATGGCAACACCTAATTCTAAACCAGTTAATGCGAAAACAATAAAAAAAGGAGCAAGATGTGCTAGATACATAATACCCCCCATAGGGTATTATGTATGACAATTTGACTTTCAGCCTTTCTTTTGGCCATAATTTGTGTTTTAAGTGTCCAAATGGGTCACACAAACCCATTTTAGACATCTATGTTCCAAGAGCTTTCCATTAATATAAAAAACTTTTCAATCCAATGGGTTTTGACCCTTGCAATTGCTTTTTGAAGATTCGGGAGTCCATTGGGACCCCAACTCCCAAAATGGGAGCTCACTTGGAAGTGTGGGGTTCATTCCCTCACATTCTCCCACACTCTCGGGAGCATGAAATGTGACTTTCGGCCTTCACATTTGGCCTGCACCTTCGCAACCCCTTGCCTTGGTCACGAGCCCAAGGCTAGGGTTGCGACATCAAAATCATAATTTTTCTTGTATTCATGATAATTCAATTATCTTTTATACAACTAGGAAAATAATGTTGTAAATTTTGAATTATTACTCTTGCATAAGCTCTTGAAGATTCAGTAGTTCACCTCCTAGGTCTAATGATAATGTAATTAAAGTAGGGTGCAGTTATGCTAATAGGAACCAAAAGCAATTATAACCACTCTTTAATTTTTTGTTTTTTATACCAAATTTTTTTATAAACAATTTTAACTTGAAAATAAGTTTAAAATCTTGCACATTATTAAATCTAATATTTTATTACATAAATGTTCAAAATATGAAATTATTTCATCAACATTTGGACCTTCAATAGTAGTGTAAAAGAACTTGTAACCATTACTTTTAAGCAATAAAAGGACTTTGAAATGGATTTGGAAAACTTTGAAAATGACATATTTTCACAAACCTTAACAAAATAGTACAATTTTTTTTTAAAGATTTTTTTTCAAAATATTTCAAGAATATTCCCCAAAAAGTAATCATCTAAGGGTGCACACTAGTGGCTCCTATTAACTTGTTTACACCTAATAAACATTTTTGTTGGTGGTGCCATTATAGTTAACACCACATGTATCGGTTTATAATAATTGATTATCAAAGTCTCATCGTTACATGATTAATTGGTGTTGTTCCCATAACATATGAATATGTTTCATGAATGCTTACAATTGGGTTTGTTAATATAATATGTGACAAAATTATTAGTTATGTAGAACTCATTAGAACTTTTTGGTCCCATACTGTGGATTTAAGTTAAGATTTGTAATAGACCTTATTTTTTTCACCAATTTTATAATTGCCCCTAATTCCATTCCTTTTGATGATGGTTTAGGCATTTGTACATTTAATGATACTTCAATGTGGATAGATATGATGTTGTATATTTCATTTGAAGTTTTCATTGCTTTAATGGCACAAATTATGGGCATTGGAATCACATGTTGAATGGAATCAATTTTGGTGTATCTGATCCCAATTAGGATGGTTGTCATTTGCATTCAATTAGGAGCATAATATGGATGTAACGGTGGTTGATGAATTTGAACAACAATTGGTGTTCTTTGTAGTTCCTTGCCATCTATGTTATGTGTTGAATTTTTCAAGTTTAAATTATGCATGGTACCACTCAAGTTTGCTCACCCAACTTTTCGATGTTGTGGTCTTCCCTTGTTTAATTTGTTTTGAACCATGTTTGTAACATGATTCACAAAAGTTTGTTGTACAAATTTTTGAATGAAAGGAAAATTAGAAATCACATGATCTTCCCATTAACAATGATTGCATTTGCCATGCACAAGTCTTGGTACATGATTCACACTTGGGAATCCCTTTATTACAAATCCATATTCTAAACTACCATTCCTTTTTTATCCCACTTAATCCTTGGTTCATTGGTCTATATTTTATATCCACTATTGTTTATAATTTCTTTTCGTTTAAAAATAAGTATAGACTGAATACCATCTTTCAATTTTTGATGTTGATACACCACTTTAGTAACATATGTTTATTCCTCCAAACATTTTTCTTGTGGTTCAAGCTCTATGACTAGCAACATTGCATGTCCAACCTCAGTTTTGTCCGAATCTTCTTCTCATTCTTCAAGTGGTTGTTGATATGAAGGTGAAGTAGATATCCAAGTTGACACTTTAATCCTTGATCTAGATGTTTACCATCCTTGTTCATTTTTAAAATTGTGTTGAACATAATTTTGATTATGTGTATTTTGGAGTTCATAGGATTGTACATTCTTTTCTATTCTTCCTTGCACCCATTACCTTAAAACTACATGTGTGGTCCTAATTTCATTTTCTTCCCAAACATTTGGGTTGAATACCAATTGTGTTTCCCTCAAGGATTGATGGTTTTGGTTTATGGGTCACCTTTGTGCTCTCCCAATTAATATTTATCATGGTCCCAAAACTTTGTTGAAAATTTCATATACCTTGCAAGGCACTTTTTGATTCTTGGTAGACATTGTATTGTATGTTACACCCATTTTGGTGTGAAAAACTACATCAATTCCTAATGCATATGCTATTCATTATCTTCTGATTCCATAGTTTCATCCTTTTGATTTGCTACTTGATCCATTTTCCTTTACAAATTTTGGGTCACCATTCAAAACATATTTCTTTGCATCCATTGTTATTCTTGATAAACTTTTTTTTACAAATTAAAGCCTTTATGACAACTACCCTACTCAAGTTCTTGTCCTAAAAAAAACCAATAAATAAAGAAAATGCCATAACACATAAACTTCCTTTCATAATGTCCTATTTGTTTTTAGAAACAACAAAATCAACAAGTCACAAAAATCTTGATTTCTTTTCCAAAATTCACACCGAGGATGGTTGCCAAATGTTAAGCATTAATTTTCTTATCATTTAATTCATAATAATTAAAAAAAACTACTTTTAAAAAAATAATATTATTCAAAACTTACAAAATTTACATAATTCAAAACTAAAACTATACTTTTAGTACCTACTTATTGACAGTTGTATCTACATTTTTGTACTCTACACACACAAAAAAAAACTATGACATTTGCCTTTTCATTTAGAAATCCAATATGTGCAACATGTAAAAAAAAACCAAAAACTCTACAAAAGGTGCTAACGTCCAAAATCAAAATGGAAAAGGAAATATATCCCAATCTTCCATCCAAAACTTGAATTCAAAATAAATTTATTAAATATGTTCCTCAATTATTACTTTCCTCCAAGTATTACTATTGTGCTCTTTAACAAGTTGCTTTAGCGAATTTACTACCTTTTTAAGATAAAAAAACTATTACCATGTATTCATTTTTTGTTGAAAACAAGGCAACTATCATTTGCTTGTGGCACTGCCAACATATGACCCCACTTTTGAACATGAAAATGTAACTAGATGTGGATTCTCATGTAGATAATTTTGCTATGTAATAGAAGTACTTTTTAATGACAAAAGGAGTGTTGTTTGTATGAAACTTGAAAGACATAAAAACAAAGAAACAAAGTTAGATGATGCCACTAACAATAATTATACTTTACAATAGGATTGTTACCTAGTAGGGGCAATGACACTATTTATAAAGGAAATAAACATAAAACTCAACAAAACACTTAATGAGTAAACCAAAAAAAAAAACCCGAAGGAAGATGGGATCCAAAAAGGACCTTTAACATCCTTGTTACCTCCTTTAACTATTGTGGTACCTATTGTGAAGGTGGCATAATGTCATCCCTATATCTTTTATTCGAAAAACTACTACTTGAATATTCCAACCATGCACAC
>Ga0116226_10002575_pt1 | contig 15849 bp, 12 predicted proteins | sample S1TSphfallax_FD_89692 | JGI IMG/M metagenome (GOLD analysis project Ga0116226, IMG submission 89692) | Host-associated microbial communities from peat moss isolated from Minnesota, USA - S1T2_Fa - Sphagnum fallax MG | ecosystem: Host-associated > Plants > Peat moss > Unclassified | place: USA...
GGCGATCGCCACCCCACAGTGAGCACCCCGCGACCGATGCAGGTGTTCTATGACGGTGGCTGTCCGGTGTGTTCGGCCGAGATCGATTTTTATCGCAAGCGCCCTGGTGCAGACCGCTTCGAATGGGTCGACGTGCATCGAGCGGAGGCGTCGCTGGGGGCGGGTCTGTCGCGCGAGGCGGCACTCGCGCGCATGCACGTGAGACTTCCCGATGGCACCCTGTTGAGCGGCGCCGCTGCGTTCGCCGCCCTGTGGCGCAACATGCCCGGCATGCGCTGGTTGGGCCGGTGGTTGCAAGTGCCGCCGTTCGGTGCGCTTGCCGAGCTCGCATATCGAATTTTTCTAAGAGTTCGCCGCGTTTGGCGGCGGCCCGGAGGACTTACATGAGCCGCAGTCTTTCAGGTGCACCCTTTCAGGCCGCCCTGATCGGCGCCCTCCTTCTACTGTCCACGAGCACGTGGGCCGCCGACTGTCCGGCATTCCTCAACCACGATTTCACGAAGCTTCATTCAAGCGAAACGATCAATATTTGCAGGGCCTTTGCCGGTAAGCCGCTGCTGCTCGTGAACACGGCCAGCCACTGCGGCTACACGCCGCAGTTCGCGGGATTGGAGGCGATCCACGAGAAGTATCGCGGCCGCGGGCTGGTGGTGATCGGATTCCCCTCCGATGACTTCAACCAGGAGGCGCCAACGCAAGCTGAGACGGCCCAGGTGTGCTATGTGAATTACGGCGTGACTTTCACGATGCTGGCACCGCTCGCCGTGACCGGCGCTGCCGCCAACGCGGTTTTCAAAGAATTGGCTCAGCAGAGCCGGGCGCCGACGTGGAACTTCAACAAGTACCTGGTCAGCGGCGATGGCCGGGTGATCCATTACTTCGACAGCTCGACGCCACCGGATTCCGTGGAGTTCGAGACGGCAATCGAGCAGCTGCTGCGCTGAGTCGCCCCTACGACTGGCCGTCATTCCGCCGCTTGCGGTATAGCCCATCGACGGTGTCTTCCGGCCGGAAACGCGGCCGGCGCACATCCAAGCGGCCGTCCTGCTCGAGCGCCTCGGCATCACGCTCGAGCGCCTTGACGATGCCCGGCACATCGACCGCCGCGGCTGTGCCGGCCCAGCCGATCCAGCCGTTGCGCTGTTTCTTGGCGTGGTAGAGCGCAATGTCGGCGACCGCCAGACATTGCTCCCAGGGCAGGAGGTCCGGCGCTTCGTGCACGAAGGGGAAGCGTGAGAAGCCGATCGAGCAGCTGGTGCGGGCGGCCTTGCCCTCGCGCAACTGGAAGATCTGTTTGGCGACGCGTGCGCGGATGCGTTCGGCCAGCACTTCGGCGGCGCCAAGATCCTCATCGCGATAGGCGATCACGAACTCATCGCCGCCCCAGCGCGCGACCAGGTCCGTGCTGCGGCAGCAGCGGCGCAGGATCTCCGCCACCTGCAGCAATATCTGGTCGCCCGCCTCATGTCCCAGCGTATCGTTGATCGGCTTCAAGTGATCGAGGTCGACGATCAGCAGCGACAGGGTGGGCGGGTGCTCGCTCTTCGTGAGCGTGGCCATGGCATCGCGCAGATAACGGCGATTGCCGAGCCCGGTCAGCGGGTCGGTGATGCTTGCTTCCTTGAGCTGGCGATTCACGCGCTCCAGCTCCTCGTTGCGCTGCGCGAGTTCCGTGGTGCGATCGCGCACATCCTGCTGCAAGCGCTGCGCATAGCGCGCTTCGCGCTGCAGTTTCTTGTTCTGGCTGTACCATACCGCGAAGATCAGGAGCGCCAACGCAGCGACATAGGCGGCATAGGCCCAGGGGGACTTCCACGGCGGCGGCTGCATCACGATGGGAATTTTGAGCGCCGCCTCGTGCCATTTGCCGTCGCTGTTGGCGGCGCTCACCTTGAAGATGTAGTTGCCACCCGCGAGATTGGTGTAGGTGACGCGGTGCTTGGCGCCGGCACTCACCCAGCCCTTGTCGAATCCCTCCAGCATGTAGCGATAACTGTTGTCCTGCGGTGATACGAAATCGAGCGCCGCGAACTCGAAGGTGACGACATCGTCGCGATAACCCAGATCGATCGAACGCAGGCGCTCGTGCGGGACATTTGTGCGTGCCGGTTCGTTCAGCTTCAGGAACGCGGTCAACACCACGGGGGGCGGGATGTCATCAAAGCGCAGGCGTTCGGGGAAGAAGGCGTTGAAGCCGTGCGGACCGCCGAAGAACAATTCTCCGTCGGCGCCGCGCAGGTGCGCACCGAAGTTGAACTCATCGCCCTGCAGGCCGTGCGCGGCACGGAAATTTCGCACCTCGTGGGTGTTGGTGTCAAAGCGCGACAAGCCGCGATTGGTGCTGAGCCAGAGGTGTCCGCCGGAACCGGTCTCGATACCGTAGATGGTGTTGTTCGGCAGGCCTTCGGACTCCGCGTAGTTGCGAAAGCGGATTGAGGCGGGCTCGAGCGCGGAGCCCACGGCTTCATCGAGTCCGCCGCCGCGCGTGCCCACCCAGACGCGCCCGCGCTGATCGACGCGAATCGCATACACGGTATTGGCGCTCAAGGAATGCGCATTGCGCGGCTCGTGGGCGAAGCGTGTCACGCGACCGCTGATCGGATCGAGCAGGCACAGGCCGCCGCCGTCAGTGCCGATCCAGATGCGGCCCGACGGGTCCTCGGCGAGTGCCGTGGCGCGGTCGCTCGAGAGCGTGTCAGGGTTGCCGGCATCCATGACGTAGCGCGTGAAGCGCCCCGTGGCCACATCGAGCAGCGACAGTCCGCCACCGTACGTGCCGACCCAGATGCGGCCGCTGGAATCCTCGAGCAGCGACATGACGCCGGGCGCACCCAAGGAGTTAGGGTCGTTCGGATCGTGCTTGTAGGTGCTCAAGCGGTGGTGGCGCGGGTCGAAGCGGCTCAAGCCCGCCGTCATGGTGCCCACCCAGAGTGCGCCCTGGCGGTCGAACAACAAGGCCGAGACCCGGTCATCGGGCAGACTCAGCGGATCGTTGGCCAGATGTTGATAATGCTCCGTGGTGCCACGCTGGCGGTCGATCGCATCGATGCCGTTGCCGAGATCGGCGATCCACAGGGTCCCGGCCGCATCCTCGGCGAACGCCGACACATTGCTTTCACCGATGCCGTCACCTTGCGCCTGCGCATGGTGTCCGAATGACCAAGAGCGCGAATTCCACTTGGCCGCACCGCCGGATTTGGTGCCCACCCACAGCAGGCCGCCGCGATCCTCGTAGAGCGAAATGACGGAGTCATCGGGCAGCGTCGCGGCATCCGCCGGATTGTGATGGTAATTGGTGAAGTAATCGCCCAACCCCTCATAGAGCGCCAGACCCGCGGAGGTACCGATCCACAGACGACCGGCGCTGTCTTGCAGCAGCGCTTGCACCCGTTCGCCGGGCAGGCTGTGCGCATCCGTGGGTCGATTGTGGAAGATGGTATAGATTCCCGCATCCGCATCGCGGCGGATCAATCCGGAGTTGGTGGCGATCCACAAATCGCCGTGCTGATCTTCGAGCAGGGCATTCACCACTACATCCCCGTGCATCCCGGGCAGCCGCGCGAGCGACGCCGCTTGCCGCTCGATGCGGCCGGTGGCGACGTCGAGCTTGTCCAAGCCGTTGCCCGTGCCGACCCAGATGGTGCCATTACGGTCCTCGAGCACACTGAAAACCGAATCGGCGCTGAGGGAGTTATCGTTTTGCTGGTGACGGAAGCGGTGCGTTCGATGCGCGGCGCGATCGACCATGATCAAGCCGGCATCGCGCGTGCCCACCCACATGACGCCATGACGATCGATGCGCACCGCGCGCACCTTCTCCTGCGCCTCGACGGGCGCCGCGCCGTCGATCAGCGGCAGCTCATCGAAATCACCGGTCCCCCCGTTCAGTGCCACCACGCCGCTGCCGTCGGTGCCCACCCACAGCGTACCGTCGGCGTCCTCGGCGAGGGAGGACACCCAGTTGCTCGGCAGGCTGCCCTCGCGGGCGCGATCGTGCACATGGTGGCGCAGCTCGTAGCCATCGTAACGGTCCAGGCCATCCTCGGTCCCGAGCCACAAAAACCCTTGGCGGTCCTGCAAGATCGCCATGACGCCGCCGGCCGACAATCCGGCATCGGAACCCAAGCGCGCAAAATGCATGGGCGCAGAGGCGGGTGCCGCCGGCGCCGCCGCGCTTAAAAAGCCGCAGAGCCATAGCGCCAGGCGCCACCCGTTGTGGAAGCGGCTATGCATAACGCTTGCGCAGAATTTGCGTTTCGCTCGCGCGGCAGTAGTTCATGAACTCATCCGGCACGCACAGCGTGAATATCAGGACCGTCCGGCGCGGGATGCGCAGGCGCGTGCCGGGCGGGACGGCAATGTCTGCGGCGGGCCATACCATACGAATTTCCTGATCATGCGGTCGTCCGTCCGCACCCCAAGGCGGCTTTCATGCCGCATAGTTTTCCTGGTAGTTAAGGTAGCGGGATGGGGTCATACAAACCGTGATTTCGTTCCGGTTATTGACAGGCATGCACGGTAGAGTTCACGTCCGCATGACGACCGACGACTTTACCCCGCCCCTCGAAGGCTACCCCGACCTCTTCGCGCTCATTCGCCGTGACGGCGTGCTGATCGGCTTCTCGGGCGGCAAGGGCGTGGCGGGACTGAAGCCGGCGCGCACCGCGGTCGGCGAGCGCTTGGAGTCCTTTTGGTCGGAATCGGTGGCCCGGGTCATTCGCCAGTTGGTCAAGCAGGCCATCTCCAGCCGCGGCTCGCACGATGCGGTGTTCAGCGAGGGCGAATACACCTACGAAGCGCGGGTCAATGCGCAAGGGCCGGACCGCGCCATGTGCGTGATCCGCCAACCGACCCTCTCCGCGACCGAGGAAACCCTCGCCACCGGCCGCTTCGATGTCATCGCAGCTCATCAGGACCGGCGCAATTTCCTGCGGCGTTTTCAGGAATCCCTGTCCATGGCCACCTTGCGCGAGCAAGCCACGGCCGTGGCCGTGATCCACATCGACGGCGTCGCGGATCTGTCGCGCATCATGGACAGCCATGTGGCAGAGCAAGTGATGAGCGCCGCGCTCAGACGCATCATCCAGAGCCGCACCGAGCCGCCCGAGCGGGAGCTATCCTGGTACGCCGGACAATTGAGCGAGAGCCAGATCGTGCTGGTGGTGATGAGCCGCGTGCGTGAGCACATCGAGGCGCTCGTCGATCAGCAGTGCGCGGCGCTGCGTGAGCCGATACGCATCGGCGATTCTGAATTCCGGGTGCAGCCGCATGCGGGGGTCGCGATCTGGGGGCCTGATGCAAGCTCGCCGCGACGCTTGCTCAAGAACGCGCGTGCCGCCGCCGCCGAGGCACGCCGCAGCGGTTCCGGCGCCGTGGCGTTCTTCTCCGATACGGTGCGCTTGCGCTCACTCGCGCGCATGGACATCGCCCAGGAACTGCGCACGGCCATCAGCGAACGCAGCCTGACGCTGCGCTATCTGGCGCGGCGCGATCTGGCCAGCGGTGAATTGACCGCGGCGGTGGGGTATTTGCGCTGGGTACATCCGCTGCGCGGTGAGGTGCCCGCCTCGGAGTTTCTGGCGCTCGCCGAAGCCAGCGGTCTCGCGGGCGAGCTGTCGCGCATCGCGCTCAAATGCGTGTTGGAAGATTGGCCGGCGCTGCGCGCATCGGGCCATGAGCGCTTGCGCATCTCGGTCGGTCCGTTGCGGCAGCACATTCTCGACGAACGATTCTTGAACGATGTCGCCGATTTGCTGAAGGACGGAACCCTGCCGGCCGCGAATCTCGAGATTCGCATCAGCGAGCGCGCACTGTTCGCCTGCGATCATGCACTCCTAAAATCGGCGCACGCGTTGGGCGTGACGCTCATCGTCGATGAAGTCGGGCGTGGCATCAGCTCCTTCGATGTCCTCGCTCATGCGCCGCTCACGGCGCTGCAACTGGACCGCTCGTGGGTGCTCGACTTGCCGACGAGTGAAGTCAACATGAAGATCTGCCGCGCGGGCTTTGGTCTCGCCGCGGCGCTCGGATTGAAATCCATCGCCCGCGGCGTCGACAACGCCGCGCAACGCGAGGCGCTGGTGAAGATGGGATGCGGGGAGGGGATTGGTGATCTCTTCGGCGAGCTGGTGGTGCCGCGCTCCGCCGATGCTGTGCCGGCCACCGTCAACGCCAGGAGGCGTGCGCGCTGAGCGGGTTTTGGAGTTGTCCGGCCATCACGTCTCGCCAAATCAGCGTGAACGGTGCCCGGGTCGCATCAGGCGCTTCTCGTGCGCTCGTTCTTGAAGCCCGCGCGTCGTACATTGTGACCAGGGGGCTTGAAGTCATCCGCTCGAACTCGAAAACGCGTCAGCAATTTGTAGAAATCGGTGCGATTGCGCTTGGCCAGTCGCGCGGCTTCGCTGATGTTGCCGCCGGCTTGCTGTAGATTGCTGACCAGATAATCACGGGTAAATTGCTTGCGCGCCTCCTGGTAGGAGGGGACATCGGTGGCTTGCTTGGGCGTGGGAATTGTATTCAACGCCACGCTCTGCTTCACCAAATCGAACAGGTTACGCACCTCGCCGGGCCACTCGGTGGTGGCAAGCTCTTCGATGGCTTTCGGGGTGTAGATCTTCTTGGATCCATCCTCGGTGGCCTGCTCGAGAAAGTGCGATACCAGCATGGGTAAGTCCTCGCGGCGTCGACCGAGCGGCGGCACTTCGATGGGCATCACGCTCACCAGGTAGTAAAAATCGCTGCGCACCTGGCCGCTCGCCATGGCGGATTTGAGGTCATCCTTGCCGGCGCAAATGAGCCGCACATCGGCGCGTTCCTGGCCGTGCCCTTTGATCGAGTCGGTGTCGCGGATCTCATGAACGAGTCGCGCCTGCAATCGCACCGGCAGATGCTCGACATCCTCGAGCAACAGCGTGCCGTGCTGCGCTTGCCGTACTGCGCCCGGCGCCGGCGTGTTCGTGGCGGGATCATTGCCGCCGAAGAGCGCGAGTTCCAGCTGAGATTCGTCGCTGCCCTGGCACTTGACCGTGACGAAGGGCCTTTCGCGCCGCGGGCCGGCGGCATGAATGGCGCGCGCCAGCAGTTCCTTGCCGGTGCCATTCTGGCCGGTCAGCAGTACGGGCGAGTTGACGATGGCGGCGCTGTTGGCGAGCGCCAGGCGCTCTTCCATGAGCTTGGCCCGGGCATCGAGACGGGCGCGCCAGTCCGCCGCATCGGGCGAGAAGTTCGAGGCTGCGACGGCGCGCTGCACCTGGCCCAGGAGCTCTTCCTTTTCGATGGGCTTGACCAGGAACCCAAAAGCGCCGGCCTGCGTGGCCTTGACCGCATCGGGGATGGTGCCGTAGGCGGTCAAGATGATCACCGGGATGTCCGGCCAGCGGCTCTTGATCTCCTTCAGGAGTTCGAAACCGTCCATCGAGCTCAAGCGCAGTTCCGAGATCACGAGGTGCGGCCGTGCGCGGATGCCCGCATCCAGTGCCTCGGCAGCACTTTGCACGCAGGTGACCTGGTACTTGCTTTGCAGCCGGCCTTCCATCATGCGCCGTGTGCCGGCATCTTCATCGACCACCGTCACCCGGGCTCTCGCGACCGGCGGAGCAGGGGGCTTCTCGCTGCCGCGTTCCTTGGGGGTCTTGAGTTTGGGCGTAATGCCAAAACCCAAGGATACGGTCGCCGTATGGCGGCTGTCGTCCTTCATGGTCGCACCCTAGCAGCTGAGCGGGGCTTTCTCTGTAGGGCAAAAACTGGCATCGCCCCGATCTGTGACAAACTCGAACATTATGAAATCCGCCTCACGGCACACTCCGTATCTCGAACTCAAAGGACGAGACATGCCGCTGAATGACGAGCAAGCCAAGGCCTACATGACGAAATTGCTGACCGCAATGACGCGTATGGGAGGTTCGGATTTGTTCATTTCAAAGGACTTCCCGCCGAGCATGAAAGCACAGGGCAAGATGCAGGCCTTGGCCCAGCAGAAGCTCTCCGGCGAGGTGACCCGGGAATTGGCCGGCTCCCTGATGAACGCGCGGCAGCGTGAGGAGTTCGCCAAGGAATTGGAGTGCAATTTCGCCATCGCCATCCCCGAGGTCGCGCGCTTTCGCGTCAACGTCTTCATGCAGCAGCTCAATGTCGGCATGGTGATCCGCACCATCCCCAACGAGATTCCGAACTTCGAGAAGCTCTCACTGCCCGAAACCTTGAAAGAGGTGGTCATGACCAAGCGCGGGCTGGTGCTCGTGGTGGGTGCCACGGGATCGGGCAAGTCCACCACCCTCGCGGCCATGATCGATCATCGCAACCGCGGGTCCGCCGGCCACATCATCACGGTGGAGGATCCGGTCGAATTCGTCCATCAATCGCAATTGTCCTTGGTCACGCACCGCGATGTCGGCATCGACACGCATACGTGGCATCACGCCTTGAAGAACACGCTGCGCCAGGCGCCTGATGTCATTTTGATCGGGGAAATCCGCGACACGGAAACGATGGAGCATGCCATCGCGTTCGCCGAGACCGGGCATCTGTGCCTGGGCACGCTGCATTCCAACAGCGCCAACCAGACCATCGACCGCATCATCAATTTCTTCCCCGAAGAGCGCCGCAAACAACTCCTGACCGATCTCTCCGGCAACTTGAGGGCCATCGTGTCGCAGCGCTTGGTGCGCACCGAGGACGGCAAGGGCCGCCGCGCCGCCATCGAAATTTTGCTCAACACTCCGATCATCGCGGACAAATTGCTGAAAGGGGAATTTCACGAGATCAAGGCCATCATGGGGAAGTCGCAGGAACTCGGCATGCGCACCTTCGACTGGTCGCTGTACGAGCTCTACGATGAAGGTGTGATTTCTTACGATGAGGCGATTCGCAACGCGGATTCTGCCAACGAATTGCGCTTGAATATTAAGTTAAACAGCAAGCGGCGCGAGCCCTTGGTGGCGTTGTCCGCTTAAAGGGCGCTGCTCGACTCGCGTAGAACCGCCCGCATTCGGACCCCGTCGTCGCCCGGTGGCGACAATTTCATAACATCTGGCGGCGCCCGAGTTGAGTATCATCGGGGCACCAGAATTCGGGGGTGCCATCATGAAGAGAGGAACGCGCAGCGCCCGAGCCTGCTTGGCTGCGCTGATCGTCGCCGTCTTGGGGCTCGCGGCGTGCGGTGGGGGAGGCGAAGCCTCGAACGCGACCGGCGATCCCAGCCCGCCGTCCTCCTCTCCGCCCACCTCTGCTCCGCCGACGTCCTCGACCCCCACCCCGACTGCCGTGGCGCAGGCGGAATCCGACAACACCACGGTCAATCCCGCCATCGTAACGGCGGACAATGGTTTCGGACTGACTTTGTTCAAGACGTTGCAACCGAGTGCGGCTGGCAACATCGCCATCTCGCCCTTGAGCGTGTCCATGGCGCTGCAGATCCTCTACAACGGTGCGGCGGGCAGCACGCAACAGGCGATGGCGCAGACCCTGCAACTCGGCGCCTTGTCCCTCACCGACTTGAACGGCGCCAACGCGGCGCTGCAGGCGTCTTTGTTCACGGCGGATCCGAAGGTGACGCTAATCATCGCCAATTCGCTTTGGACCCAGGGCAGCGACAGCAGCGTACTGGCCTCTTTTGTCCAGGCTGATCAAACCTACTACGGCGCGACGCTCGGCGATTTGTCGGGGGCGCCGGCCAATGTGAATGCGTGGATCTCGAATGCGACGCAAGGCTTGATCACCGATATCCTCCCCGCCGGCGATTACAGTAGGGCGGTCGCGATCCTCGCCAATGCGCTGTATTTCAAAGCGCCGTGGACCACCGCCTTCGATACCACCCAGACGGTCACTCAAGCCTTCACGCTCACCGACGGCAGTGAAGCCTCCGTGCCCATGATGCATCAGACGGGAAGCTATCCGTATCTGCAGGGCGCCAATTTTCAGGCCGTGAACATTCCCTATGGGTCCGGCCGCATGAGCATGCTGGTGATCCTGCCGAGCAGTGGCGTCGCGATCTCGAGTTTCGTGGCGAGCCTGACGCTCGATGATCTCAATTCCTGGATCGGCGCACTGCGCACCACCGGCGGCAGCATTGGTCTGCCGCGCTTCACGGCCACCTATCAGTCAACGGGATTGGCGGGGGTGCTCGCGAATCTCGGGATGAGCGTCGCCATCTGCGCCCCGGTGGGGTCTGGCGGCGCGGATTTTTCGGCGCTGTCCTCGCTGCAGCCCGTGTGCGTCTCGGACGCCGAGCATCAGACCGTCGTCGAGGTGGACGAGGCGGGGACGATTGCCGCTGCAGCCACCACGGTCACGGTGAGTCCGACGGACGTGGTGGCGGGCAACTTCACCATGATCATGGACAGGCCGTTCCTCTATGCGATTTACGACGATGTCACGGGCGAGGTGCTTTTCATCGGGGCGCTCTTGAACCCCTCGTAATCATCATGAGGCAAGATGCTCTTAAGATCGCTCGCGCCAGCCCACGATCAGCATGCTCAGAGCAGCAGCGTGAAACAGCAATGCGGCGAACGGAATGTATGAGAGTTGCCAGATGAGCGCGGCGGAGCCCGCCATGGCGGCAGCGGTGATGGCGTACGTTGCCGCGACCCGTGCGTCAATCGTCCACGACAAGCGCCAGTAAACCGCGGCCACCGCGCCGACGGCGAGCATGCCCTTGATCAGCGCCATGCCGCGAAGCAGCCGCGCCAACGCGGGATCCGCGTTCAGATAGGTGCTCGGATCGCCCACCCAGGTGGCGATGCCGATGGCGATCGCGCATCCCAGGACCAAAGCAGCGCGCAGGGGCACGATATGCGTGTTGGTGTTGGTGGTGGTGTTGTTGCTGATGCGTTGCGCGCCAGTCACCAGCATGGCCGCACGGTCAGCCTTTCGAGCGGGATGGAAGGGTCGCAGAACTGATTGGGACATGGCGTTGCTCAGCCAGACGCTTCGTTTCGTGGCGCGATTGGGAACCGGCCGTTAGCTTACGTCCGAACGGCCATTTGTTTAAAGCATTTCTCAGCGACGGGACGCAAGAACGATATGTTTTACGCGCAGTCGGCGATATTGTCGTCCTGGGCAGAGCTCAATTCCGGGCTGTCGGCGCCCAGCTTGCGGCCCATTTGCTCGATCTTCTGCCACTCCGCCTCGTCCATGTCGCCGCGCTCCTGCGCCAGGCGCTGCACGGAATCCAAGAACCCCTGACGGTTGGTGGCGGCCTCGGCGTAGTAGGTCTCCAGCAATTTCATGCGTAGATCACGCCGATGCGGCTCGCGCTCGATGGCTTGCTTGAGGACGTCCACCAGGTTGGTGCGCCGGTCTTTGACGACCACCTGCTCCTGGGTGTTGCCCTCCATTTTTACGTGCGTGTCGGGCTGACTGAGTTCCTCCGGCTGACTGAGTTCCATGAAATCATAATCGAGGTTCTCGGCATCGATGTGCAGCGGCGCGGATTCCGGTTCCGGTGCCTGCAAGACGGCCGTGGCGGCGGCGAAGTTCTGGGTGTCGCCGGCTTCTCCGACGATGGTGTCCACACCCTCATCCGCAAGGCCGTCGAAAGCCTCTTCCTCGATGGTGTCATCCGCGGTGAGCTTGGCTTCCTCGAGCTGCACGGTGTCTTCCAGCGACTTGGCGATGTCCTGAGCGAGGGTGCTCTCGTGATCCATGTCCTCGCGCTTATAGGTCTCGGCGGCCGGCAGCGCCCACGCCGCGGCAATCTCTTCGCGCAGCTTCGCGGCAGCGAGTTCTTCTCGCAGTTTGGCCGCGTCGATGCCGCTGGTGTCGGCCATCGAGAGCTCCAGGGCAGATTCCATCGGATCCTGATGAGCTTCGGGATGCCGTTGGTGTGTGTCGATGGAGGCTTCGATGCGCGGCTCACTCGGTTCCGCTTGGTGTTCCTGCACTTCCATGCGCGGCGCTTCGGGTGCGCGCACGGCTACCTTCGGTTTCGCCAGCGGGGCGGGTGGTTCAACCTCGAGCTGCGCTACCACCGGCACCCGGTCGATGCTTGGCAGGGCACTGGCTTTGGCACGGCGACGCAGCCGCATCAGCAGCGCGACGCAGGCGCCGGCGAGCACGACCACACCGGCGAGTGCCGCGGCCAGGACGCCGCGACCCCGGTGTTCAACCACCGGCGGCGCGGCCACGACCTTGGGATGTTGTTCGGCGTAGCGCTGCTGCGCCTGCAGGGTCAACAGCTTGTTGTGTTGCGCCTCGAGTTGCGCCTGAAGTTCATGCAGGTTGCCTTCCATCGACACCAGCTGCGTGGTGAGTGCGGCCTTTTCGCTGGCCGCGTCGCCGGCCTGAGCCGGGGCGGTGGCGGGTGTGGCGGCGGCCGCAAGCGTTCCGGCGGCAGGGACCGTGCCGGTCGATGGCGCGCTCGCGGGCGCCTTGGCGATGGTACTTGCGGGAGGTGCGTCCGCGGGCGCCGGCTTGGGCGCCGCCATCGGCGCCGGTGCGGCGGAAACCGCGGGGGCCGCGATGGTACTGACGGGGTTCGAGCCGGGGCGTCTGACCGAAGCCAGCCACACTTTCATCTGCGCGCGGGTTTCGCGGTTCGCCTCCGCATGCGGAATGGCGTCGAGTTCTTCGGCGGACGGTATCCGCAGCACGGCGCCCAAGTGCAAGCGGTTGATGTTGCCGTCGAAGGCGCTCGGATTGGCACGAAAGATGGCGATCATCATCTGATTCAAGTCGGCGTCGGAACGCGCGCCGATGCGCCACGCGATGCCACGCAGCGTGGCCTTGGCGCCCACCTTGATCTGCGTCATCGTGCGGGCCGAGGCCTGCGCGCTGCGAGTGCGGGTGGCGCCCTCGTCTGTCGCTGCGGCAACGGTGTCGGCGGGCGCGGTGTTCGTGGGTTCGGCCGGACCTTGCGCCGGGGCGCTCGATGCGCGGTTGTTGGCCGTGATCACGGCGACGGGCAGCGCAGATTGAGTCTGCGGTACGGGTAGCGCCGCGGCCGCTTGTGGTGCGGCGGGAAACCCGGCCGGATCGAGCAGCAGCGAATATTGACGGATGAGCTGGCCATTTTGCCAACGCAGATCGACCACCAGATCGATCAGCGGCTCGGTGAAGGATTCGGTGGAGCGGATGGCGAGCACCGGCCTACCCTTGGCATCCCTGGTCACTTTGAAGGTCGCGGTATTCAAGAACGAGGGACGCTCGGCGTTGAAATGCGCAAAGGTTTCGCGGTTGGCGACAGTGGCGATCAAGCCGATCAAATCCTCGGGCGTGGCGCCGACGATGTCGATCTCGGCCGACAAGGGCTCATTGAGCGCCGAGTCGACGTGAATTTCGCCCAGGCCAAGCGCGTGCCCGGCGCCCGGGAGGGTGCAAGCCATCATCCAAACCAACGGGTTATGCCCGCGTGACATCATTTGCTCCAAGGCACGTCGTGCCTCAATTGGGTCCCAAAGGCGACGCGATGGCGCGCCATATTCCGACTGTTAAATGCTATGCGACAGAATGGGCCCGGGATACAGTGCGCTTCCAAGAATTCGACGCAGTTCACGCATGTTTTTCGTGCAGGGAGCCCGGGTCAGCTCCGGGCGGCAGTTGACGGGCGGAATGTGACGCCGCGCAACCTTGCCGGGGGCGCCTTCTTCGCTGCTCAAGGGCCGGTCTGGTTCCACATGCCCGCGCGCTGCTGCTGCTTGTACGCCTCAACCCGCGCCTCCTCGGCGGGATTGCGCTCCCCGCGAGGCCAGAGGGTGAAGTCGCGGTAGGCCATGCGCTGAGGCTTGCCGTGCATCGACTCCAAGCCCGCCTGAATCTCGAGCAGCACCCCGCGGGACAGAGCCAACTCGTGTTCCTGCGGCTGCCACAGGGTGCCCTCGGGATAATCTACGTACGGGGTACGGGTCTGTTCGATGTGGTTGCCAATGATGTGCGCCACGGGCTTGCCGGCGGTGAAGCGCAGCAGGCGCTGGTTGCTATTCTGAAATTCGGTGAGGTCGTGGATGTAGAGGCGCCCCGGATACACGCTGTCACCGGTGAAGAGGATGCCGGTCTGCCGGTCGTACAAGGCGATGCCGGCGTCTTGGTGGCCGGGAATGGCGATTGCGTCGATGATGCGGTTGCCGAGGTCCACCGCGCCCACATCCTCGGGCCAGTGCGCCATATGGAAGATTTTCTTGTTGTCCTCGACCGTCGCCGGTATCAATGTGATCGGCATGCGCGCATCGTTCAAGGCCTGCAGAGCGGCATCGCCTGCGACGTGATCGCCATGCGCGTGCGTGTGCACGACGAGGAGCGGGATGGAGTCGCGGCCGTTGCGCGCGAGCCATCGATGCACGATGAGCGCGATCTGCGGGGCGATGTTGCCGTTGCGCGAGCCCGTGTCGAGCAGCAGCGCACGCTCAGCGCCGAACAGCAGAAACACGAAAGGTTTCTCGAAATCGGTGCAGCCGGACTGGCGCAGGATCAGCAAGTCCGGGTTGTACTCGTGGGTCTGCCATTCTGGCATTTCCATGCATCTGGGGCCGCCGCTGTCCCAAGTCGTGGGCAAGGTGCCGGTACGCACGTGCGGCGCTTCCTCGGCTGTGACGGTGGCGATCGTTCCGAGCGTGAGCAATACGCTCAGGGTGAATTGCCGGAAGCGGAACTGGTGAACGTGCGTCATTTATCTTCCTTCAACGGATTGGCATTTTTGGGCTATTGTTATAGAATAAAAAACTGTTATTTATTTCTACAGAAATCATGCAGCGAACGTTTACCGCTCCGGCAATTGAACCACGGCGCGTCCTCACCGACGCGGTATTGCGAGCCTCCTCGATGCTCGACATCACGCAATCCAGCCTGGCGCAGATCGTGGGATTGAGCCCCTCGACCGTGTCGCGCATGGCGAATGGTTCTTATACGCTCGACGAGGATAAGAAAGAATGGGAACTCGGCGCCTTGTTCGTGCGGCTGTTTCGCTCTCTCGACGCCTTGATCGGCTGCAATGACGCCGCCGCGCAAGCATGGCTTGGCGGCAACAATCTCGGGCTGAACGGTCGTCCGCTCGATCTAATTCGCACCACAGAGGGACTGGTTCGTGTCGTCCAGTACTTGGACGCCGCACGCGGTCGCCTCTGAGGCGAGCCGGGTTCAGCGGCGCCTGTGGCGGGCCGTGGAGGCGCAGCATATCGCCTCGACTTTGCGCTTGGTGTCGAACGTGGCCGAACAAGCGGTCCTGGAGCGCGTTCTCGAGGCGAGCAAGCCGCCGCTGCCCAAAGCCTGCGACAACTTGCACTATTTGCTGGCGACACCGTTTCGTTACTCATCGCCGGTCGGTTCGCGGTTTCGTGCAGCCGCGGATGGCGGCGTGTGGTATGGCGCCGAGAAACAGCGCACAGCTTGTGCTGAACTGGGCTATTGGCGCTGGCGATTCCTGACCGACAGTCCCTCGCTCGGCTCATTGGGTCCGTCGCCGCAGACGGTGTTTCGCGCCGGTATCCACGCCCTGATGGTGGATCTGACGGTGGCGCCATTCAAGCGGACCCGAAGTGAGTGGGTTCACCCTGCGGATTATTCGGCCACGCAACTCTTTGCGCGGACAGCGCGCGAGGCGCGCATCGATGCGATACGCTACGAGTCGGTGCGCGATCCCGAGCATGGGAGTGCCGTTGCCGTGCTCAATCCTCGGTGTTTCAAGCCGCGAGAGCCGCTGGAGCAGTCCACGTGGTTCCTGACGGTGCGCCCGGAGGCGGTGATCTGGCAGCGCGCGGGCGAGAGCTATGAATTCGATGCGACGCCGTGGCGCGCATCCCGGTGAGGAGTTTTCTTGGGCATCAATTTCGGCAGCGACAACGTCACCCCGGCCTGCGATGCCGTCATGCGCGCGGTGAATGCCGCCAACTCGGGCACGGCGGTTTCCTACGGCGGGGATGA
>Ga0116226_10002577_pt1 | contig 15847 bp, 10 predicted proteins | sample S1TSphfallax_FD_89692 | JGI IMG/M metagenome (GOLD analysis project Ga0116226, IMG submission 89692) | Host-associated microbial communities from peat moss isolated from Minnesota, USA - S1T2_Fa - Sphagnum fallax MG | ecosystem: Host-associated > Plants > Peat moss > Unclassified | place: USA...
CGCGATTTGTGATCTAGCCTCCCGCGCTACAGAGGACGGGCAGGCAGGATTCCGGATTGAAATGCCGGCGGTTTATTGCGACGGCGTACCGCATATCGTGCAGCTTCGCGCGCGCGATGGCCGGCTGATCGTGTTCCGAAATGTTGAAGCCGCAAACGGCGCGCCCGTGATCCGGCTGGAAAAATGGCGAAAGAATGGCAAGACCCCGGCCGGGGAGGCCCCCGCCGGGCAGGCCCCCGCCTGGGAGGCCGAGGGTAATCCGGCTTGCGGATTCATTTTTCTGCATGACAAGGTGAACCGCCTCGGCACCGCGGCGCCGCTGAATTTCTTTATTTCTCCGGGCGGCTCGGATAAGCCTCGCACGGCATTGGGGGCGGATACCATGACCGGGCCTGCGGATGAGGCGGCGCAGCTTGCCGCCCTGCGCGCCTCCGGCCTGTTTGATGACGCTTATTACCTGAGCACCTACCCGGATGTGGCAGGCGCGGATATTCCATTGCTGGAGCATTTCTTCAAGGTCGGCTATCGCGAAGGGCGGCAGCCTAATCCGTATTTCGACCCGGACTGGTATTTGCGCCGCAACCCGGATGTGGCCGTAGCCGGCATGCAGCCGCTGCTGCATTTTCTGCTACATGGCGACAGGATGGGGTTGGACCCTGGGCCGCTCTTCGATGTCGAATGGTTCCGGGAGCATTACGGGGTGTCGGAGTCAGAAAATACGCTGGCGCGGTATTTGCGGTTGCGGCTCGAAACCCCATTGAGCCCGGTTCGGGAATTCGACGCGGCGTATTACGCCGCCAAGTGCCCGGATGTGGTGGCGGCGCGGATCGACCTGTTCGAACATTTCTGGAAATACGGATTTAAGGAGCTACGCAACCCATCCGCCGATTTCGACGTGAAATTCTACATCCAGCGCTACCTGAAGGGCGATTATTCGAAAAATCCGCTGGAACATTACCGCGCTAACCGCAATCGCCCGGATGTGCGGGGACGGCCGGCGGATGATGAGATTACCCTGGCGCGCGAGATGAAGCGCTATTGCCGGCCGGGCCCGTATTTCGAAGAGCTAGAGCCGGCGCGGCCAGGGCCGAAGCGGGCGATGGTGCTCGCCTATTACCTACCACAGTTTCATGCCTTTGCGGAGAATGACGCCTGGTGGGGCAAGGGCTTCACCGAGTGGACGAATCTTACGCGCGGCGCCCCGCGCTTTGCTGGGCATTACCAGCCGCGGGTGCCGCGTGACCTCGGCTTCTACACGCTAGACAGCGTGGAGACGATGCGCTCCCAGATTGAAATGGCGCTGGCCGGCGGCGTTTCCGGATTCGTTTTCTATTATTACTGGTTCAACGGCAAAAGATTGATGGACCAGCCCCTGAACCGGTTCCTGGCCGATGAATCGTTGCGGATGCCTTTCGCGCTGATGTGGGCAAATGAGAACTGGACACGGCGTTGGGACGGCCAGGATGCCGAGGTGCTGATCTCCCAGGATTACAGAAAGCAAGATGACCGGGCGTTGGCGGCGGGATTTGCCGAATTCTTCCGGGATTCCCGCTATATCCGGCTACAAGGTCGGCCGCTTTTGATGATCTATCGGGCCGAGTTGATCCCAGAGACGCGGTCTGCGCTGGCGAGATGGCGGGCGATTTTCAATGCCGAATTCAATGAAGACCCAATTTTTGTGATGGCGCAGGCCTTTGACGCCGAGGATCCGCGCGATTACGGCTTTGATGGGGCTGTGGAGTTCCCGCCGCATAAACTGACGCGAAAGCTGCCGCCCTCCAACATCGATTTTACCTATCTGGACGCGGATTTCTCCGGAAAAATCCTGCATTACGACGATGTGGCCGGGGTTTCGCTCCGCGAGGCGCAGCCGAACTATCCGTTGATCAAAACCGCCATTCCGAGCTGGGATAACGATGCGCGCCGGCAGGGGGCGGGGATGACGATTGCCGGCTCGACACCGCTGAAATACGAGGTTTGGCTGACCAAACTCATCGAGCAAGCAAGGGGCGATCCGTTTTTCGGCACGCCCCTTGTCTGCGTGAATGCGTGGAATGAATGGTGCGAGGGCGCATATCTGGAGCCCGATCTTTATTTCGGCGGGGCGTATTTGAACGCAACCGCGCGCGCCGTGGCGGGCCGGTCGCACGATGCGGCGGCGCCAAGACTGGTGCTGGTCGGCCATGATGCGTTCCCCGCCGGGGCGCAGCAATTGCTGCTGAATATCGGGCGGGTTTTGCGCCGCGATTTTAGCGTGGAATTTGAGTTTTTGCTGCTGGGTGGCGGCGCGATGCAGGCCGAATATGCGGCGGTAGGGCCGGTCAGCGTGGCGGCGGACGACGCGCAGCTTGGCGAGAAACTGCGCAAGCTGGCCGAGACCGGGTTTTCCGGGGCGATTGTGAATACTCTAGCCGCCGGCCGGGCAGTTGCGTATTTGCAGGCGGCCGGGATTGAGCCGGTTCTGTTGGTGCATGAGTTGCCGCGAATTCTGCGCGAAAAACAACTGACCTCGGTCGCGCGTCAGGCGCTGAACCAGGCCGGCAGCGTGGTATTCTCCGCCCCGTTCGTGCGCGATGCAGTGCTGGGGGAACTCGAGGTCCCGCAAGATGACCGGATGCGGATTTTGCCGCAAGGCGCCTATAAGCAGATTTGTTACGACGCCAAGGCAGCGGCGGCGATTCGCGCGGAATTCGGCCTCAGCGAAGACGCGCATTTGGTGCTTGGCTGCGGCTATGCGGATTTGCGGAAAGGTTTCGACTTGTTCCTGCAGCTCTGGCGTCACCTGGCGCAAGGCGGCGGCGTTTGCTTGGTATGGGCGGGCGGCATCGACCCGGCGCTCGCCGGCTGGCTGGGCGATGAAATCGCCGCGGCGGAAGCAACGGGGATGTTCCGGATGGCCGGCCAACGCCACGACATGGCGGCCCTGTTCTCCGCCGCATCCGCCTTCGCGCTCACTTCGCGCGAGGACCCGCTGCCGGCGGTGGTGATGGAGGCGCTCAGCGCGGGCCTGCCGGTAACGGTGTTCGACAAGAGCGGCGGGATGCCGGACTTGCTGCGGGAAATCGGCGAAGGGGTGATCGTACCTTACGGCGACACCGCGGCGATGGCGGCGGCGATCCGGCAGATGATCAAGGCCGGCATTCCAAAGGCGGACCGCGCGGCCCGCCACGCCAAGATCGCGCGGCAATTCGATTTTCCGCTTTACGTGAACAGCCTGATGAAACTCGCCTCGCCTGGTTTTGCGGAGATTTCCGTTGCGGTGCCGAACTTCAATTACGCGAGGCATCTGCCGGCGCGGCTTAACACGGTGTTTGCGCAGACCTATCCCGTGCGCGAGGTGATCGTGCTGGATGATGCCTCCCGCGATGCCAGCGTTGCGGTGATCAACCAAACCGCGGAACAGGCCGGTCGGCGCATAAAACTGGTGGTGAATAAGCGCAACGCGGGTTGCGTGTTCGCCCAATGGCGGCGGGCGGCGGAGATGGCGGCGGGCGAGTTTGTCTGGCTTGCCGAGGCGGATGATGAGGCAGAGCCGGATTTTCTGGCGCGCATCGCGGCGCTGTTGATGTGCGATGCAAGAATGAGCCTCGCCTTCAGCGACAGCCGCACCGTGCTTGGCGATGGCAGCGCGCAATGGGCGAGTTACAAGGATTATTACGATACTGTGGAACCCGGCGGACTGCGAGAGACGGGGGTTTTCCACGGCAAGGATTTCGCCCGGCGATTCATGGCCGTGAAGAACGTGCTGGTGAATGCGAGCGCGGTGGTGTGGCGCCGGAGCGCACTTCTGGCGGCTTTTGATGCTTGCGGCAAGGAATTGCCGAATTTCCGCATGGCGGGAGACTGGATATTATACCTGACCGCGATGGCGCAAAAGGATGCGCGCATCGGCTACGAGGCGAGGATTCTGAACATTCACCGCCGGCATCAGGACAGCGTGACGCACACGCTGGGCGCCGACGCGCATGTGGCGGAAATTGCCAGGTGCCACGCCTATGCGCGGAAGCTCTTCGCGCCGCCGGCGGCGGTTGCAGGGCTGCAGGCCGCCTATCGCGGCGAGGTGAAAGCACAGCTCACAAGGACGGCGGCACGGCGCGGATTGCGGGCGGCGGCATTGCGCCGGCAAGACAAGGTAGAGGAGATAAGGGCATGATTCCGGATGAAGTGGCGCCGATGTACGTGCCGCCCTTGAATTCGATCTTGCGCGGGCTCGGGGTGGACCGGGCCACCTTCGAACGCTCCAGCAAGATCATAGTGCCGAAGGAAATGTTGAGACTGCTGCTGCATATGGCGGTGGCCAATTGCGGGTTCGACGAGGCTGGATATTTGCAAGATAACCCGGACGTGGCGGCGGCGGTGAAGAGCGGCGAGGTGGCGGATGCGTGGAGCCATTACGTCGCATTCGGCTATTTCGAAGGCCGGACGGGAACGCCATCGGTGGACGAGGCGTGGTATTTGAAAACCTACGCGGATGTGGCCGAAGCGGTACGGCGCGGCCGGGTTCGCTCCGCCAAGGAGCACTACAATGCGGTAGGCGCTCCGGAGGGCCGCAGCCCGAGCGAGGGCTATGCGGACGTGGCGGAACGGTGGAAGCGGGCACTGGTTGGGGCCGTGGCCCGCTAGATGAAGGGCACAGCGTTTCTTTACTATACCCATTACCTCAGCGACGTTGTGCTGCGCGAAATCCGCCGGCTGAGCGAAGAACTGCATGAAGACGACGATTTTTGGGTGGTGGGATGTGTCGAGTCGCCCGACATGTTTCAATCCCTGGCGATGAACCGCGTCAAGACATGCGCTTATTCGCGGAATGATCTGCACGCCCTGCCCTATCCGGGAAAACTATCCGATTTGAAGCCGGAACGGACCACCGGCAGCAATGACCTGGCGCTGATGCGCTTCTTCCGGGATCATCCAGACTACACGCATTATTGGGTATGCGAATATGATGTGCGGTATTCAGGCTCCTGGGCGGCTTTGCTGGGCGAGCTAAATGCGGGAGATGCCGACCTGATGTGCACGCATCTCACGCCGCACGGGCAAGACGCGGGCTGGCCGCATTGGGAGACGTTAAAGCAGCCGGACGGGACGACGCCGGATGCCGGGCGATTGCGTGGTTTCATGCCGTTTTGCCGCCTGACCAGGCGGTTTTTTGGCAAAATCGACGCCTATTGCAGCCTGGGCTGGCGCGGCCATTACGAGGCGCTTTGGCCAACAATCGCAAGCCGGGAAGGCTTCGTCGTCGAAGAAATCGGCGGTGATTCCGCGTTCACGCCGCGGCATCGGGCAAAACGATTCTATCATTCAGGCTATGCCAAAAAGGATTTGTTTCTGAGCACTTTCGCGGCCTGGCCGGTGTATAACGAAAGCAGCCGGTTCAGCGATCACGTGAAGGACACGCTGTGGCATCCGGTGAAGGAAGCAACGCCAATTCCGGTTTTGCCGAGCCAGAATAACCAGAAAGTTATACCGGCATTTCATGCCGATATGCCGGGCCGGGGTGCGCCAGGCAAGGCAGAAAAACTTGCGCGGCCTTCGCCGGTTCATCTGGGAGAATTGATTTTCCGGCAAACCGGCGCCGATATCCTCGCCGGTCCGCCCCGTTTTCATCGATTGACCATCGCGGAAGTGTCCCCCAAGCCGGAGCCTCTGGTGCAAATCCCGGGTCTGCATGAGGAACCTTGGGCGGCCGCGTTTCATGCAAGCCGGGAACGCGTGCATGATTTGGGACTATATTGCGGCGTCGACCTGACGGTGGTGGGCGACGGCTATCTCTTCGCCGAAAATCTTCCACTGTTTCAATCTGATATTGTGGTGCCGTATATACTTCCTTATGCCGAACGGCAGGTGCCGAAGACGCTTATCGAGGAAACACGGCCGGTGATCGTCGCCTATGACCGCGGCTTTGAGACTTATGGACATTTCCTGATTGACGTCCTGCCACGGCTTTTTATTGCCGAAAGAATGCTCGGTCAAGATTTTCGCGGCGCGCTTGTTTTGCTGCCGCATAATCTACCAGCCTGGGGAAGGCAGATTTTTGACTTCATATTTCCTGGCGTGCGGACCGTCACATTCGACCCGAATCAGTATTCTCTGCGCTTGCGCCGGGCCATTCTGCCCACGCATTGCCATAAATATTACATGTTTCACCCGTTCGCGCGAACGCTGTTCCAGCATTTGCTGGCAAGAGCCGAGCCGATCGCGCCGTCCGAGCCGGCGGAATTCATCTTTCTTTCCCGCGCCGGCATCTCCAGCAACCGGAAAACCGAGGATTTCGAGGAAATCGAGACTTACGCGGCATCGCTGGGCGCCAAAGTTCTCAGGCCGGAAGCCATCAACTGGCGCGAGCAACTCGGCTATTTTGCGGCAGCCAGGCTTGTGGTTGGAGAATATGGTTCGGCCCTCCATAACACGATTTTTGCAAATGACGGCGTGCGAACTTTGGCGATCAACCGCCTGCAATTTCTTCAGTCATTCATCGGCGCGCTCAATAAGCAGCGGCTGACCTATCTTTTACCGTCGTCATCGCAGACCGAAGATGGAACCAGGCGTTTTATGATTGACCACGAGGCGATAAAAAGGAGTCTCGGCATCATCGTTCAGAAAGAGTTTGGATCATAACGCAAAGGCCCTAGGCCGGCTGGCAATCCGCAAGGTATGTCGCGCCATCCGTAATGAATTCCTGCAAAAGACGCCTTTGCTCAAAGTTGTGGTACAATATCGCGCCATCCTTGAAAATGATCGCGTATGGCGTTGCCTGGTCGGCCGGATTTTGATGTTCCTTGACTTCCAGCAATTTCAAAGTCTCTTGAATCAGCCTTCGTAAAGCGGGCAGGCGCACCGATGCCAAGTTGATTTCCGCAATGGCGTCGAGACCATCTTCATTCGAAATGATTGAATAAGACCGCAGCTTGTTCGCATTTGCCTTGATGCGCTGAACAGCCGATAGGCGGGACAGATGCAGGACAAAAAAATTGGTCACCGGGCGGTCAAAAAGAGCGGCCGCCTGGCAGTTATGTATGACTTTATCCGGCCGGTTAGCCTTTGTGGAAAGAATTGGCTTGCCCCAGCACAGCCCGTCGGCAAGCCCTCCTTTGCTGCCGAAACAAAACTGCGTCCTGGAACCTGGCTGGTTGTAGAGCCAGGCGCCGGCAAGCGCCGAGGCGGCTTGCAACCGTGCAAGTTTCTCCACGATGCGCCAGTCATGCAGATAAAAGTCGTTTTCGGCCCAGATCAACCGCTCATCCGTGTCCAGCAGGATATAATAGGCGGTGGTTTCAGCCAGCCAGTCATATAACGGCGCAAACAGGCTTTTGCTGTGAGGATTGTCGACAAATCCGTCGAACGCGCCGATGGGAATGATGGATGAATAACGATCGTAAATGCCGAGCACATCCTGGTCAGTTGACAAATTGTCGAGGATCAGCAGGTTTTCGAAGCCGACGATGTTGGCATGATGGCTGATCCAATCCTGCAACAGCAGATTTTCGTCCCTTGTTTTCAAAATTATTTTCAACGTTGCGCGCCGGTCATCCGCGCAGCGCGGATGCTCTTGCAGAAGCTTTCGCCAATGTGGAATTCTATTGTTCAAGCTTGGTTTGCCCTGGTGGAACGAATGCCATTCTGGTGCTTTCCGCGCGTATGCGCTGGTACGCGCCAGAAAGATTACCGCATTCGTGCCTGAGTGCAATAAATTTCTTGTTAAGGTTGTGTATCCAACCCGGTTAGCGGCTTAACAATCGGGTTACCCCGAACACCCAGTCTGGTCAGGGCCTATGGGAAGCGGGGCGTTGGCCATGGGTTGCAGCCAGAAATTGGGCATGTTGGCGATAAAACCTTCACGCAGCGTGTCGATCTGCGCTTGCGTCATGTTCACCACGCTGCCGTTGAAAAAGCGGGGGTCGCGCGTGAAAATTAGATAGGCCTGGGTTTCGTTCAGCATCAGCGTCGTGTCCGCGGTGTCGTAACCTTCGCTGCCCAGGAAGTTGGTGAAGGCATCGCGGTCAGCCTGCGTCAGGCTGGTCCAGAATTGCTGGGCATAGGCGGCGTAAGCGGGAATTGTGTAAAAGGCGCCGTGGGAAATTTCGTGGTGCAGGATCACCGCGCGCATCTCCTCGGTAATCGGTCCGCCGGCCGCGGGCAGGGTGATGATGGCGCCGTTCGCGCCCGGCGTCAGCCAGCCGAGCTGTTGCAACAGCCGTTTCAGCCAGAGTTCGTGCGCGTTGAGCTTGATGCCCTCCTGATCGGCCAGGGTGTAGAATTTTTGCAGATCGGCGGCTTTGTAATCGTGGCCGTAATAATAGCTTTCGATGGTATCGCCGCAATCATAGATTGCCTGGTTAAGTTCAACATCGTTAAGCACCCGGTCGCGCGGCAGCTTGGCCTTTTCGACAAGTGCCGCGATCCGGTCGAGCATCAGCCCCTGGATCGTTAGCGAGGGAAAGTCGATCACCACTATGTTGGTATCGGGGGCGAAGTAGGAAACTTTAACGCCGCAGGGCTGCGTTGCGTCGATCTGCGGCTCGGTCTCGGTATCGATTGCAATCGGTGGCGTGCGGCCGAGGAACGCCCAGATTCCGCCCGCGGCAAGCACAATCACCAAGACGGCGATCCCGCCGAACAGAATCAGGCCGGTGCTTTTGCGCGCCCGCTGAAGGCCGGGTCTTACCCGGACAGTATCGTCATCTCCGGGGGCTGGAGCGCGCATTTTCAGCCCTTATACCGAGCTTCACAGGCTTTGACTCTCCCGTTACCCATCATTCCCGCAAAAACCGCTATCCGCTTGGCCCGCGGCAATCTAAAAATTTCCCGTTTTTGCGCGGACGACGTGAAACGGCCCGACGGCGGCATGGCGGAATACGCTTCGCGATTCCGCCCTACACGCCCTGGAAATTACTGGCCGAGATTGATGATCTGAACGCGGCGGTTTCGCTGGTCCGGGGTTTGCGGCGGGGTCGGGTCAAGCAGATCGCTCTCGCCAAGGCCAACCGCCTGCAGCCTTGCATCAGAAATCCCGAATTTCGTTTCGAGATATGATTTAACCGCCTGGGCCCGCGCATCGGACAATGTCTGGTTTGTTGTTGGGTCGCCCACCGTATCCGTATGGCCGGCGATCTTGAATGTGTAGGCGGCCAGCTGCGGGCTGGTAAGCGCCTTGCCCAGCTGGTCCAGCGTTGCCATCGCATCCGGCGTCAGCTGCGCCGAGCCGGTCCGGAAATCAACCGCGAGATTGGCGTTCGGCGCGGTCACATCGGCGCTGGAGAGCGGCATGGCGGAAGAAGCCTGCTGCACGCCGCTGGGCGGCAGCGGCTTGATGCCGCGGTCGGTCGCGGCGACATCGCTATCCGGTGCGAGCGGCTTGATGCCACGGTCAGTCGAACTGACCGAACCAGATGGTGTCAGCGAGTTGATAATCTGGCCGGTCGGCGGCACACTGCTATCGGCCAGGGGTTTAATGCCGCGCGTCGTGTCGCTCACCGATCCCGTCGGCTGCAGGGACATGATGAGCTGGGCTGCCGAAGGGTTAGTCTGCGCCGATGCAACGCCGGCCAGGCCTGTCCCCGCCAGGAGCGCGGCGGCAAATGATATCGTTGAAAAGCGCATTGCGGTTCCTCCGGAAAAAGACGCTTGCCATTACCATAAAGTAAAGCGCCGCGATAGCGGGACGGATCACATTTTCGCGCGCGGCCGCCCCGCCAGCCTCGCGCGGAATTACATGACGAATCCGAAATGCCGCAACAGCCCTTCCTTTGGGTTCGTCGCGCTGGTTTCGCCGCCCGGGCGGGGTGTGGCCGAGGCAGCCACGGCTTGCAGCGCCTGGTTCGGCGCGAGGATAACGGCGCCGCCAAGGGCAGGCGCGGCAAGCGAAACGGGTTCATTCTGCCCAGCCGCAAGCTGGCGGTGGAGCAGAATGGCGTTCAGGCGGCTGCACGCATCATCCAGCCTCGCTCCAGGGTTGGGCAACGCGGCGGCGTGGCCGGTGCCGATCGCGACGGCGATAAGCTCGGCGAAATTATCGCGCTGGCCTTGCAGGTCTGGCAGGGCGGCGAGTTCCCGCAAACGCGCCGGGCCGGATTTCAGGCGGGTTAATACCGGCCGGTAGAAGGCTTCCGACATCCGCGCGACGCCGCTGCCCGCCGGAAATTCGAAACGCCATTCCGGTTCAGCAGCGGCAAGGCATAATGTGATGCCGGCAAGCAATTCATCCCGCGCGGCCAGGCGGAGTTTTGTGCCGCCGCGAATGAAAATATCGTGCCGCAGCATCGCGGGACGGCAGATGTCCTTAAACAGTTCGGTCATGGCGGGGTCTGGCAGGCGCGCCAGCACGGCGCGCTGCTCAGGCGCAAAAACCAGTTCCGGGACATTGTTGATAAGCTCGGCACTGCCGGCGAATTGCAGCTTTGCTTCCGCCATCCTTGCCGCCACATCGCCGTGCAGCACCGGGCGCCAATGCGCGTTCATCATTTCATGCGCCACATAGGCCGGGGATTTCCCGGGAAGCTGTTCCAGCACCGCCTTGCCAGCACCTTCGGTGAAACTCACCTTCCCGGCAGCGGCCAGCGCGCGCGCCACCGCAAAGCCGGCGGCGGCCTGCCGGTCGCTTGCGCCGGCAGCCCGCATTCCGGCCTCGCGCACCAGCCGCTGCAGGCCGATTGCACCTTGCCAGGCGGTGAGCAGATTGTAGCTGACATGGCAAAGCCCCCCGGGGGCGAGTTTTTGGCCCAGCAGGCGCAAAATTCCGTCCTGCACCGCGGGGCTCACCCAACTCCACACGCCATGCATGGTAACCGCATCGAAATCCGGCAGGCCACGGGCCGTTTCGCTTTCCGCGAAATTGCCGAGATCAACTTCCAGAAATTGCGCGTTCGTCATGCCGGCGGCGCGCGCGGTCTCTCGCGCCTCGGCGATATGGGCGGGGTTGAAGTCCAGCCCGGTGACGCGCCAGCCGGGGTTGGCGGCGGCGGTGAGCAGCGCGGCGGTGCCAGCACCACAGCCGAAATCTACGAAGTGAAATTTCTTCTCCCGCGGCGCCGGCTGGGCGTGGAAATTGTTCAGAATTGCCGCCAGCGCCATCACGCTCTGGGTTTGCGCGGGGTGGAAGTTTGGCGGGTAAGGAATATCGGTTACATAGCCGCCATCCCAGGCGCCGGCCGTGCTCAGTTCATCGACTCCACAAGTGTCGCGCCAAACATCGCCTGGTCCACATAGGTGCGCGCCGTAAGCTTGCTCGTGGTGGACGGCATCCAGCAGGTCCAGCCAAGCCGCGGTGCGTTTTGCGAATTGCCGCCCGCCATTTGCAGAGACGGAATTTCACTGACCGATAGCAGCAGATTGATCGCGAAATCGCACTCCCAGCCGACATAGGCGCGGATCAAGGAGACGAGTTCCTTCAGCCCTTGCTTATCCGGCAGCAAGGCCTCGAATTCGGTGCGTTTCAGCGGGCCGACCCGGACGATAAAGCGCGCCTGCTGGTCCCAGGCGCGGGTGCCGATGGCGCAATTGACGCCGAGCGCATTGAAAGCGCCGGCCACCCTGCCCTTCGGCATCCGGCTCTGCCCATCCGGCGGCACGGTGAGCCAGGCACCGGCGAATTCGATGATTTCGACGCGGCGGCCGAGATAGTCGGAAACCATGCTTTGCAGCCGGTCGGTGGAGCGCGGGCGGGCAGCGAAGAAGCCGGAATAATGGCGCAGCAAATCCGGGCCGCCGGCGGCAAGGCGCTCCGAAAGACCCGCGGTTCCATAGCCGGTCAGCGCCAGCAGGCTGGCGCCCATCGGCTCGTCCAACCCGGCGAGGCGCGCGGTTTCCGCGGAGCGATGCAGCCGGTATTTGGCGCCTGCCTGGGCGAAGGCGGTGATCAGCCGCTGTGCCAGCAAGTCGAAAAAATCGGCGATGGCGCGGGATTTGGCCCGAACTGATTGCGCCACGAGTTCCGTGTACCAGCGCGGCATGACCCCGGATGCACCGGTCAGGCCGATCAGCGGTGTCACCAAACGGGCGCGATCACCCGAAACCGGCGCCTGGGCGCTGGTCACTTCGGCGGTCGGATGGGCGAGGCTAGGGGTCGCGGTGAAGCGCAACCGGTCTTCATCCTCAATATCCGGCGAAGCGGCGAGGAGAATGCGCACCGCGGCATCAAATTTGAAGCGCTCCGGCGTTTTGGTGAGCGCCTCAAGCGCCGAAAACAATTTTTGCGGCCGCCTCGGCGTAGGTGCGGCGGCACCTGCCAGCGGGGGAGGCGCTGGCGGTGGCACAGTGAAGCGTTGCGTCGCATCCGCCTCGGCAACAACCTCGTCCAGAAGCGACCGCTCCGGTTCTGGGTCCGTCACAACAATTCCCTGGCGCCGGCGCGCGGCGGGAAGCGGGCTTCCGGGTCGGTCCGGCCGCGCAGGCGAATGGTGGTGCGCACGAAGGAATTCACCGTGGCGTGCAAGGCGAGAAAGCGTTCCAGAACCGAGCTTAGGAGAAACAGCCCGGCGCCCTGAAAGGCGCGGGGCTCGAATTCCAGCTCGACATCAAGGCCGCGGCAGAACGAGCCGAGCCGGCTGCCGGGCACGCGGGCTGTGCCAGGCGCGGCGCTGACCGACAGCAGCGCCTCAAGCGCCGCGCGGGTTTCCGCTGTGTCCCGCAGATCGTAGAGCCGCAGCACCTCCTTAAGTGCGGCGGCACCTTCCGTGCCGCCGGTGACGGAGAGATGGCCGAGCGAGAGGTGCGAGATCAGCCGCCAGGCGCCGCGGGAGCGAAATTCCGGCCGCAGCGTGGGGGTCGGCGGGGTGATGCAGGCCATCTGCGCGATGCCGGCATTCGGGTTGAGCGGCGTGAGTCGCGGATGGCCGCCGCCGAAGGGCAGTTCCGATGGGAGATCGCGGTTCAGGCAGAGCGCATCGACCGAGAGCACGGAATCGGATTTCTGCGCCGGGTCGAAATTCGGATCGTAGGGGGCAAGGAAAGTATCCGTGCCGCCGACCGAGGCGGAGGTGGCGCGGCGCACATCGGTATAATAACCGCCGCCATCGGCGCCGGATTGCGGCGCGCTGGGGGAGAGCCGGTAGAATGGCCGCCAAGGCCGCGTTGTGGAATCGCTGCGGATTTCACGCACGCCGGTGACACCCCAAATCTCCATGACGCCGGACCGCCGCGCATCCGGCAGCACCCGGTATTCAATGGCGGTATTGTCCATGCTGATCGGCTCGCAGCGCTGGTTGAACAAATTCACCATCGGCGCGCAGCCAAGGGCGAAATTCTCCGCGTTCACGGCGCGCTCCAATTCCGGCGAACTGCGCCCTAGATAAAGGAAAATCTCAAACTTGTTTTTGTCGCTGACAAGGGTTTTGGCGTCCAGCCCGGCAATGTCCAGAAACATGAATTTCTGCGGAAAGGCGAAATACTCGCTGAGCAGCCGGAACCCTGAAAAACTCCGCGCCGGCCAGGGCAGCAACGCCTCCTCCGGCGCAAACCCAACCTGCGAGACGTTGGATTTGGGGATGATGACGGGGGCGATATCATTCGGCGTGTCGGCCAGGGCGATGCTGATTGTATGGCCGGCGATGGCTTCGAACAGCGGCAGCGAAGTGGCCGGGCTACCGCGCAAAAACAGCCGCAGCCGGTCCACGCCGAGATCGCTCAGTTTCGATTCCGGATTCATCGTGGAAATAACCAGGCGCAGCACCGCGACGGCGCCGCCGGCCATGGTGTTCACCGGGGCGGTGAAGGGCAAGCCCATCATCCGCGCCATCTCGATTTTCACCGGCCAGAGTTTCGCATCATTGGCGGTACGGTAGCGGCAAGTCTGGCCGCGGACCGGCTCGGTATCCATGATGAAGCCGGCGGGGACATCCACGCTCGCCTGCAGATCCGGTTTCGGGTTGAACTGCACGATGGCGCAGGAGGGGAACGGGGCGAGGTAGTGCGGGTACAGAACACCCAGCAACGTGTCCGTCAGCTCGGGGAATTCGTCATCCAGCCTGGCCTGGACCCGCGCGGAGAGGAAGGCCACGCCATCCAGCAGCCGCGCCACATGCGGGTCATCCACCGTATCCGGGCTAAGACGAAGCCGGCCGGCGATTTTTGGATGGGCCTCGGCAAATTCTCCGGCAAGCTTCCGGATGGCGACAAGCTCGCGGTTGAAATACGGCAGCAGTTGGTCAGCCAATCATGCCTCCGGTCACTTCAACCTCGGCCGTGGCGGAGTTGACGATGGTATCAAAACTGATCGGCTCGGGGGCCGGGTCGGCATGCAGCAGCGCCTCGATTTTCAGCTGTAATGTCGCATCCAAATCATCCTTGCGCGGCACCAGCGAGACCGCGACATGCACGAGCCGCGGCTCGAACTGTTTGATGCAGCGCTCGATCTCGCGGCGCAATCCTTCGCGCGCCCCCTGCTCGTTCATCGCGCCGGAGCTGTAATCGGGCAGGCCGAAACTCATGGAGGAATTGGCGAGTTCCGGAAAAGCGCGGGGTATGGCCCAAAGGCGGCGGCGCGCATTGAGCAGGGCTTCCAGGTCGCGGCGGACGGCGCGGCGCAGCACCGTCAGCGCATCGGTTGCCGAAAGCGGGCGGTCGCGCTCCATTTCCGGCGCATCGTCGAGCAGCCGGTCTAGCACGGAGAGCTTAACCCGCATGCCGGAATCCCGCATGCGGTCCATGAAGACACTGGATGCGGCGGCGCGATTGAGCGTGTCATCACTCAACGCCGAATTCCAATGTGTCGAGATCCATGATGCCGACGGCGTCTTCGCCTACCAGGAAGACGCGCTGGCCGAAACCCTGTACCGGCCCTTCGCCATCCTCGGTCCACGAGGTTTCGCGGCCGAGGCGATGCGCGTCAGTCGTGGCGTCGGGTTCGGAGAAATAGGTGGCGGGAACATAGACCTCGCCGTCCGGCCCGTCGCCGACGGTCATGGAACAACGGCGCCAGATGAGATCGCGCGGGCGTTTGGGCGGGTGGAAGATCATCAGCTCGATGCGCGAGACCGGAATCCAGTAATATTTGCCGGTGCTGGTGAGGGTTTCGATGAAGCCGGGATGCAGATCGCTGGCGTCCCGGAAGTCATCGAACGTTGTTTTGCCGGCACGGCCGGGGGCGCGGGGGCGGAGGGATTCGGCTTCCTCGGCTTTTTTCGCCGCTTCGGCCTTGTTGCCGGCGCGCAGAAATACCATGGCGGCCAGCGATGCCTGTTCGGTGGGTTCGGGTTCGCCCAGAAATTCCGGCACCCGGCCATCACGGTAAAGCTGCCGGCGGGCCATTTCCGCGCGCAGCAACTGGCGGAACTCGGCAACGATCATCAGCGCCGAGGGGTCAATCTGGCTGGCGGCGTCAAGGATGACATCGGCGCGTTCGAGATTGCCGGCGAATGCCAGAAGTTCGGCGAGCAGCACGCGCTGGCCAAGATCGGCCGGCGCGGCTTTCACGGCCTGGGTGGCGGCGGTCACCGCTTCGGCAAGCTTGCCTTCCCGAAACAAGTCACCGGCGATTGTGGGAGTGTCGGCCATAATGATTTTCCTGTGTGCATTCAGACAGTTAGAAGGAGGGTAGCGGTCATCGCCCGGCCCCTGGCGCCGCGATTTCGGTCATCAGGCGGAAAGAAGCAGCGATATCATCAAGCTGGAAATGCGGCTGCAGCTGGATGACACAGCCATATACGCCCGGCCTGCCCGGTACCTCATTGATGACGACCGAGGCGCCGCGCAGCGGGTATTTGGCCATCGTGTCCGGCCCCGGCGAGGTGACGGCGGTGGCGAATTTCATCAACCAGGCTTGCAGTTTCTTTTGGATTTCCTCGGCGGTTTTGAAGGAGCCGACCATGTCGCGCCCCATCACCTTCACGTAATGGGCGAAACGCGAGACGCA
>Ga0116226_10002578_pt1 | contig 15840 bp, 14 predicted proteins | sample S1TSphfallax_FD_89692 | JGI IMG/M metagenome (GOLD analysis project Ga0116226, IMG submission 89692) | Host-associated microbial communities from peat moss isolated from Minnesota, USA - S1T2_Fa - Sphagnum fallax MG | ecosystem: Host-associated > Plants > Peat moss > Unclassified | place: USA...
AACGCTCAGCGAGGCGTCGATCTACACCCTGACACTGCAAGGAGGCGCCATGTCGGCGACCGAGGTCGCCGATTTCGAGCGCGACCCCTTCCATGCAGACGCCATTGCTCTACGACGCTGGGACGACATGGGCAAGGTGGCAGGGCTCACGACCCAGCCGCTCGCGAGCTACCGCGAGCTGATCGAGGCGCTGGCGAACCCGCGGTCGATCTCGCGGGTAACCGCAATCCGCGGTCATTAATCCGGCGCCTAAGGGCCGCGCGGGCCGCCTGGCGTCAATCGCCACTCGGCGGCGGTCAACGCGGGTGCAGCAGTCAATCCTGTGCGCGGCCGTCAATGCTGGCCCGCCTCGGATCGGCGCAGTGCGGCGAAAGTCTCGTTGCCGATCCCGTAATCCTGCCAGCCGTTATAGTCGAAGTGCCACCACTCCTCGGGGTACACCGTAAAACCCGCCGACTCCATTTCCCGGCGTAGCAAATCCCGCAGCCAACGCTCTCGGGAGGTGCCGCCGATATAGTCGGGATAGGCGCGCCGCGAGAACTCATCGTAGCGACTGGTCATTTCCTCGGGCTGTCCCGTGCGCAGGCTGTAGAGCGTCAGATCCACCGCGCAGCCGCGGTTGTGACGGGAACCCTTGGCCGGATCGGCCACGAAGATGCGACTTGCCGGCGGCGTTGCGTCCCAAAACATGTGGGTTACGAACCACGGTCGATAGGCATCGTAGACGAGAATTCCGTAACCTTTGGCGCGCAGACTCGAGGCCACCCGACCGAGCGCTGCCGCGGCCGGTCGTTGCAAGAACGCATCGGGCACTTCGTAAAGCGGGAAGCCCATGAAATTATTCGCGGACGCGTAGCGGATGTCGAACTTGATGCTCGGCTCGATGCCGGCAAGCTCGACTAGATCCGTCGGGCGTTTCGGCGCGGGTTCGACGGGAGGCGCCACGGCGAGCGCCGCGGCCCGCAATGCCGCAGGATCAGCCTTGAGACCCGATCGTATGGCCTTGATGACTTCAGCGCCCACGTCTCGCCGCGGCCATTGCGCACCGTTGATGACCACGGCGGTGCAGTATCCGCTCGCGTCCAGTTGAAATGCGAGAAGCGTAGGGCCCTTGCCGGAGCTTTCGGTGCCCGCGACGGCAAACTTGAGCTTTCCCCGCGCACGCAGTACGACGTGATCCAAATCCCGCCCGTTCGCATGCAGCCGGCCGCCGAGTTCGTAGATGCTGACGAGCTCCTCGCCCGGGCCATAATCGCCAATGAGGGAGCGCAGCGCCTTCGAGGGCTGCGCCGGAATGTGGCCGACTGGCGATGCGTCCGCCGAACCGCCGAACCGATCCGCAGCGTCGGGCGCCCGAGGATCATCGAATGCCTGAGCATCGTCGAACACTGCGAACCCGACAATGACCGACAGTGCAACCGAGGCGAGACCGGCAACTCTGCCACTCATGGGAATTCCAGCCCGGCATGCCGCGTCGATGCGCGGCTTCCAGCGGGCTTGCGGTCATAGCGCTCGATGGAAAGATCAGAGGTTTCGATGGCGGGCTCGGTCCCGCTGATGATGTCGGTTAAAACATCCGCCGAGCCACAGGCCATCGTCCAGCCCAGTGTGCCGTGGCCGGTGTTGAGGAATAAATTGCGGATGCGGGTGCGTCCGACGATGGGGGTGCCGTCGGGCGTCATCGGTCGAAGACCACACCAGAACGACGCCGCCGGCAGATCACCCCCACCCGGGAAAAGACTTTCAACCGAGTGCTCCAGGGTTTCCCGCCGTCGCCCGGGAAGCCGATGGTTGAAGCCCGACAGTTCAGCCATGCCACCGACACGTATCCGGTCGCCCAGTCGAGTGATGGCAACCTTGAAGCGTTCATCCATCACCGTGGATTGCGGTGCATGGCCCTCGTCCCGGATGGGCGCCGTCAACGAATAGCCCTTCACGGGGTAAACAGGGAGGGCCAAACCCAAGGGGCGGAGCAGCGCGGGCGAGTAACTTCCAAGGGCGACGACATAGGCATCGGCAGTCACGATGCCGGCATCGGTCAACACAGCGTCGACTCGATTACCCGCGAGACGCAGGCTCTTGACGAGTTCCCCATGACGGAAGGTCACACCCTTGGCCGCGGCAAGGCTAGCCAGAGCCGTCGTGAATTCGAAGCAATCGCCGGTCTCGTCGTTCGGCAGACGCAGACCGCCGACGATTCTTGCCGCGGCCGACTTGAGGCCCGGCTCGACCGAGAAACAGCCCCGGGCATCCAGCATCTCGAAGGGCACTCCGTTGGCTCTGAGCACCTCGACGTCCTTGGCTACCGAATCGAACTCCTGCTGCGAACGAAACACCTCCAGCGTGCCCAGCATTCGTTGGCTGTATTGAATGCCGGTGCTCGCCCGCAGTTCGATGAGCCGATCCCGGCTGAATTGCGCCAATCGCAACATGCGCTCCTTGTTCACCGCATAGCGCGCGTGCGAACACTCGCGCAGCATCGCGAACATCCAGCGCAACAGATGCGGGTCGAAACGCGCACACAGAATGAGCGGGGCGTGGCGCATGAATAGCCACTTGAGCACTTTCCGCGGAATGCCGGGGGCAGCCCAGGGCGAGGCGTAACCCGGAGAAATCTCGCCCGCGTTGGCAAAGCTGGTCTCCATAGCCGGCGCCGATTGCCGGTCGATCACCTCGACGTCGTGTCCCGCAGCGGCAAGGTAGTACGCCGATGTCACGCCGATGACACCGCTGCCGAGCACTGCGATTTTCATGAGTCGATACCTAACGGGGCCTGTGCTGATATGATACGAATATAACACAATCATACATTTCGTTATAAGCGTACCAAATCCACCCCAAGGGCCTATGCAACGACGACCTGCCATGGATGAGGACATTTCCGCCGCCATTGCGCGCGCCAGGAGTTCATTCACCAAATTGGAGGCGAGGATCGCCGCTTATCTGTCCGGACGGCCCGAGGCACTCGTTGTCGAGACCAGCGCGGAATTGGCCGCCAAGCTCGATGTAAGTCCGATGACGGTGACGCGGTTCTTCAAGAAGCTGGGTTTCGACAGCTCGGCGGCCGCCCGGGCCAGCTCGAAGAATCACATGTTCGGTCCCGGTGCGAGCCGCATCGGTCTGCGCTTCGAAAGGTTCGCCGCCAACCAGTCGGCGAACGATGCCGAGGCGGATTTTGCCGTCGCAGCCAGCGGTATACGTCGCGCCTTGGAGCTGCGCACCTCAGCGCTGTGGAAGAATGCGGTAGACCTCGTTGCGGCTGCCGATAGCGTCTGCGCGATCGGCTTCCAAACCATGCGCTATCTTGCCGACGGCCTGTGTCTGCGCCTGCGGTATGTGCGGGGAAACGTCCACCTGCTCGACGGTGGCGACGGCGTTTATGCGGATCTGTTGGCCGACCCCGCTCCGCGCAGGACGCTCATCATCATCGATACTTTCCGTTATGCCGCTCACGGTCCGATCCTGGCGCGGATCGCCGCCCAGCAGGGTGTCGAGGTCATCGTCTTTTGCGATGAGTTTTGCGAGTGGACGGCGAATCTCACGCCGCACGTTCTCATGTTCCCGCCCGAGTCACGCTTTTTCGTGGGATTGCCGACCGGAATCCATTTCGCTCTCAATCTTCTCGTCCAGGATGTGATCCAGCGCCGGGGCAGTGCCGTGCCGGATCAACTCCAGATGCTGTCGAATGCGCAGGACGCTTTCGGGCTCTTCATCAAGTGATCTGTTATTTTCGCCATTGGTTATGTTGCTGAGGATCTTCCTATGTCGATACACGCCGCGCTGAGCTCTGGTCGCGTCGCCGTCATCACCGGTGCCGCAAGCGGCATCGGGCTCGCTGCGGCGAAGCGCTTTGCGAGCTTCGGCATGCACGTCGTTCTTGCCGACCTGCCGGGGAGCGCGCTCGACGTCGCGACGCTTGCAGTGGCGCAATCGCCGGGTGCGGGCAGCGTCATCGGCATCCCGACGGATGTCGCCGACTTTGCATCCGTTCAATCACTCAAGGCGGAGGCCTATCGCCGATTCGATTCGGTCGATGTGCTCATGAACAACGCGGGCGTGGGCAACGGCGGCGGCGCCTTCGCCGACATGACGACGTGGCGACGCGTGCTCGACACCAATTTATGGGGGGTCATTCATGGTATCGGCGCATTCGCCGGCGACATGGCGGCGAGCGGCACCCCCGGTCTCATCATCAATACCGGCTCGAAGCAAGGCATCACCACTCCTCCCGGCGACACGGCATACAACGTCTCGAAAGCCGGCGTCAAGGTCGCCACCGAGGGCTTGCAACACGAGTTGCGAAATCTGCCCAATTGCCGGATCACGGCTCACCTGCTCGTACCCGGATTTACCTTCACGGGACTGACCGGACGCGCCGACAAGCCGGCCGGTGCCTGGACGGCGGATCAAGTCATCGACGCAATGCTGTCGGGAATTGCGATGGCGAGCTTCTACATCATCTGCCCCGACAACGATGTCACATCGGCGATGGACCGCAAGCGCATTCTCTGGGCCGCCCAGGATCTGATCGAGGGTCGGCCGCCCCTGTCCCGCTGGGACCCGATGTATGCGGACGCATTCGCCGAATTCATGGCGCGCGACGACTGATACCATCGCGCACATGAAGTCGATCCTCGTATTGCTGCTGTCCTTGAGTGTCAGCCTCACCGCATGGGCGGCCGATCCGGCACCGGTCGCGTCGCGCCAGGGCGTCGTCGTCACCGCCCAACATCTGGCCTCGGAGGTCGGCGCGGGCATCCTGCGTCGCGGCGGCAACGCCGTCGACGCCGCCGTCGCCGTTGGCTACGCGCTCGCGGTGGTCTATCCGCAGGCCGGCAATCTCGGCGGTGGCGGGTTCATGACCTTGCGCCTCGCCGACGGCCGCAAGACCTTCATCGACTTCCGGGAGAAGGCCCCGCTCGCCGCCACCGAGACGATGTTTCAGGACAAGAACGGCCAGGTGGTGCCGGGTCTGTCCACGGATTCTTGGCTGTCGGTGGCCACACCCGGTTCACCGGCGGGTCTCGAGTACGCCCGGGTCAAGTACGGCAGCATGGGGCGCGCGGAACTGATGGCGCCGGCGATCCGGTTGGCGCGAGAGGGCTTTACGATCGGCCAGGGGGATGCCGGGGTTTATCAGATCGCAACGGCGGAACTCGCCAAGGACCCGATCGGCGGGAAGATCTTTTTCAAGGACGGGCGGCCGCTGCAACAGGGCGATCGCTTGGTGCAGCCGCAACTGGCGCAATCGCTCAAGCTCATCAGCGAGCGCGGCCCGGAGGCGGCGTTTTATCGCGGGCCGATCGGCGCCGCCATCGCCGCGGCGAGCCGCGCGGGCGGCGGAATCTTGAGTGCCCGGGACTTCGAGCATTACCAGGTCCGCGAACTCGCGCCGGTGGAGTGCGATTACCGAGGCTTTCATCTGATCTCAGCGCCCCCGCCCAGTTCCGGCGGCGTGATGATCTGCGAGATCCTCGAGATCCTGCAGGGTTACGACCTGCCGAGGATGGGTTTCCATTCCGCCGACGAAGTGCATTATCTGGTCGAGGCCATGCGCCGTGCCTATGCCGATCGGCGGGATCTCGGCGATCCTCAGTTCGTCAGTAATCCCATGGCGGAACTTTTGAGCCCCGGGCACATCGAGGAATTGCGGGCCGGCATCGACCCCGTGCGCGCGACTCCGTCGGCCGCCTTGCATGCTGCGGGCGCATCGCCCCGCGAGGGCACGAACACTACCCAGTACTCGATCGTCGACTCCGCCGGCAACGCGGTGAGCGTGACCTACACGCTCAACAACTGGTTCGGCGCACAGCACGTCGCGGGTGACACCGGTATCTTGATGAACGACGAAATGGATGATTTCACCTCCAAGCCCGGCGTGCCGAACATGTTTGGCCTGATTCAAGGCGCCGCCAATGCCGTGCAACCGGGTAAGACCCCCTTGAGCTCCATGTCACCGACGATCGTCACCAAGAACGACAAACTCGTCATGGTGATCGGCAGCCCCGGCGGCTCGCGCATCATCACGATCACTCTCGAAGCCATCATCAACGTCATCGATCATGGCATGACCATTCAGGAGGCGATCGATGCGCCACGCATCCATCACCAATGGATGCCCGACAAGGTCTATCTCGAGCGTCAGGCGTTGTCGCCCGACACTCGCGCTCTCCTGACATCGCGCGGCTATACCTTCAGTGATGCCGGCTATTGGGGTATTGCCGAGGGAATCCTGGTCGGTGGACCGAGTCTTGCCGGCCACGATGGCATGGGCGAGGACGGTTTTCTGCCGCTCAATGCGCTGCCGGCGGCCGGCGAGGAATACTTCGGCGCGCACGACGTACGCAGCGGTTCGGGTCAGGCGAGCAGCGAAGAGGGGTTACCGGTTCAGTAGGCGATCGACGGCGCTGACGAGGTCGGTCTTGCCGAAATCGTCGCCTTTGTACAACAGCGATCAGCGCCCGGGCGAGGGCTGCGCCAACGCCCGCACAACTTCGGCCCAGAACGACTCAGCGGCGGTAAGCGCCGCCCCGTCGGTATCTCTGAGCCCAGGGTCGACCCCCACGTTCCACCACTGAAGGCCATATTGGCCCTCAGGTGTCGCCGGTGTAACCGATCCCCTCGCCTGGGTCCAACGCGTCGATTGCTGGAGCCAATCAGGCGGCAGCAGCGTCTCCCCGTTGCGCAATCGCCCCCCGGCGGCGACGAACAATCCAAAACGTCCCCAGTCGCGCAACGACCCAGGGCACGGCACTCAGGGGCGACCACCCCGCCTGCCAGCACACGCCCGGCCGAGAACACGCCGCAACACATCAAGGTCATGCCGACGGCGATGCGGCCCATCGAGACCGTTACCCGCCCTTTGTGAAATTCTCGAGCCAGCGGGTGACCGACACCCTGGCGGACGGAATCTGCATCGTGTAAGCCACCCGACCCTGTAGTGATTTTTTCATACAGCGAGTAGTGTATCTCCCAGAAAAAAAGCAAACACTGCCAAGAGGGAATTTCGGTGGGGAAAATGAGCATTCTCAAGTCGCGGTGGGGGGTGGCCACCGGTCTTCTCCTGATTCATCGGCTGGCCTGCGCCGATGCCGGTTATTCGGAGACCGTGCAAATCACCGGCGGTTCACTGGTCGAGTCGCTGCGTTCGATTCCCTTCATGCCGAAATCCTTCAAGCAGCTCTTGGAACCGACCACCTCGAGTAAGTGGGTGCACGGCAACCGGCAACTCCCTGATCGGCGCGTTCCACCGGACCTCCGCCGCTCCTCCGCCAACTGTTGCCGCGAATCCACCGTCAGGAACAGCGGGTAGCGGCCAAGCCGCGCCAACCAGCGCCGTGCTCTACGAAACCACCACGCAGAAAACCGATTTCTCGCGTGCGCCCGCGCCTGCTTCAGCGTTCCAGGTGCCGGCGGGCTTCAGCCGTGTGGAGTCGGCCTATTGACCTAGCCCCGCACCAGCAATTGGCGCGCGAGCTGAAGCTGCGCGATCTGGTGTTGGCGCAGGTGCTCAACGTCGTCGGTAGCGCCTGGGTCGGTATCGCCGCCGGCGTCGGGCGGGCTCAATTCGTCGTCTGGCTGCTGGCGTTCGGCCTCTTCTACGCGCCGATGGCGGTATCCGTGTTCCAGCTGAACCGCATCATGCCCTTGGAAGGCGGATTGTATGAGTGGACGCGGCGCGCCTTCGGCGATAGCGTCGGTTTCATGACCGCGTGGAACATCTGGGCATACGCGCTGAGTTCCATCGCGACCATCCTGTTCCAGCTGCCGACCGAGCTGGCCTACATGATCGGCCCGACCGCCGCCGGCCTGCCGGAAAACCATGGCCTCGAGCTCGCGCTGCTGGGGGTCATCGTGCTGCTGCTGACCCTGACCGCCGTGCGCGGACTCACCCTGGGTAAATGGATTCACAATGTCGGTGGCATCGCCATGTTGCTCGCCTTCACGCTGTTGATCCTCTCACCGCTCTGGGTTTGGCTGCACGGCGTGCCGGTGCGCTATGAACCGGTACCGCTCCATCTCCCACCCACCGATCTCGCCTCCCTGGCGCTCATGGGCCAGGTGCTGTTTGCCTCCTCGGGCCTCGAGTACATCGCCATCATGGCGGGCGAAACGGAGGGCGCGAGCCAAGCGATCGGCCGTTCGGTGTTGCTCGCCACTCCCCTCATTCTGTCGATGTTCGTGCTCGGCACTGCCGCGGTGGTGAGCCTGCATGGCGTGCACCCGGACATCGCCATCAACTTCCTGGCGCCCATCCCTCAGACGCTCACTCTGGCGTTCGGCGACAATGTCGGATCGATCGCGCGGATCGCCATCCTGCTGCTGCAAATTCGCATCCTCGGCGCCGCGAGTCTGCTGTTCACAGGCGCCACCCGGCTGCCGCTGACGGCGGGCTGGGATCATTTGATCCCGGCCTGGTTCACCCGGCTGCACCCGCGCTTTCGCACGCCCACCAATTCCATCTATGTGACCGGCGGCGTCATCCTCGCGCTGCTGGTGCTGGCGAGCGCCGGCGTGCATGCGGCCGAGGCATTTGGCGTGCTCAACGACGCGAGTTCGCAGTTCTATGCGCTCGCGTATCTGGCGATGTTCCTGATCCCGATCTGCGGCGCGCCGTCGCTCAAAACACGGCTGCCGCGTTGGACGGCACTGATTTCCGCCGGCGGGGTCTGCGCCATCATATTCATTCTAGTGCTCAACACCTATCCCTTCGTCGATGTGGCGAGCCCCGGAATCTTCGCCGCCAAGATCTTGGGCACCCTCATCCTCGTCAACGCCGGCGGCTGGCTCTTCTACCGCGCACGCCGCCAGCTGAGACAATCCGCCGATGGTGTCGCGTTCCTCGACGCAGGTCCGCCGCGGGACGCAGCGTGAGAGCTAAGATGCGCGATGAAAAGAACCTCTTCCGCCTTATTGATCACCGCCATCCTCGGCAGCGCAACAACTCTGGCTGCGGACATGCCCCAAGCGGATGCTCCAGGAACAGCGGATAACCCGCTGCTGTCACGCTACGCCGGATCGTTGATCGTCTACTCTTCCAAAAAAGCCTTCGACGAGACGGATCTCGTTGCGGGTAAGTACAAGCGCTCCCATGGCGCCGACGCCGACACGGCCAAGCTGGACTTCGAAAAGCTCATCCACCTCGAAGGCACGGTAACGCGCACCGCCTATGTGTTCCCCGCGGATCGCAGCGGCCTCGAAGTGATGCGAAACTATTCCGAGGCGCTGCGCAAGGCGAATATGTCCATCGTCTACAGCTGCGACCGAAGCGCCTGCGGCGTCGATGGCCCGGGTGTCGGCAACCCCCCGAGTTCCTTCGGCATCAGCTTTTCAATCGCAAAAATGACGGCAGAAATGGGTGATGCTCAAAGTATCGCCGCGAGCGACTTTCAAAGCGGTGAGTCACGCTATGTTCTGGCAAAGACTGCCGGCGCCGACGGCACGGCGACCTATGCGGCAATTTTCGTGGAGCCGCCGAACCAATACGATAAGATCGGCGCCGTCCTCGTCGAAACCGTTCAACCCGCGGCGATGCAGACGGATCAGGTATCCGTCGACCTGAGCGCCGACGAGATGGCCAAGTCGATTGGCGCCGACGGCCGCGTGGCACTCTATGGGCTGCAATTCGACACCGATAAATCCGAGTTGCGCGCCGACTGCAAGCCCAGCCTGACCCAAATCGCGAAATTGTTGACCCAAAACCCCAAGCTCAACGTCTTCATCGTCGGGCACAGCGACAATCAGGGCAGCTATGCGCACAATCTCGAGCTGTCGCAGAAGCGCAGCGATGCCATCGCGCTGGCATTGACCACGGAATACAAGATTGCGCCGGGTCGACTCATCGCCAAGGGTATCGCATCAGTATCGCCCATCGCGTCGAACGACAGCGAGACAGGGCGCGCCAAGAATCGCCGCGTCGAGCTGGTCAAAGAGTGAGCTTCTGACCGACGCGAAAGCCATGCCGCGCCGCGCCGCCCGATGCCAGCTCCAGGCATGCATTCGCCCGCCCGCCCCACGCAAAGCGCCAGGGGGTCAGATGCACCACCACCTTGGTGACCAGACCCTGCCGGTCAAGGAACACCGCGTCGATAGGAAACCGCATGAACATGGTATGGATGCTGGAACATGGCACGAGCAACAGGCCCTCATCGAGATCGAGCCTATGACGGCCCAATAGGCCGCGCCCCCGCGCCATGAAGCGCGCTGCCACCGCGATCTTCAGCAAGCCGGGCCTCACAGTAGATTGCTGGCGAGCGGTGGCTCGGTGATTCGCACGATGGCGTGCGAGACGATCGGCACGCGGTTCGCGGCATAACAAGCGAGGTCGGTCGGCGAGGTGGACAGCGATTCGAGCACGGCGGTGACCAGTTTGCCGATGACCGGAAAGATCATCGTATAGCAGTATCGGGCTTCGACTTTCAGCAACAGGGCGTCGGCCCGGGACTGATGGGACTGGGCTCCGACGCGCGTGTCCGTCAGTAGATTGGTAGTGGGTATGACGCGGGCACCCTTGGGTCCGGCGATGCCAAAATCGTTGAAGGACTGCGCGGTCGGGTTGAGCACGGCAATGGACGCAAACAACGGATTCACCACATCAAGGCTCGCGTGTGCATAAGCGCTGGCCATCGCGACGGCATAATTTCCCACCGTGACTGGTGTCGCTCTGCTGGGATAGAGCGGGGCAAGGGTCTTCGAGAATTGATTTCGCATATCCGCCTTCGACCCGCCCGCGGCGCCGACCCGCGCCGCGGCGAAAACCGCGAGGTTGACCGTATCCTTTGCGACCATATACATGCCGATTTGCATGACCGCCATGAGCAGCGGCATCAGGACAAAGAATCCGACGACATAGAACTCGACGGTGGCGGCGCCTCGCTGGGCGTGTCGAACCCTCGTCATTGCGACGAGGCCGTCGACGCGACCTTGGCCCGGATTGCGGCAGGCACCGGGGCTTCCGGACCGACCGTCCTGTCGGCATCGGCCAGCAAGGATGTCAGCGCATCCCGATTGGCTTCCGATAATTGCTTGCCCGACAGCGCGTTGCGCGCCGCAAAGCGAAATTGTTCGACGTGCGCCAGTGCAAGATTGGACCACGCCTTTTGCATGGACGGGTCGCGGCGCACCGCTTCCCGCAGCGCCACGACGGCCAAGTCGACATCGTTCTGATCCAGGTAGTTGGTGCCCAAACTACACCAGGCCGCGGCGTTTGCCGGTTGCGCATTGACCGCCTCGGCATAGAGCTCGGTCGCCGCCGGCCGGTCTCCCGAGGCCTTGGCGAGCTCCGCCGCTTGCAAAAGACTCAAAGCGCGTTCGTCCGGGTCAATGGCTGGGATCACCGCGACGGCTGCATCCTGACGATTCGGTCGGGACGCATCGTGCACGCATCCGGACAAGGCGATCAGACCCGCGACTACACTCAAGAACTTGTCAGCTTTCACACAACATCTCCGCTTCTAAAACGAATTCATCAGTTTCATGGCGATGGGAAATCCGATCACGATGAAGGTGCAGGGAAAAATGCACAGGATCAACGGACCCAACATCTTGACGGGCGCCTCCATGGCCATTTTCTCGGCGCGCGCGAAGCGTTCGTTCGTGCGCTGCGTGGACTGTGCGCGCAGCACTCCACCGAGACTCGCGCCCGTTTTCTCCGCCTGCACCAACGTGGTCACGAGCGACGTGATCACGTTCAAATCGATGCGCGCCTCCAACGCCCGCAGCGCATCGACACGCGACCTGCCCGATCGGATCTCGCGCAGCAGCCGCTGGAAGCCGCGGCGCAGCGGACTGTCCGGCGACTTTTCCACCGCGAGTGCGATGCCGACCGTGAGATTGCAGCCCGACTCGACCGACAGCGTGAGCATGTCGAGAAAATTGGGGAGCCCTTTGACGATCTGCAATTCGATGAGCTTGATCCGATCGCGCATCCACAGCTCGACATACAGGACGCCCATCAGTGCTCCGCATACCGGCCAAACCAAACCCTGGGCACCCAATCCCGCGGCCACCAGCTTGGCGAGAAGCCCGATGAGGATTGCATAGACGATTTTCGTCGATACCCATTGCTGCGGGCTCAAGGTGTAATCGAGCTCGGAGCGGCGCAGCCGTTTGATGTTTTTTTCGCGTAACTCGATCGACAGATACGGCCCGACGTAGTAGGCGACGAGTTGCACCGCGAACCACACCTGCCGAATCAGCTGCGGCGGCTTGTCCGAATACGTGCGGTCCTCGCGCGGTACCGCCTGCACGAAACCGTAGATGCTGGCCAGGATGCCGAGCAAAGCCGTCGCGAACAGCAGCGGGAAAACGATGGTTATCACCGCGCCGCCACGATTGCCGTTGCCATGGTTTCAGACATCGATGCGCACGATTTTTCGAATCAGAACGAACCCCAGGCATTCGAGCATCGCAATGACGCCGAGTACGCCGTAGCCCAACCAGCTATGGAACAGCGGCTGCATCGCCTCCGGTTCGATCGACGACAGCGCCCACATCATGAATAAGGGCAGGCAGCCGACGACGATGCCCTGCAGCTTTCCCTGCGAGGTCAGCGCGGCGATCTTGCCCTCCATGGTGATCTTCTTGCGGATGGTGTCCGCCAATCGCTCCAGCGCCTCGGTCAAGTTGCCGCCGACCTCCCTGGCAATTCGCATGCACGTGGTGAACATCATGTGTTCCTGGGAGGCGACGCGTTGCTCGAATTCGAGCAACGCGTCGTCGATCGACATGCCCAACCGTAGTTTGCGCACGATGAGACCGAACTCCTGATTCGACGGCGCCGGCAACTGCTCGGCGAGCAGCGACAGCGCCTGCGGCAGACTCAATCCCGAACGCAGCGCCCCGATCAGCGCATCGAGACAGTCGGGCAATTGCTGGACCAAGCAATTCTTGCGGCGGGCGCGCAAGTGTCGATGCATCAACGTGGGCCCGAACAGGCAGGCCAGCCCGACCAGGACGGCAATCACGACGCTTTTCGTCAGGGCGTAGGCGGCAACCAACAGCACGGCGGTCGCCACGCCGCTCAAAGTCATCAGTCGGGCGCGATCGAGAAAGATGAAAAGATCGGAGAGCTCAGTGCTCGCGGACTCGAGCACGGTATCACGGTAGCGCGCCCCGAGGTTCCGTACGCTCGTCACCGCCGCAATTGCAATCAGCGCAAGGCAGACCGCGAGACCGGCCACGATGAGGCTGGGAATGAGCCCTTCCACTACTCCCCCCTCGCATCATCCGAACGGCAAGGTTGGCCGGCCGGAAAGTGCTCCTCGAACGTTTCGAGGTTGACCTGGATGCCGAGTCGCCTGAGTTCCTCGTAGAACGTCGGCACGCTTCCGCAGCCCGTGAAATATCCCTGGACCTTGCCGTTTTCCTCGAACCCGGTGCGCTGAAACCGGAATATCTCCTGCATTTGGATCACGCCGCGTTCCATGCCGGTAATCTCGGTGATGCTCGTCACTTTTCTCGAACCGCAGGCAAATCGCGTCTGCTGCACGATGATTTGAACCGCGGAGGAGACCTGTTCGCGGATCGCGGCCACGGGCAGATCCATGCCCGCCATCAGCACCATGGTCTCGAGCCGGGCCAACATGTCGCGCGGAGAATTTGCGTGTGCGGTCGTGAGCGACCCGTCATGTCCGGTATTCATCGCCTGCAACATGTCGAGCGCTTCTCCGCCCCGACACTCGCCGACCACGATTCGGTCGGGCCGCATGCGCAAGGCGTTCTTGACGAGATCCCGTATGCTGATGTGCCCACGGCCCTCGACATTGGCGGGACGCGCCTCCAGAGTGACCAGATTGTCGTGATGGAGCTTGAGTTCAGCCGCATCTTCGATGGTGACGATCCGTTCGAATGGCGGAATCAGATTGGAAATGATGTTGAGAAGCGTGGTCTTTCCTGATCCCGTGCCGCCGGAGATCACGATGTTTTTCTTCTGCTCGACGCAAACACGCAAAAATTTGACCATGGCGCCATCCAACGAGCCGAATTTTACGAAGTCTTCGACTTGCAGTCGCCGCTTGCCGAACTTGCGGATGGAGATGGTCGGGCCCTTCAGAGCGACCGGACGGATCACGATGTTCACCCGCGAACCGTCCTTGAGCCGCGCATCGCACAGCGGCGATGATTCGTCGACCCGGCGTCCGATCGGCGAGACGATGCGCTCGATCACACCCATCAGCGCTTTTTCGCTGCTGAATGCCAGCGGCGAACGCCTTGATTGGCCGTCGCGTTCGACAAAAATATCTTGGGCGCCATTCACCATGATTTCGGTCACCGAATCATCGCTCAACAAGGATTCGAGGATTCCAAGACCCACGGCCTCGTTCAACACAAATGCAGCCAGCCCGTCGCGATCAACGTCCTGCTCGAGAGGAGCCGCCGTCAGCAACTCGTCGATCAGTTTTTTGACGAGAGAGCGTAGTTCCGCATCGGCCAGACGGGTTACGTCGTGGCGCCGCAGATCGAGCGCGCGCAACAACTCCGAATGAATGTCGGCGGCATGGTGGGATAGGGCATCGCGTGGCGCGGACTCCGCCGGGCGCCCCAAGGCGGCCGGCGCTGGAGGCGGCTTCACCCCGCCGAGTTCGGTCGCCGTCGGGCGGCTCGCGCTCGGGGCGGACGCAGGCGCAGAGCCCGCCGGCACAGCGGGTGGCTTCACGGCGGGGCTGTCGATGATGGATTTTACCCGCAAGTGGTGGCCTGCGATCACGATGACGTCGTGTTCTCTCAGCGGGCCGTATTGCACGATCCGCTCGTTGTTCACGAACACGCCCGCAGCGCACCCCATGTCGACGATCTTCGCGTTGCCGTTTCGATCGAAGGTCAAACGCGCGGCGTGCGCACCGGCGGCACGTGGCAGCGCAATCGGCGAACCCCGATCGCTGCCGAGCATCACCTCTGTTCGGATCGGGTGATCGGCCAGCGACCCATCGGGCGATTTCGATTCCAGGACGATCACGGTCCGTTACTCGACGACCGACAGATGCGGTGCGGGCGGCTTCTGCGGTGTACGCGCGCGCTGATTGCCATCGATTTCGTTCAAGCGCTCCGTGTTGGGATCCGCGGAGAGACGATCCAGGGTCGGCGTGGCGATCGTGATCCGCGGCGTGATCACCACGGCCACTTGCCGCCGCTGATCGTTGGTATTGTTGTTGCGAAACAGACCGCCGACCACCGGCGCACTGCCCAAACCGGGCACCTTGTCCGTGGTACTGGTCCCGGTGTACGAATACAGGCCGCTGATGACGACGGCATCACCATCGCGGCTGTTGAATTCGGATGTGGACTGGCGCTTCAATATGGCCGGATAGCCGGCGATCACCACCGAGGGGTCGAGGTTGCTCACCTCGATGTCGACCTTGGCATAAATGTTGCCACTGTTGTCGGCAACCGGCGTCACCTCCATGATGACCCCGTATTCTTTGTATTCGATCGTCACCTGGCCGAATCCGGTGTTCACGGGGATCGGAATCTCGCCGCCGGCGATGAATTTGGCCTTGCCGCCGCTGCGCGTGGTCAAACTCGGCGACGCGAGGAGATTGGCCTGGCCGTTTTGCACCATCAAGTTGATCTGTGAGGTGATCGCGGTGGCCAGGGTAAGGAAGCCCTTCGGCGGCCAGATCCTATTCGGCAATGACGTCGTGCCGTTCGCGAGATTCACCCCCTGTGAGGTCAGATCGGGGGTGTATCGGTACAAAGAATTGCTCGCGAGATCACCCACCACGCCGGCGGCCGGCCCGTTGACCGACGTACCCCAGGCGACGCCTAAGTTCTTGGCTGCCGTGTCGGTCAAGTCGAGCACCCGCACGTCGAGCGTGATCATTTTCTCCCAACCGACCTTGC
>Ga0116226_10002579_pt1 | contig 15838 bp, 14 predicted proteins | sample S1TSphfallax_FD_89692 | JGI IMG/M metagenome (GOLD analysis project Ga0116226, IMG submission 89692) | Host-associated microbial communities from peat moss isolated from Minnesota, USA - S1T2_Fa - Sphagnum fallax MG | ecosystem: Host-associated > Plants > Peat moss > Unclassified | place: USA...
ACTACCTCGCAAGACTACACAGAAAAACCTTCTGCTACAGTAAAGCCATAGAGCCAATTATTACCGCAATAACACTACTCATTTACAAAAATATCGCTCTAGATATCTTTGGTTGACAATGCCTTACTGCTTACCCCTCACGTTCCAAATGCAATTTCAGCAACGCATATATTTCACTGCTATAAAGCGATGTGGTGACATCTCGCCATTTGGCTTCTTCTTTGTAGCTGATAATAAAACGGTCTATCGCTTTTTGCATAAACGGCTGGATCATTGGCTCTGAACAGCTTGCTCCTGGATAATGGGAACGGATATGGGTTTCTACATCATACTGAAATTTAGTGAAAAAATTAACGCCCCTATAAGCAGGGTCTTCAAAGCTGAGCAAGTGTAACAACATTCTGCGACGTGTGGCTAAAAGCTGGCTATCAATTTGTTCTCCCCTGATAAAAAAGAAAAAACCACCAGATTGCTCTGGTGGCGTGGGGAGTTGACTAAACCCGTCAATAGAAAGGTCTGCATTGCTCTTTAGTTTTACAACCTGAACATACAGCAATGCCTCCCCAGCCGAAGCTGGAGAGTGCAAGTAACGATAGCACAAAGCACCGCTATTGACGAAGAGGTAGTCACACCCCATAAATGGCATTTACCATTTACACACTTACTTTATAAAAATAAAATAGGGAAGTCAAAAACTTTATGATTTTTTTATTTAAACCGCAGGCTATAAAACGCCATGCCCGCATTCGCCACTACCAGTACCAGAAATAGCTGGGGAATAGTAAGCCCTATGGAAAACAAAGCAAGGCTGAACAGGGCGGAAGCGACCATAAACAGGGCGTTTATCACATTATTGGCAGCGATGATGCGTGCCTGATGATGAGCTTCTGCACGTTGCTGCATCATGGCATAAAGCGGTACGATATAAATCCCGCCCGAGATAGCCACAAGGCATAAATCCAGTGCAAGCCGAAGGTAAGCAAAATGATGCAGGAAGCTATAAAGCCCTGCATTTTCAGCAACAGGTAAATAGAGAGTTGCAACATAAAAATCCAGTCCAAAAAGGCTGATGCCAAAAGCTGCCCAGCTTGCGAAGCGAGCATTAATAACGCCTTTCAGTAAAACATTCCCCAGGAACGAACCTATCCCGATACTCAGCGAAAACAGCGTCAGCAACAGCGTGACAATCACCGCTTCGCCGTGCAGCACGTCTTTAACCAACGGTGCAAATTGCGTAAGAAACGTCACACCGACAAACCAGAACCACGAAATCCCGATAATAATACGAAACATCGCGGGGTCTTTTCTGCTATCCCGCAAAATCTCAACCGTAGCGGTGAATATATTGCGGGTAATGACTAAATCAGGTTGTGAGGCAGGAGAAACAGGCAGAAAACGGCTGCTGATATAGCCCGCTATGGCAACCACAAGCAGGCTTGCGGAAATAAAATAGAATCCCCCTGCCTGCAAAATCAGGATACCCCCTAAAATAGTCCCTAGCAAGATGGCAAGAAAAGTCCCTGCTTCAATAGCGGCATTACCCGCCAGCAACTCTTCGGGTGCAAGATGCTGTGGCAAAAAGGCATATTTGATAGGACCAAAAAACGTGGAATGCACGCCCATACCAAACAGTGCGAGCAGCAATAAAAAGACGCTTTGCATAGCAAAACCAACAATCGCAACCAGCATAATCCCGATTTCTGCCAGTTTGATAAAATGCGTCAGGCGACTGCGATCATATTTATCTGCCAACTGCCCGGCAGTAGCGGAAAAGAGGAAAAACGGCAGGATAAATATCCCCCCTGCCAGCGTCACGAGCAAGGCAGTTTGCGTGGCAAGCTGATACGTCACCAGCATGACAAAAGCGTTCTTGAGCATGTTATCATTCAATGCACCCAGAAATTGGGTGACGAATAAAGGAAAAAAGCGTTTTTGGGTGAAGAAGGACATATAATTCAAAGCCCTTTCGCCGTAATCCTTAACGCATGTAGTCCTTCCGCAAACAAATCCTGCAAGGCTTCGTTAATCTGGCGGTGGATGGCAAGACGGGATAAACCTGTAAATTGAGAAGCCGTAATCTCAATAAAAAAGTGGCTGCCTGTAGTTCCTGTAAAGTTATTATGCCCTGCGTGCAAAGCAGATTCATCCACCACCTGTAAAAATACGGGTGAAAACTGGAGGTTAAGTCGCTCCCTAATTATTTCACTGCGATTATTTTTTTCCATTTTTAAGAATTTTTCTATTTTTGAGAGTAAAAAAGAGAAAAACACGATATATTATTTCTCTCCTTCCTTCTATCATACTCGAAAAAACATAGCAATAACAAGTTCTAAATCAAACTATTGGTTGGAAATATACAAGTGGCACACTCATTGCATTTTCTATTAATGAAAATTAATATTAAAAGGAGCCAGCCATGACACGCAAAACCGAAGAAGCAGATGTGATTGATAAACATATTGGCAATATCATCCGAACACGCCGCGAAGTGCTGGATATGAGCCAGACCAATCTGGCAGCCATTACGGGAGTAAGTTACCAGCAGATTCATAAATATGAAAAAGGCGTGAACCGTATTTCCGCTGGCAGGCTCGCTCTTTTTTCTGCTGCACTGGGATTGCCCGTACAGGATTTTTACGGTAAAACCATACCCGTTAATGGATCACTTCATGCTGCGGTGGATGAGCTGGCTTATGATATTGCCCGCTATGTCAGTCTGGTTAAAAATCCCGTACAGCGGGAAGCGGTGTATATGCTGGTAAAAACGATGGCAGAATCAGGAAATTAAGGAGTAGATGCCCTGTTTTTATACAGGGCATCCAGTAGTGAATGTAACTAATTACCTTCTTTTTTCTTAATTTCTTTTTTTTCGTGATGAATATTATGTTCATCATGTTTTATTTTGTTTTTATCATGTTGAATTTGTTTTTTCTCATGATGGATTTCACGTTTGTCTTTGGCTATTTCTTTTTTATCGTGATTAATGTCACGTTTTTCATGATTAATTTCATGTTGTGCCTGTGCTGCCCCTGCGGTATTGCCAGCTTTCAGGTCGGCATCACGCACCTGACGTTCTGCGTTGATGGTATTTTTATCATTTTGAATCTTGCTATTTTCGTTGGCAATATTCTGCTTTTGAGCATTAATCTGGCTGTTTTCCTGATGAATATTCTGTGCATCGTTTCTGATGTCCTGTCTATCCTGCTGGATTTGCCTTACATCTCCACCCACCGTTTCCTGTGCCATTGCGGGCGTTAACAATGCACATGCACTGATAATGGTGCTGATCAAAAGTAGTTTTTTCATAAACCGTTCCTTTACGTTGGTTTTTAAGATTTTCAGGGTATTTCCCCTTACTACATTTTAATAATACCCTATCTAACATTGCAGGGTTTAGAGCCACACATTAATTTATTGCAATGTAGCATTGCTTTTTAATTCCGCTTTAGGCTATAATCATATAGCAATAAATTTAAGGAGAACAACATGGCGATTGCAAAAGTAGCGGTACTGGGTTCAGGGGTAATGGGTGCGGGAATTGCTGCCCTGATTGCCAATGCCAATATTCCCGTTGTTCTGCTGGATATTGTGCCTGAAGGAGCGGAAAACCGTAATATCCTTGCTGAAAAAGCAGTGGAAAAATTGCTGGCTAATAACCCTTCTGGTTTTACCCATAAAAACAAGGCAAAATATATTACGACGGGCAACCTTTCTGATCACCTTGACCATTTGACAGATGTGGACTGGATTATTGAAGCGGTACTGGAAAAACTGGACGTGAAGCAGGATGTCTATCGCAAAATCAATACAGTGCGGAAAACGGGTTCGATTGTCTCTTCCAATACCTCTACGCTCCCGCTGCATGTACTGGTAGAAGGCATGGAAGGAGATTTTGCCTCTGACTTCCTTATCACCCATTTTTTCAATCCCCCCCGTTTCATGCACCTGCTCGAACTTGTTGCAGGCAAACAAACCCGCACGGATGCCTACGCCGAAATTGAAAAATTTGCCGATGTGAAACTCGGCAAAGGGGTTGTGAAATGCAAGGATACGCCTGGCTTTATTGCCAACCGTATTGGTGTATTCTGGATGATGACGGGGTTGCTGGAAGCCATAAGGCTGGGTATTTCGGTAGAAGATGCGGACGCTATTATGAGCAAACCGCTGGGTATTCCCAAAACGGGTATTTTCGGGCTGTTTGATTTAATTGGTATTGATCTGATGCCGCTGATTGCCAAATCCATGCTGGCGACATTGCCTGAACGGGATTTATTCCGTACTTTATATCAAGAGCCTGATCTTATCAAAAACATGATTGCCAATGGTTATACGGGACGCAAAGGCAAAGGTGGATTTTACCGTATTAACAAAGAAAATGGCAAGAAAATCAAGGAAGTTATCAATCTGGCAACAGGGGAATATGCGGTAGAGCAAAAATCCAGCCTAGCCAGTGTGAAAGCCGCCAAAGACGGCGTGTCTGCCCTGATAAATCATGCCGATAAAGGTGGTGAATATGCCCGTCTGGTGATGAGTAAAACGCTTGCCTACGCTGCATCACTCATTCCTGAAATTGCGGATGAAATACTGGCTGTGGATAATACCATGAAGTGGGGTTATAACTGGAAATACGGTATTTTTGAACTGATTGATAAAATAGGTGCAGAAACGCTGATAAACGTGCTGGAAGCGGAATCTATTGCGGTTCCTGCCTTGCTTCACACCCGTCCGTTTTATAAAGTGGAAGGCAATCAAAGGCTTTATCTGCATGAAAAAACCTATCAACCTTTCCCGCAAAAGGCGGGTATATGGTCTCTTGCTGATAAAAAATTAGGCAATAAACCTGTTCTAAAAAATGCTTCTGCGAGCCTGTGGGATATAGGTGACGGCATTGCCTGCCTTGAACTCACCTCCAAGATGAATAGTGTGGATATGGATGTCGTGGGCATGATTGAAGAATCCATAGAAAAAGTGAAAAAAGACTTTAGCGGACTGGTGATAGGGAGTGACAATGATAATTTCTCCGTGGGAGCCAATCTCAGCCTGCTGCTGTTTGCTGCCAATATGGCGGACTGGGCGTTAATCTCGGATATTATCAAACGCGGACAACATGCCCTGATAGGCTTAAAATACGCACCTTTTCCTGTTGTTTCTGCTCTTGGTGGTATGGCATTGGGGGGGGGATGCGAAATCGTGCTGCATAGTGACGCTGTGCAGGCACATGTCGAAAGCTATGCGGGTCTGGTGGAAGTGGGTGTCGGATTGATTCCAGGCTGGGGAGGCTGTACGGAAATGCTGGTAAGGCATTTACAGGGTTTAGCAACGGGTAACGCCATGCCTGCTATAAGCACCGTATTTGAAACGATTGCTACCGCAAAAACCTCTGCTTCGGCGGAAGAGGCCAAAGATATGAAGATTCTCAATGCCCATAGTCGCATCACCATGAACCGCTCCCGCCTGATTCCTGATGCGAAACAATTATGTTTGTTACTGGCAGATAATTACACTCCCCCCGAATCTCCCACGTTAAATTTACCAGGCGAAACAGCGAAAGTCGCACTGGAAATCGTCCTTTCACAATATTTCGATGCGGGTAAAGCTACTGCACATGATGTCACCGTTGGCAAACAGCTTGCCACGATTCTTTCAGGTGGAAGCACGGATATTACGCAAAGCCTTAGCGAACAGCAACTTTTGGATCTGGAACATCATGCCTTTATGGAGCTGATTAAAACCAGACCTACACTGGATCGTATTGAATATATGCTGGAGAATGGGAAGCCGTTGCGGAATTAGCGTAGATTCCTACCCCACTTTCTGGTAAATCTCGCTGCCTTCAGCACGGAATTTTTCTGCCATTTCCTGCATCCCTTTTTCCTGCTCTGCCAAGTTTTCCTCATTTCTAGCAAAATCACGCACTTCATGTGAAATTTTCATAGAGCAGAATTTAGGACCACACATGGAACAGAAATGTGCCACTTTTGCACCCTCGGCTGGCAGGGTTTCATCATGGAATTTTTGTGCCGTTTCGGGATCAAGGGAAAGGTTAAACTGATCTTTCCAGCGGAACTCAAACCGTGCCTTGGAAAGTGCATCATCTCTCATATAAGCGGAAGGATGCCCTCTTGCCAAATCCGCAGCGTGAGCCGCAATTTTATAGGTAATCACACCCGTTTTTACATCGTCTCTATCTGGCAATCCCAAATGTTCTTTAGGTGTGACGTAGCATAGCATGGCAGTGCCAAACCAGCCAATCATCGCCGCTCCAATACCAGAGGTGATATGATCATAGCCAGGTGCAATGTCGGTAGTGAGAGGCCCAAGCGTATAGAAAGGAGCTTCATGGCAATATTCAAGCTGCTTTTCCATATTTTCTTTAATCAGGTGCATAGGCACATGCCCTGGCCCTTCAATCATCACCTGACAATCATGTTTCCATGCGACTTTGGTAAGCTCGCCAAGGGTTTTCAGCTCGGCAAACTGGGCTTCGTCATTGGCATCGTGTATGGAACCGGGACGCAACCCGTCACCTAACGAAAACGTCACATCGTAGGCCTTCATGATTTCGCAAATATCTTCAAAATGCGTATAAAGGAAATTTTCCTTATGATGTGCCATACACCATTTTGCCAGAATCGATCCACCCCGTGAAACAATGCCCGTCATGCGGTTTTGTGTCATGGGAATAAAGGGCAGACGCACACCTGAATGAATGGTGAAATAATCCACTCCCTGTTCGCATTGTTCAATCAACGTATCACGATAGACTTCCCACGTTAATTCTTCTGCAATGCCTCCCACTTTTTCCAGTGCCTGATAAATAGGAACGGTTCCAATGGGAACGGGTGAATTACGCACAATCCACTCGCGGATATTGTGGATATTTTTGCCTGTGGATAAATCCATCACCGTATCACTACCCCAGCGAATCGCCCACACCATTTTTTCGACCTCCTCTGCAATAGAAGAAGCCACGGCGGAATTGCCAATATTGGCATTGATTTTCACCTTGAAATTGCGTCCAATAATCATGGGTTCAATTTCGGGGTGGTTGATATTGGCAGGAATCACTGCCCTGCCTGCTGCCACTTCATCACGCACAAATTCAGGCGTGATAAGGCGTGGGATATTTGCACCAAACGCATTGCCCTTGCGGTAAGCAGGAAGATTGGCTTCTTCCGCTGCTTTGATTCTGCCGTCATTTTCCCGAATGGCGATATATTCCATTTCTTTCGTAACAATTCCTGCCCTTGCATATGCAAGCTGTGTAACTGCTTTTCCTTCTTTGGCTTTTAATACCGTTTGCTTTACATTGGGAAACTGGCGGGCAATTTTTTCATTTTCGTAAGACTTAACGCCATTATCTTCTGGCTTCACAATACGGGCAGTTACCTCCGCAACGTCGCCACGCCCCTTAACCCAGCTTGTGCGTAAAGCTGGCAAGCCTTGTTCAATATTGATAGAAGCTGACGTATCACTATAGGCTCCCGACGTATCATACACCACCACATCCGGTTCATTTTTATCGCTTAGGGCAATGGCACGCATCGCTACTTTTATATAGGGATTCTGTACCCCTGCTACAAATATTTTCTGGGAAGCGGGCAATGCTCCCGTGGTGACGGTAAATGTTTCTGTCATTATGAAATCCTTTATGACTGCTTATTCAATGCGATTCTTATAGAGCAAATAAAGCCTGTCTGCAATTTATATTTTTTGCGTAATGGGCTTTACGTTTTTATATGGATTTTACTTTAAAAAAAATAGATAGGTAGTATAGGTGTATTTTTAGGATACTATTATTTACCTGTTATGGATGTAGAAACGATCATTACATTACTGGCTATTTTTATATGCCTGTTGCTCTCTGCGTTTTTTTCCAGCTCTGAAACGGCGATTACTGCCATTTCACGCGAACGTATTTATCATCTGCTCATGGAAGGCAGCAGAAGGGCAAAGATAGTCGATAATTTACGCAAAAACAAGGAACGCCTTATTGCCGGCATCATGATTGGCAATAATACCGTTACTATTCTGGGATCTGCCCTTGCGACGGAAACGGCAATTCGCTATTGGGGAGAACGGGGCGTACTCTATGCCACCGTGGTGATGACGGTTATTGTGGTGATTTTTGGTGAGGTATTGCCCAAGACTTACGCCATCCAGAATCCCGAATCTCTTGCTTTACGCCTCTCGCCTCTGGTATCTTTTACCTTGCGTCTGCTTACCCCGTTAAGTATCGCCCTGCAATATATTGTCAAGAAAATGTTGCAGCTTGTCGGGGCAAAATCGGATAAAGACAACTCGCTTTCCTCCGCTTCGGACGTGATTCGCGGTACGATTGAACTGCATCATCATGAAGGCAACGTCATCAAGCAGGATAGGGATATGCTGGGCAGTATTCTGGATATGCAGGATGTGGAAGTGGTGGAGATTATGGCTCACCGTCTCAACATGGAAACGATTGATGCGGGGCTTCCCGCAGAAGAAATTATTAATCAGGCGGTTAATAGCACCCATAGCCGCATTCCCCTCTGGCAGAACGAACCTGATAATATTATCGGGATCCTGCATGTTAAAACCCTCATCAAGCATTTGCGGGAACAGGACGGCAAACTGGATAATGAAGCCATTATTAATATCCTGGTGAAGCCGTGGTTTATTCCTGAAACGACCACTATTCACAGCCAGCTTCATGAATTTCGCTCGCAACGCCAGCATCTGGCTCTGGTGATTGATGAATATGGCGTATTGCAGGGGCTGGTTACGCTGGAAGATATTATTGAGGAAATTGTAGGTACTATTGATGATGAGCATGATAACCAGGTAACGAATGACATTATACCGCTGGATAATCGCTCTTTTATGGTAAATGGCAGCGTTACGATTCGTGATCTCAACCGTGAACAGGGCTGGAACCTGCCTGATGATGATGCCTCCACGATTGCAGGACTGGTTATCCATCACGCCCAGCAACTCCCTGAAATTGGAGAAATATTTGAATGTTACCAGATGCGTTTTACTATTATGGATAAGAAGAACAACCAGATTACCAGGATTCAGATTGAAACACTGGAAGATACATCTGTATGATTCGATTAATGCTTTATTAGCATGTTAAGGCTATAATCTGGTAAGTAAGACAAAGAGAGAATGGATTAAAAAACACAATGTTTCGTTATATACGCTGGTTTTCGGGAATTAGTTTTATCGTGGTGATGCTGGCTGCTTTACTGGTGGGGAACTATTTTAAAGAAATTGGCTCGCATGATTTAAAAGATGTGGTGGAAAATAACAATAAGGCGATAGCTTACGGCTTTATTAACACCACCTGGCAGAATCATCGCACGAGCATCAAGCAGGCAACCGATACTTACAGGCAATTTTTGGCTGCCAATATCCCTTTTGCCGACTGGTCACGCTATAAAGGCTATGAGGAGATGTCTGCTGCTTTTGAAGGCTTCAGCAAGGCGGCTTTTCGTCATTTTGAAGATATGCCGATTGCAGGCGTTAATATCTACACTACCGACGGTATCAGGCTTGTGAATGTGGAACAGGCAAATACGCTTTCATCCTCCAGTAAAAACAATAAGAACCCGAGTATTATTACCGCAAATCCACCCAAAATCAAGGCAGGGGATGAGGCATTTGTCAAATCGCTTTCCGGGATTGTTGCGAGTGAAGCACTGGAAGGACAGGATATTGTCCAGCCCAATGGCAAAACCAGCAAGGGATTTATTATCCGCACCCTCATTCCCATTATGCGGGATAACAGCTTTGTACCTATTGTCAGCAGCTACAATCAGCCTGGCAAAAACGACATTGCCTGTAGTGAAAATAATAATAGTAATTGTGTGGAAGCGGTAATTGAAATCAGCTATGACTGCACAACCCAGTGGAAAAATCTTGATTTATTCAAGTATATTGGCACGGCGGGAGTGATGGTTATTTTTGTCCTGCTGATCTCCATGCTGCTATTTATTTCCAATAATGCAGAAAATATTATTACCAGGCAATATGAAGCCAATATTGAACTGGCAGCCCAGACGGCTTCGGCACAGGCAGAAAACCGTGATAAATCCCAATTTCTTGCCAATATCAGCCATGAACTGCGAACGCCACTCAATGCGATTATTGGATTTTCCGAATTTATCAAACTGGAACGCTCAGGGCCTATCGGAAATCCGAAATATGCTGAATATATCAAGGATATTCATGGCTCGGGCGTGCATCTTTTAAGCCTTATCAATGATATTTTAGACTACTCCAAAGCAGAAGCGGACAAGCTGGAACTGGAAGTAACGGATGTGGATGTCACCAAAACCGTACAAAACTCCATTCGTCTGGTGAGTCCACGGGCAGAATCTGCACAGGTACAGTTGCTTGAAGTGATACCTAATGATCATTTTGTCATTAAAACCGATATGAAAAAACTGAAACAGGTGATGCTCAACCTGCTTTCCAATTCCGTTAAATTCACGCCCTCTGGTGGTTCCGTTACCGTTACGATGTGGCAGAATGTGGTGGATGAATCCGTATCCATTGAAGTAAAAGATACGGGAATAGGCATTGCTCCCAAAGATATTTCACGGGCAATGGCTCCTTTTGGACAGGTCGATAATACCCTTTCGCGTAAATATGAAGGTACGGGACTTGGTTTGCCACTGACGCATAAATTTGTTGCCATTATGGGCGGAACTTTTAATATACAAAGCGAAGTAGGCGTGGGAACCACCATTACCATCTGTTTCCCCAAAGAAGTCAAAAAGACTAAAAAATAAAAATATTTTGAACGAGAGAATGGTAAAAATATTTTTATTTGAATAAATTTCTATTAAAAATAAAGGCATAAAGGACAAAATGGGTGGGTGAAATCAGTTTTTTTGCTTTATAAGACGTAATGAAACGCTCCTGCTCTTAACATTACGGGTCAGTAGATCTCGTTCCTTCTCACTTAATACCACTGATAATGCTTTACCCATCATAACCTCCAGTATGCTTCTATTATAACAGAATCTTACCAGATTTTATCAGAATGTGCAATCTGTTTAGGACAGTACACTAGGGTGTGTATCATGCACCGATAACTCAAATAGCTTCACTTATCCATAATGCAGGTTAAATATTTAAACGGGAGCTTCAACTGTAGCGGTACGAACGAGTTTCTTGTTGACAAATTGCTGAATACCCATGTCACCCAGCTCACGTCCATAGCCAGAGTTTTTGATACCCCCAAACGGCAATTCAGCATCCGACCAGTCCATATTATTGATGAACATCATACCCGTTTCTACACGGCTTGCCACCCGTTTGCCACGCTCTATATCCTGGGTAAAGACGGAGCCGCCCAATCCAAAATCGGAGTCATTGGCAACGGCAATCGCTTCTTCTTCATCCTTAACCCTGAAAAATAAGGCTACCGGACCAAAAAATTCATCTCTGAATGCGGGGTTTTCGGGTGTGATGTCGGTAAGAATCGTGGGTTCCATAAATGCACCTTTACGATCTATACGCTTACCACCCATAATGACCTTTGCTCCTTTAGCCACGGCATTTTGCACCTGTTTCAGCAGTTGCAGTAAGGCAGCTTCGGTGGATAAAGGGGAAAGTGTCGTTTCCTCATCCATAGGATCGCCAGCGTTAAGTTCCGCAAAGGCTTCCTGAAACCTTTCAAGGAATTGATCGGCAATTTTTTCTACCACAATGAAGCGTTTGGCTGCACAGCAGGTTTGTCCTGCATTATACATTCTTCCCCACACTGCCCACTTGATGGTATGTTCAAGATCGGCATCTTCAAGCACAATAAACGCATCGCTACCCCCTAATTCCATGGAGGAAACTTTGAGATTTTTTCCCGCCCGTGCTGCAATGCTTTTGCCTGCCAGAACGCTGCCCGTAAGTGCCACGCCCCTGATACGCAGATCATCCACCACATCATTTGCCTGTTCATGGGAAATCAGCAGATTGGTATAAAGCCCCGCAGGAGCCCCTGCATCACTCCACAATTTCTCAAAAGCGATTGCACATTGCGGGACAATACCTGCATGTTTTACCATCACCACATTACCCGCCATCAGATGGGGGCCTGCAATGCGTGCAAGCTGGTAGAAAGGAAAATTCCACGGTTCTATACAAAAGATGATACCAATCGGGCTGCTCTCTATATGAGCCTCGCCTCTTGCAGGATTCAACTGCACGGGTGCAAGGAATTGTTCGGCATTTTTGGCGTAATAGCTGAGGATATTGGAGCTGAACTCCACCTCATCCCGTGCTTCATTGATACGCTTGCCCATCTCAAGCGTGGCAAGTGTGGCAAGCTCATCTGCATGTTCGTGCATAAGGCTAGCCGCTTTAGCGACTATCTTTGCACGTTCGGAATAGGGTTTTTCTTTCCAGGTTTCATAGCATGTTCGAGCCGTTTCAATCAGGGCATCAAGCTGCGTCTCGCTTAGCTCCTTGAAGGTCTTGACGGTTTTACCATTAAAAGGATTCACGCTCTGATACGCCGAACCTGGTTTATTGACGACTGTTAAGATGGTTTTCATGATAGGTATCCTTCCAAAAATGATGCACCGCTAAAAGCAACGCAGGAAGTAGTATGGCAGAACCTTGATAATAGTGTAATGCAGCGTTAGGTATCATATTGTAATGAATAGATAAGGATTCCAGACAAGCTCTAAATATTTTTACTATCCACTGTGGTTTTTAGTAAAAGTTTCAGGATTTTTCATGTATAATATAAATAGAAAAAGCGGAGGAAATGATATGTTACGGTTTTTTACAGGTTCAAGAAACAGCGATAAGAAAAATAATGCTGCCAGCGATGCCTTCCGTAAAAATATGAAGGGAAATACCGAGTTCAAGAAAACCGAGGCAGAGAAATTCGAGGAATTGCTGGATGCCCGTATGGTGAAGATGATGAATGATTATGCGGAAGGTAATAAAACCAAAACCTTCGCACTTCCTGGCACAAAAAAAGAAGAAGGTCCTAAGCCTCTTTCCAAAAATGCCAAAAGCCTTTTTGAAAAGCTTGCCCGCCAGAAGTTGATGAACGATATGAAAAAACAGCAAAAACGCGAAGCGGCTTTCAAGGCAGAGAAGAAAAAAGAAGCAAAAGATAAAGCCTATCAGGAAAAACAGCAAGAGAATCAAAAAGCAGCTTCCCAGACCAGTAATACCCGAAATGATGCGTGGTTTTGGGGTGAATCATAGACGTTTTGGGATTGCTATTTTTCTGCATTTATTGATACTGTCTTCTTATTTCATCAATATAAGAACAGTATATGACCGATCTACTCCTTGAACTTTTTTCCGAAGAAATTCCCGCCCGGATGCAGCAGGAAGCAGCTACCAATCTTGCAGCTGCATTGCATAAAGCATTACAGGCAGCAGGCATTGAACATGATGCAGATGCTACGCAAATATTCGCCACACCAAGGCGTATTGCCGTTATTATCCAGGCAATTCCCGCTGTGGGAAAGGATATAACACTAGAGAAAAAAGGGCCTAAAACATCCGCTCCCCAGGCAGCGATTGACGGTTTCCTGAGAAAAGAAGGACTGGAAAAAGATGCGCTTGAAAAACGCACCATAGAAGGGCAGGAAGTCTATTTTGCGGTTTTCCATAGAAAAGGACAGGAAACGAAAACTGTTTTGAAGCCTTTGATCGAAAAAATACTGGCAGATTTCACCTGGCCTAAATCCATGCGGTGGGGAAGTAATACGGTGCGTTGGGTAAGACCACTGCATAGTATAGTATGTTTATTTGGGCAGAGCGTTATTCCCGTCAGCTTTGCAGGTAAAACCGCAGGTAATATCACCTTTGGGCATCGCTTTTTGGCTCCAGAGGCGATTACACTTTCACAACCAGAGGAATATGAAGCGAAACTTGCCGAGAAAAAAGTAATTGCCAGCTTTGAAAAACGCAAAAACCAGATTCAAGAACAGGCTACCCAAGTCGCTGCAAAGCATGGATTAAGCGTCAGGGAAGATGCGGGATTACTGGAAGAAGTGACGGGACTGGTGGAATATCCCACCCTTATCATGGGAGACATTGATACGCAATTTATGGATTTGCCCCCTGAAGTGCTGGTTTCCGTGATGCGTACCCACCAGAAATATTTTGCCTTGCTGGATAGCAATCAAAAAATTGCCAGTCATTTTATCTTTGTCTCCAATATGCAAACGCCTGATGCAGGGGCTGCCATTAAGGCAGGCAATGAGCGGGTACTGCGAGCAAGATTTGCCGACGGTCGCTTTTTCTATGATCAGGATAGAAGCAAATCGCTGGAAGTGTGGGCAGAACAACTTTCCAAAGTGACGTTTCATGCCCGTATTGGTACGATTGCTGAAAAAGTGGAGCGTATTCAGGATATTGCCAAAGCGTTAAGTGATTATATAGAAGTGGATACTGTCCTTGTAAAACGAGCGGTGGCTCTGTGCAAAGCAGATCTGGTGACAGGTATGGTGGGGGAATTTCCCGAATTGCAGGGTAAAATGGGACGCTATTACGCCATTCACGCAGAGGAAAACAGGCAGGTAGCCGATGCGATTGCAGAACATTATTTGCCCCTAGGGGCAAGTGCGGGCGTGCCAACACAAAGTGTTTGCGTGGTGCTGGCGATTGCTGATCGCTTGGATACATTGATTTCCCTCTTTGCCATAGGTGAAAAACCCACAGGCTCCAAAGACCCGTTTGCCTTGCGACGTGCAGCCCTTGGTATTATCCGTATCATTCTGGAAAATAATATCACCCTTCCACTGTGTGAGTTTGTAAATGAGGAGCTGGTAGGGTTCTTCATGGATAGGCTGGTGGTGCAGTTGCGTGAACGTGCCATTCGCCCTGATATTATCAAGGCGATTATTGCCAAAGGTGGAGATGATCTCTTGCAAATTACCCAAAAAGCAGAGGCTTTGCAGCAATTTATTACGACAGAAGCGGGAATTAACCTGCTGGCAGCCTATAAACGGGCAAATAATATTGTAACGGCGGCGGAGAAGAAAGAAGATTTTGTTCCCCGCACAACTTCTTATACAGATATTACCGTACAGGAAGCAAGACTAGCTGGGTCCCTTAATCACTTTATCCAAACGCTTCGTGTGTCCGATGATTTTACCCATAAACTCGAAGCATCTACTGGTTTGCGTGAGGCAGTAGATGATTTCTTCAATGAAGTCATGATTAATGTAGAAGAAACTGAAATCAGGCATTATCGTCTGAGCTTGCTGGCGGATTTACGTTCGCACCTTAACAGGCTGGCTGACTTTTCACTGATAGAGGGATAATAAAATCTATAACACAGCAAAAAACTATTGTTTTATTCAAAGAACAGAAAATTCGCCGTGAGTGGCATCAGGACGAATGGTATTTTTCGGTGGTGGATGTATGGGGGCTTTGACGGAATCCACCATTGCTCGCCGTTATTGGTCAGACTTAAAGAAACAACTGGCTGATCAGGAAGGATTTAATGAACTGTACGAAAAAATCGTACAGTTGAAAATGCCTGCACCAGATGGCAAATTAAGAGAAACGGATTGTGCCAATACGGAACCTTTAATACTCATTATCTCAGTACAGATTTTTCTCAGACGGTTACAATAACTCAAGCTCAGTATAATACTCTTCAGGCATTTGGAAATAGTGGTATTAATTTAACTCAGGAAGGTGGTAGTGGCTACATTACGGGTTCTAATGGGGTTAGTTTTAGCAACTATTATAATAGACCTCTGTCAAAACTCATTTTGGGTAGGCGAAAATGCCAGTTTTTTGAGTAACGAAACGCAGCGTACATCTTAGTACGTGAGTATCGTAACGCAGAAAAACTGGTATTTGCAGCCAGCCA
>Ga0116226_10002580_pt1 | contig 15830 bp, 15 predicted proteins | sample S1TSphfallax_FD_89692 | JGI IMG/M metagenome (GOLD analysis project Ga0116226, IMG submission 89692) | Host-associated microbial communities from peat moss isolated from Minnesota, USA - S1T2_Fa - Sphagnum fallax MG | ecosystem: Host-associated > Plants > Peat moss > Unclassified | place: USA...
ATAATTCGCGGTCGCCGTAGTCGGTGCCCTCGCGCAGCACGAATGCCTCGATCACCGCGCGCAGCAGTTCGGCGGTGAGTTCCGTGTACGGAACCAAGACGAAGTCGGGAGAGGTGCCTTCCATGCGGAAGGATAGCATTACGGCTCGGACGATTCCCCGCGCGCAATGAACGCGACGCGCATGGCAGCCTCATCGCCGTCGCGCTGCTCGCGCGCGTCCGCCGCATGACGTTCTTCCTTGCGGAATCGATCCACGACTCTGCTCAACGATTCTGCTTCGATGCGCTTCTCGCTCCATATCACGCGCCGCCTTTCGTACTCGGCGCGGGCCGCTTCCAAAGACTTTGCGTGCTGGCGCATCGCCTCGCCCAGGCGGTCGAGGAATGAGCGGTAATTCTGCAGCTTGACCGCATCGATCGCGCCGCCGGATTGCGTGGAATTGCGGACATACTCATCGCGGTAGGATTCCAGCTGCTGCAGCTGACGTTCGAGGTCCGTGACCTTGCGCCCCGCCTCGCCCATGGCGCGGCTCAAGTCCTGGGCGGATATCGAGGCAATTTCGTGTATCGGTTCGAATCGCTTGGATTTCGTCATGGGCAGCGCACTATCGGACGGTTGACGTGGCCGGCGCTGAGAACTGCGTCACGAGTTGCTTCAGATCCGACGAACTGCGGGAAATACCGACCGGTTCGTACATGTCCTGCCTCAAGAATTCGAGCATCTTCGGCCATTGCTCCAACGCCAGGTCGACGCGCGCATCCGCGCCGCGTTTGTAGGCCCCCACGGTGATGAGATCGCGATTCTGCTGATACGTGGAATAGACCTGCTTGAAGCGGTTCGCCAGATCGAGTTGCTCCCGCGTCGCGATTTGATGCATCGCACGGCTGATGGATGCTTCGATGTCGATGGCCGGATACAGTCCGGCTTCGGCGAGCCGGCGCGATAGCACGATGTGGCCATCCAAGATGGCCCGTGCCGCATCGGCGATGGGATCGTTCTGGTCGTCGCCTTCGGCCAATACCGTGTAGAAGGCCGTGATGGATCCGACGCCGCGATCGCTGTTGCCGGCGCGCTCAACCAGCTGCGGCATGCGCGCGAACACCGACGGCGGATAGCCTTTGGTCGCCGGCGGCTCGCCGATCGCCAGCGCAATCTCGCGCTGCGCCTGCGCGAAGCGTGTCAATGAATCGAGCAGCAACAGCACCTTCAGGCCGCGGTCGCGAAAATATTCAGCGATGGCGGTGGCCAGCCACGCGCCGTGCAGCCGCATCAAGGGCGGATTGTCAGCGGGTGTAGCCACGACGACCGCGCGCCGCATGCCGTCAGGACCGAGCGTGTTGCTGACGAAATCCTGCACCTCGCGGCCGCGTTCGCCGATCAACCCCACCACCGTGACATCGGCCTTGGTGTAGCGGGTCATCATGCCGAGCAGCACCGACTTGCCGACGCCCGATCCGGCGAACAGCCCGATGCGCTGCCCGCCGCCGACCGTCAGCAGCGCATTGATGGAGCGCACCCCGACATCGAGCGGATCGCGTATCGCGCGCCGCATCAAGGGATTCAAAGGCTCGCCGGTCAACGAGACGCGATCCGTGCAGCGCAGTTCGCCCATGCCGTCGAGCGGACGCCCGGCACCGTCCAACACCCGGCCGAGCAAGGCGTCGCCGACCATCACCGGCGATTCGCCCCGCGTGGGGATGACACGGGCTCCCGGCATGACACCGCGAATGTCCCCGGTCGGCATGAGAAACAATTTGTCGCCGGAAAATCCGACCACCTCGGCCTCGATCTGTTTGCCCTCGGCGGTATCCACCAGGCAGCGCCCGCCGACCGCGGCTTCGCAGCCGACAGCTTCGAGCGTCATGCCCACCATGCGGTTCAAGGTGCCTTCGACGATGACCTCCGATGCATGCGCCACGCGCTGGCGCGCCTCGACCAGCGCATCGACCCATTTCTTGGGCCTGGGCCGGGTCGCAGCAGGACTCACGGGTTTCCCCGCCCGGATTCCCCTTGCCGCTCGGTGCCGAGCAGCTCGCTCAAGATGCTGCCCAGCCGCGTTTCGAGACGTGCATCGACGCGCGAGGTGGCGGTCGTGACCTGGCACCCGCCGCGCGCCATCACCGGATCCTCGATCATGGTCCAGGCGCGCTCGCTTTCGGTGGGCGCCAGATTCTCGCGCACCACGGCGGCATCCTCGGGATGCAGATGCACGCGCACATCGCGGGCCGCCACCGGCAACGCCGCGATCGCTTCACGGATGATGCCGATGATCTGCGTCGGATCGGTCTTCAGTTCGCGGCGCACGATCTGGCGCGCGAGCGCCATGGCCAATGTCAGCAGTTCGCGCTCCACCTCGGCATCCAACACCTCGAAGGGTTTGGCAAGGTCGTAGAACATGCCCGACAGGCGCTCGACCTGCGCGCGCACCTCGGCACGCCCCGCCTGGCGGCCCTCCTCGAGCCCCTGCTGGTATGCCTCCTTGTGTGCCTCTGCCTGCAAATCCACCAGGCCGCCGACGGTCGCCAGTTTGGTGTTGGGCGCTGCGCCGTCCATTGCCGGGGCGGTCCACAGCGACACCTTGGGAGCAGGTTTGCCGCCGGCGTCAGACAAACTCGCCCTCAGCCTTGCCGCCCAGCGTAATGGTGCCTTCCTCTGCCAGACGCTGCGCGATGACGATGATCTCCTTTTGCGCGGCCTCGACGTCCGCGAGTTTGACCGGGCCGCGCGCTTCCATGTCGTCCTTGAGGATTTCCGCGGCGCGCTTCGACATGTTCTTCAGGATCTTTTCCTGCACCTCGGGCTCGGCGCCGCGCAACGCCACGGCCAGCGTGTCTGAACCCACTTCGCGCAGCAGCGCCTGAATGCCTCTGTCGTCGACGTCGAGCAGGTTGTCGAAAATGAACAACAGATCCTTGATCTTTTGATGCATCTCGCCGTCGGCCTTTTCGATCTTGCCGAGTTCCGCGCCGCTCTTGTCGCGCTCCATGGAATTCAAGATGTTCGCCACCGTGCGCGCGCCGCCCACCCGCCGCAGCGGCACGGGGGGTGCCACGTTCGCCTGCTTCTCCACCAATTGGTCGAGTTCGGTGAGCGCCGTCTGCGGCACTTCGTTGAGAGAGGCGATACGCATCAACACCTCGGTGCGCAGTTCCTCGCTGAGCAGCGGCATGATGGAGGCGGACTGTTCCGGCTCCAGATGCGCGAGCACGATCGCGGCGATTTGCGGGTGTTCACCGCTGATGATTTGCGCCACCGCCTTGGCCTCCATCCATTTCAGGGACTCGATCCCCTGACCCGTATGACCGGTCGATACACGGTCGAGCAGCATGTCGGTCTTATGTTTGCCGACCGCCTGCGTCAATACGCGGCGCACGTACTCCGTGGAGCCGCTGGCGAGATTGGACTTCGAGTCGGCGATGCCGATGAAAGTCTCCAGCACCGAGGTCATTTGCTCGCGCGAGATCTCCTTCAGTTCGGCCATCGCGATGCCCAGCTTCTGCACTTCCTTGGCGTCCAGCTGCTTGAGCAGATTGGCGGCGTCCTGCTCGCCCAGGCTCATCAGCAATATGGCGGCACGCTGCGTTCCCGAAATCTCCTCGGGCTTGTTAGCCATCCGCGGCGACCCAATCCTTCACGACCTGCGCTGCACGTCGAGGATCCTGGCCCACCAAGGTACGCGCCGCTGCGATCTGCTGTTCAAAGCTCGGCGAAAGTTTTATGGCATTCGCGTTCTGGCCGGACAGGCTGACCTTGTCTCCGGCGATATCGGCGCTGCTTTCGCTGGCGACGGTCACGCGCGGCGCGCCCTTGGTCAGGGACTTCATCAGCGGCCGCAGCACCAGCAGCGCGACGATGAGCACCAGAGCTGCACCCACGATCTGCTTGGCGAGCTGCGCGAGCCATGGCTGTTGCCACAGCGGCGGACCCTCCACCGCCGGCAGGGGTCCATTACCCTTGAAGGCCTGATTGAGCACGTTGATCTGATCGCCACGATCATCCTTGAGTCCGATCGACTCCTTGACCAATTCGGTGAAGCGCTTGATGTCGGTATCGGTCATGGGGCTGCTCGTGACCTTGCCGGTCTCGTCTACTTTCTGCCAATCATCGAGCACCACCCCGACGCTCAGGCGCTTCAAGGTTCCCACCGGATTCTTGGTATAGGAGAGCACCCGGTCCACCTCGAAATTGCGCGTACTGCGCTGCGCGGTGGAGCTTGGCCCGCTCGACGCCGCATTCGCCTGACCCGCCGGCGCGGGATTGCCCGGCGTGGCGGCGCCCGCGATGATCGGCGCGCCGGACGTTCCCGGCGGCTGATTGCTGAGTGCACCGGGGATTCCCTCGGCGCCGTCGCCGCCTTTGCGGCTCTCGTTGCTGGTCTGCTCGCTGCGCACCGCCGTCTTTTGCGGATCGTAGTTCTCGTGCGTCGATTCGCTTACCGTGAAATCAAGATCGGCGGTGACGGTCGCACGCACGCGTCCCGGTCCGACCAACGGCTCGAGCAGTTCGACGATGCGCCGCTGATAGCTCTCCTCGAGCTTGCGGGTGTACTCGAACTGCCGCGTGCTGGCTGCCGCCTCGGCACTCTCATCCGGCGCATTCAGCAGCGAACCCGCCTGATCGACCAAGGTCACGTCGCTGGCGGATAATTCCGGGACACTCGACGCCACCAGATGCACGATGGCCGCCACCTGCCCGGGATCCAGGCGCCGGCCGGGATACAGCTGCAGCATCACCGAGGCCGTGGCCTTGCGTGCATCGCTCAAGAATACCGACGGCTTGGGCAGCGCCAGATGCACGCGTGCGCTCTGCACGCCTTGCACTTTGACGATCGTGCGTGCCAGTTCCGTTTCCAGCACCGATTGATAGCGCGCACTCTCCATCAGGGTGCTGTTGCCGAGCGCCGAATCCTTTTGAATCATTTCGATTCCCATCGAATCGCTCTGCGGCAGACCCTGACTCGCGAGCCGGATGCGCGCTTCCTGCACCTTGGTCTCCGGCACCGACACCGCGCCGGAGGGATTCAGCTTGAACTCGATGCCGGCCGCCGTCAGAGCATCCATGACCTGGCCGCTCTCGCGGTCGGACAGCTGGCCGTAGAGCACCGTGTAGTTCTGTCCCTGCGACCAGAGCACCAGCCAGATCGCGGTGGCGACTGCCGCGGCGACGCCCGCCAGCAGGCCGACCTGCTTGACTCCCGGTATATCCAACAAACCGCGAACCGGCGCGGGCACAGGTACGGGTACGATGTCAGCCATCTTTCAAGTCCTCGCGGCCGTCTTCAGACCGACATGTTCATTACTTGCGTGTAAGCATCGACCAGCTTGTTGCGCACTTCGGTCATGGCGCGAAACGCAAGTCCGGCTTTTTGAACCTCGAGCATCACCTTGGTGATGTCCACACTCTTATCGCCGGCCTCGTACGCCTGCGCCAGTGAGGTCGCTTGATTCTGCATGGTGGCGATCTGGTCCACCGTGCCCTTCATGAGGCTCGCGAAATCGATGGGCGGCGTACCGGTGGGCGAGACCCCGCCGGCCGGCACCCCGGCGCCGAGCGCGCCTGCACCCCCCGCCTCGCCGACGCCGGATGCACGGGCCTGCAGCGCGCGCATCTCCGCCAAGACCTGTTGAATCTGTAGGCTGCTCATGAACTCACGCCGTCAAGAATTGTTGATCGTGCACCCGCGGCACGGGAACGCCGGCGGCCTTCAGCTGCTGCAGCTTGTGGCGCAAGGTGCGCGGGCTGATCCCCAGGCGTTCCGCGGTGAGTTTCCGGCTGCCGCCGGTGACGCGCAGCGTCGCCAATATCAACTCGCGTTCGCGTTCCTTCAGGCCCTGGCCAAGACCGGCTTGCTGCGCCTCAGGCACGTGCGTGTCGTGCGCGGCAATGGGCGGCAACGAGCTCGCCACGGGGACGCCCGGTGGGGTGGCGCCCGGCTGGCCGGCCCCCGGTTGGCCGGCCGCGCTCTGACCGGCCCCCGTCTCCAAATCGCCGGCCTTGATGCAGCCGCCGACGGCGAGCCATGCCGCGCGTTGCACGATGTTGCTGAGCTCGCGTGCATTGCCGGGCCAGTCGTACTGCAGCAGTTTGTTCTCGGCCTCCGCCGACAAGCTCAATGCGGCCGTCCCCGGGCGGGCGCACGACTGCACGGCGCGCAACGCCAGCGGCAGGATGTCCCCGCGCCGCTCGCGCAGCGGCGGCAGCCTGAGCGACATCACATTCAGTCGATAGAAAAGATCGGCGCGAAAGCGCGCGGCGCGCACCTCCTCGGGCAGATCGCGATTGGAAGTGGCGATGACACGCACATCGAGCGATATCGTGCGGTTGCCGCCGAGCCGCTCTACCTCGCGCTCCTGCAGCACGCGCAAAATCTTGGCCTGCAACCCGAGATCCATTTCGGAGATTTCATCGAGCAACAAGGTGCCACCCTGCGCCTGCTCGAACTTGCCGGCGTGCGCCGTCAATGCCCCCGTAAAGGCCCCCTTCTCATAGCCGAACAGGCTTGCCTCCAGCATGTTCTCCGGAATCGCGGCGCAGTTGATCGCCACATACGGCGCCGCAGCGCGCGCCGAATTGTCGCGGATGAACCGTGCATAGACTTCCTTGCCCGTGCCGCTCTCGCCGGTGATGAGCACGGTGGCGTCGTTCTCGGCAATCTTGCGCGCCAGGGAGACCAGGCGGCGTGACTCCGGGTCCACCGCAATCAAGTCGTTGGGTGCGACGCGGGTCGCGAGCTGGCGCCGTGCCATCTCGATCAACGCCTGGGCATCGAACGGCTTGACGATGTAGTCGGTGGCCCCTTCGCGCATGGCCGCCACCGCCTGCGCCACGGTTCCGAAGGCGGTCATGAGCACCACCGGCAGATCCGGCCGCAGGCGTCGGATCGAGGTGAGCAGCTCATACCCGTTCGGCCCCGGCATCTGTACATCGGAAATCACCAAGGCGATTTCCTCGCTTGCGACCAGTTGCAGCGCACTCGGTGCGTCGGGTGCCGGCAGCGCGGACAATCCCGCCGCGCGCAGCGTATCCAACAACGCCTCGCGCAACGCCGCGTCATCCTCGACCACCAGAACCGATTCATTCAGCTTGTTCATGCCATACCCTCTGCCGGAAGTTCGATGACGAAAGTCGCACCGACGCGCGATTCCGCCAAGTGGACTGCGCCGCCGTGCGCTTCGACCACTGATTTGACGATGGATAGCCCGATGCCGTTGCCGCGCGCACGCGTCGTGAAAAATGGCTCGAAGATTCGTTCGCGGATCTTCAACGGCACCCCCGGACCGTTGTCGCTGACGATGATCTGGGCGCGGCCGTCGGCGGCGCGACGCGCCAGCAGCTGTAGATCGAGGTTCTCCGCCGCGGCCTGTAATGCGTTGGTGGCCAGGTTCAAAACCGCCGAGACCAGCGATGGTGCGTTGGCACGCACCATCAAGTTCGGCGCCTGGGTGCCGATGGTCAGTCGCACGCCCGCACGCAGCGCCGGGCGCAGCCACTGCGCCACTTGTTCCAGCAGCGCATTGACGCTCACCGGCTCGCGGGCGTTGCCGCCGTGCGCGAACGCCAGCATGTCGGTGACCAGCTTGTCGAGCTGCTTCAAATTGTCGACCGTCTTGGCCGCGCAGCGCACGATGTCGGCCTGCGGACGGTCGGCCAGCGTCATCTGCGATGCGTACAGCAGCGCGGCCGCGAGCGGCGTGCGGATCTGATGGGCGAGTCCCGCCGCCATCTCACCCATGGTCAGCAGGCGTTGTTGGCGTGCCAGGAGCACCTGCATCATGTGCGACTCGGTCACATCGGTGAGCAGGATCACATCGCCGCCGCTGGCCAGGCTGCTGTGCGAGATGTTCACGAACTTGCCGCTCCGCAGCTCCACCTGTTCCGTGTTGGCGCGCGGGTTGACCGCGGCGCGCGCCAGCACCGCGGTCCAGCGCAATCCCAGCAAGGGTTCGCCCAGCAAATGGGCGGCAACTGGGTTGCTTTCCTGAATCAGTCCAGCGCCGTCGAGCACCAGCACGCCGCCGGGCAGGCCCTTGATGAGTGCCGACAGACGCGCCGCCAGATGCTCCTTGCCGGCATGCGCCTCTCCTAGTTCCGCCCGCAATTGCGCCACCTGCGTGCGCAGCGAGTCGAAAGCGCCGGACAGCTGCTCGGACACGGAACCAAAGGCATGAAATGCCGCCTGAAGTTCGGCGCGACGGTTTTCGATCAGCTCGAGTTTGTTGGCTGCCATGCCGGGGAAGAAAGCAACTTCTGTGCCTTGGCGGTATTTGCTCTGCCTATCAACCGCTTACGACGCAATCGCGGATCGCCGAACGGCAGGCGTCAATTTATTGTCAGGCGCTCAGGCGATACTTGCGCAGCTTCTCGACCAATGTCGTGCGGCGCATGCGCAGCAGCCGCGCCGCTTCGGCCACGGTGCCGTCCGCTTCCTCGAGCGCCTTGCGGATCAATCCGATCTCGATGGCCGAGAGGTGATCCTTCAAATCGATGCCGCCGCGCGGCAGGTGCCCGTCGATGATTTCATAGGGCTGCGGCGCATCGGCCGGCGCCGCGACTTCGACCAATTTGCAGACCTCTTCGGCGTCGAGTTCAGCATCGAGTTCGCCATCGTCACCCGCATCCGGTTCGATCAACGCCGCCACGCTCGGCGCCAAGCGCCGCTCGGGCGCGCCGCTGCGATAGCGTTCCGGCAGATCGGCTCCCGTGATGGTCTGGGCGGGAAACAAGATCGCCAGGCGCTCCAGCAGATTCGCCAATTCACGCACGTTGCCCGGCCAGGAATTGCGCGCCAGACAGTTCATGGCGTCCTGACTCAAGCGGATATTGCGGGCGGCGCCCTGCCCTTGGCGCTGCACGAGATGTTCGATCAAGATCGGCAGATCCTCGAGGCGTTCGCGCAGCGGCGGCATCTGCAGCGGGAAGACGTTCAAGCGATAGAAGAGGTCTTCGCGGAAACGGCCGGCGCTGATGGCAGCCTCCAGGTCCCGATGCGTCGCCGCGATGATGCGCACGTTGCAATGCATGGTCTTGTTGCTGCCGACGCGTTCGAAGCTGCGTTCCTGCAGCACGCGCAGCAGCTTCACCTGCATTTGCAGCGACATGTCGCCGATCTCATCCAAGAACAGCGTACCGCCCTCGGCGAACTCGAAGCGGCCCAGCCGCGTCGACAACGCGCCCGTGAAGGCGCCTTTCTCGTGACCGAACAGCTCGCTCTCCAGCAGGTCAGCCGGGATCGCGCCGCAATTCACCGGCACGAACGGATGGCCGGCGCGTCCCGAGAGCTCGTGGATGTGCCGCGCCACCATCTCCTTGCCCGTGCCCGACTCACCCAGAATCAGCACGTTGGTGTCGAACGGTGCCACCTGCTCGATCAGCCGATGCACCGCGCGCATGGCCCGCGAGGCACCGCTGGGGCGAAATCGATGCGACCCCGGTTGCGTCGGATGGCCGCCGCGCACGTTGTGCGCTTGATCGAGAACGGCGGACAGTCGCCGCTGTTTGACCGGCATCTCCAGGTGCAGCCAGGCCAGATCGCTGCTGCTCTCGGCGATCTTCGGCAAGCCATCGCTGCTCACATAAATCACCGGCAGGGGCGCGCCCATGGCCCGCAGCGCAGCCACTAAGGGTGCACCCTGCGTTTCCACCGTATGCCGGCCGACGATGACCGCCAACAGATCGGCGGCATTGCGCTGCGGCACGGAATTCAATTCGGCCAAGTCGTGAACGTGGACCGCCTCGAGGTCCAAGAAACGCAGCAGATTCGCAAGAGCGGTGCCCTCGGCATCTGTAGGTTCGATCACAATTACTTTGGCATCTAGCACTAATCGGGACTCCTTCCCGGGTGAAAGTGTGACGGACCGCACAAATCTCTGGTTCCGTCTTAAACATCGCGTCTAACCCTTTGACATAGTTCAATCAATGTCCGGGTTAAGTTCATACTAGCGTATCGACTCCAGAGAAAAGCAGTTGGCAAAGCCCCGCAAACATCGTAAGGACTTCCCTTAAGAAGCGCGTCGGGTTTTGAACTTATTATTTGTAGGGGCGGACGCGCTAAGGCGCGTGACGAGCGCCGGCGACCAGGCGTCGGTGGTGGCGAAAAATCAGCTTGTCGAGCAGGTGTACGACCGTTTCGCTCAAGCCGACGAAGCGCAATTGCGCCACGCGTTCGCCCGCAACGGTGCGATGGCTCTCCACGATGCAGGGAATTTTGACCGACTGCGGCAACGCGGGATTGATGTAGAGCGCCAGCAAGCCGGAGGCGGCCGATGCCGGTGCGTGCTCACCGAACCATTCCAGTCCGTGCGAGGTCAGCCGCAGCCGATGGGGCGCCGGCAGCCCGCTGCCGCGAACCGAGATCTCCGCAGTCAGCCGCAATAAAATGTTGATCTTGAATTCCAGGCGCTGCAATTCGTGCAGCAGCGCCGGCGACTCGTCCTTGAGGGCTTCCGGCACCCGAACCTCATCGAGCGAGGCTTCGGCGGCAAGCAGCTGTTGATTATCGGCGTTCAAGCGCGCCAACCCCAAGCCATCGACGAGCGCACCGGATGTCCAGGCAACCGGCAGCGCGTCTTCGTACACCAGACCATCGCCGAGAAAGGACTCTGGCACGCCGCCGCCTTGAGGTTGAGGTTATCGAATCAGCGCCGCATCCTGACACTTCCGTAGGCAGCGACCGCGCGCCTGCCCACCGCGGCGACATCCATCTCACGGCCCTTGCCGCGCTTACGATGCTCCAGCATGCCCACCGCCCGGTCATTCAGCAGCGCGATCTCCTCGAGCAGCGCACGATCCGATGCAGCCACCAGCCGCTGCTCGAGCCTGAATGACTTTAGCAGCTGCATGCGTTCGGCGTCGAGCGCTGCGAGGGAACGAAGATCGTTGCCCTCGGCGACGGCCAAGATGTGTTCGGACAGCTCGAGCGCGCGCAACAATGCGGGATGGGTGTCAGTCATTTCTCGTCCACAATCTTGTCCCAGGCGACTTTGATCGTCTGCACCAGATTGATGACTTCGCCGACCAGCTGCGGATCATTGCTGACATTGGCAACGGTCAACCGATTCAGCATGTAGTCGTAAAGAGCGCGCAGATTCTGGGCAATTTCCTTACCCTTCTCTATATCCAGAGTTTCGGTCAATTGAATGATCAGACGCACTGCCTTGTTGAGGGCTTTGCCCTTGGCAACCACTTCCTTCAGCGGCAAGTTGTTGCGAATGCGCCCCATGCAACCTTGGGCGGTCGTCAGATTCGCCAGGATGTGCTCAAACATGATCTGCACGAGCCGCGCCGGGCTGGCATCGGCCACAAGCCCGTGGCTGCGAACCGATCGGTACTGGGCCAGGCCCCTCTGAGAATACATGGATTACCTCTAGACGCTCAGGTTGCCGCTGCCCAAGCTGGAGCTGCTGGAACTGCTGCTGCTCGAGCTCGAGGAGCTGGGGTTGAACTCGGCGGTGAGGTATTGCTGGGTTTCCTTGAGCGCCGCGACCGCCGCGTCCATGGCGTTGTATTCCGTCGTCAGCGTGGCCGAGTAGGTGGCCAATTGCGCATTCAGCTCCGTTTGCTGCTGCTGGACATTGGTCAGACTCGTCTCCAGACCACTGTTGATGTTGTCGAGCAAACCGCCGGTGTTGGTGTAGCTGCTGATCAGATTGTCGATCTGTGTGGCAATGCCGTTGCTCCCGCCCAACAGGCCGGATACCGACGCCAGGCTGCCGCTCAGCGCGTTGGCGAGGGTGGTCGTGTTCGAAGAGTAGCTGCCGTCGGTGTTTGCGGTGATACCAATATCCGCGAGCGACTTGACGGAACCGGTATTACCCTGGCTGACATCGTCGAGAATATTCTCCAGCTGATTCTGAAAAGTCTCGAGCGTGGCATTGCCATTGAGCGCGCCCGCGGTTTGGGTGGATACATCGTACGAGGTCAGCCCTTGTATGGTGGTGATGGTGCTGTTCAAAGCAGTGACGAACTTACCGATGGCGGTCGACGCCGCACTGGTGTCGGGGGTCACGGTGAGGGTGGTCGGCGCATTGGCTTTGGAAGCGCCGGCCAGATCGATGGTCACCCCGGTGATGGCATTGCTGACCACGTTGCTGTCGCTGGTCGCAGCAAAACCGTTGATCGAGAAGCTCGCGTCCGCCGCGGCCTGCGTTTGCGTCAGCGTATTCGTCGTCGCCGTCGGGTTGGTCGGGTCGTAGACGAGCGACGACAACCCACCATCGCCGCCGGACTCGCTCACACTGATGCTATTGGTCGCGCCGGTCGCGGTGCCCGCCAGTACCAAACGGGCGCCGTCCGAAGTCGTTATGATGCTTGCGGTCACTCCGGGATTGCCGGGCGCCGTGTTGATTGCCGAGGCGATATCGGACAGCGTGTTGTTCGTGGCATCGATTGTGATGGAGGTCGATTTTCCCGCGACAGACAGCGTCAACGTTCCTGTGCCCACCGTCGCGCTCGCCCCAGTGAAGGCCTGCGAGGTCAGCGTCGCGCTGCTCGCCAGATTGTTGACCAAGAGCGAGTATTGACCGGCGACAGCGTCTGAATCGGTGCTCGCCGTCGCGACGGTCGTGTCCGCGACGGTGGCGTCGAATCCCGCGAGCTGACTCGGTGTCTCGAGGGCCTGCGCCGCCGATTGCAGGGAATCAAGGGAACTGGCGAACGAGCCGTAGGCCGATACTTCCGAGTCGAGAGTTGCTTGCTGTTGGGCAATTTGCGAGTTTTGCGCAGCCCCGTACGCCGTGGTCAATTCCGAGACGATGGCGCTGATGTCGAGACCTGAGCCGATGCCGGTCGAGGTAATGACGGCGTTTGCGGCCGCGCTGCTCGACGCCGTGCTGGAGGTGCTCGTGGTCGAGCCGGACGTCGAGGTGGTCGGCGTCGTTGTGGAGGCCGTGGAACTGGTGGGTGATATGACTGAGCTCATATGAAAAGCGTCCTCAAGTTGATGATTGCTATCGGCGCTACGCAGTGAAACTTAAGCAAGCCGCATACCAAGATCCGACTCCCCAATAGCAAACGCGCCCTGTTTCCAGGGCGCGTTCGTCTAGCAATCGATCTGGCTTTGAGCGCGCCGTCGGTCAGGCGTGGCTGTTGACGACCGCTCCCGAAATTCCCACGCTGCGCGCGAGCGCGGCGAATTCCGTGGCCGAATACTCCGCGACCACCTGGCCTGTGGCAGGGTTGATTTCTTCGATGGTCTTATCGTCCGACGAGGCCCGGAACTGCGCGGGCCGACCGGAATCATTCAAGTACTTGTTGAGCGCAGCTATCTGCGAGGGCAGTGCGGCCGTTGCTGCCTGCTGCTTCACCTGTTCCTGCTGTGCGGCTTGAGTCTTCTCGGCACTCTTGGACTGGGCGGACGCGACTTGCTGTGGTGCAGGAATTTGCTGCGTGGCAGCGGATGGTGGGAAGCCGGCCGTCGGGGCCGCGGTTTTGCCGTTCTGCGGCAAATTCTTGCCGCTGTTTTGGATCACACTCGTTGTGGTAAGCGCCTGACTTCCATGCACGAGGCTCGACGCCGGATTGGTTACCGACTGCACATCGCTCGCCATGCTTACACCTATTTACCTAATCGCTGACCGATCAATCTCCCGATTTCACCTGGAGAGCATGACCCGGCCGTTTTATCGCCCGGGTCATGCTTTTCCTCATTCGATACCAGATGTCGGCAATTACGACAGGAGCTTGAGGATCAGTTGGGGCTGTTGGTTGGCCTGGGCCAAAACCGAGATACCCGCCTGCTCCAACACCTGCGCCTGCGTCAAATTCGCCGTTTCTGCCGCAAAGTCAGCGTCCTGAATGGTGCTGCGCGATTGCGTCAGGTTCTGCGCCGTGGAGGTCAGGTTGCTGACCGCCGCCGTGAAGCGATTTTGAATGGCGCCCAATTGGCTTTGGAACGCGCTGACCGTCGACAATGCCGCATCCACCGAGGCGATGGTGCTGTTGGCGCCAGCCACGGTCAGAACGTTTTGGTTGGCCAGGGTCGCCGTCGCTCCCGTCGAGGTCGTGCTGAGGAAGGTTGCATCACCCGACGTGAATCCCAGGTTCGACGCACCGGTCGTGCCGCCGACGTTGGTAATGGTGACAGGCACCGAATCGGTCAGCGTGACCTGACCGTGCGCAGTGACGCCAGCCGTGCTAGCAATGCTGGTGAGACCCGTGCCCGAACCGCCAGTACCCGGCGTGGCGGTCTGCGAAACCGTGATATCGCTGCCGTCACTGTTGGTGAGAACGATGGCACCGATCGGAGTCGTTTGAGTCGCCGTTACAGGCTGCTCGTTGACGGTCGCGGTGACGCCCGTGGTGCCGGTAAACAGGTTGATTTGTGCCGCCACAGCCGCGCCCGTCAAGGTCGAGCCCGCGGTCAAATTGCCGGTACCCGAGTAGATCTGGGTGCCATTGATCGTCAGGTCATACGTACCCGCCGTCGTTCCGGCTACGATGGGGGAGAATGCGGCCGTATCGGCCGCGGTGGTGGCGGCGCTCGCCGTCAGACCCTGTAGATCGGCGCCGTTGATGGCGCCGGCGGCGGCGTACGCCGAAGTCGCACCTTGGTACGCGGTCGATCCGACGTAGCCAGCTGTGGGGCCCACGGTCACCGTGGAGGTGCCGTCGGATATGCTCACCGTGTTGGTGCTGGTCAGCGCACCGGCAACCGCTGTGCCGGTCTCCTGCGAGTATTGGCCGATCTGGCTGGAAGCCACACCCTGCTGCAAGCTCACGGCAATGGTGTCGCCAACGTTCGCACCCACCTGATACACCGTCGTGCCGCTCGAGCCGTTCAACACGTTCAAGCCGTTGAACGTGGTTTGCTGTGCGATCTGCGAGATTTCCGCGATCTGCTGCTGCACCTGGTTATTCAGCGCCGCGCGATCTGAAGCGCTGTTCGAGCCGTTGGCGGCTTCGACCGCCAGCGTGCGAATGCTCTGCAGATTGTTGACGATGGTACCGAGCGCACCGGCCGTAGTCTGCGCTTCCGACACCGCATCGTTCGCGTTGCTGATGGCCTGGTTGGTGCCGTTGATCTGTGTCGTGAACTGCTGACTGATCGCGAGACCTGCCGCGTCATCGGCCGCGCTGTTGATGCGCAAACCAGAGGACAAGCGTTCCAAGGATTGACCCAGCAATGCCTGCGAACCGGTGAGGTTGTTTTGCGCATTGAGTGAATCGATATTCGTATTTAGGACTAATGACATTGATGACTCCTGAAGTTTAACCACCGGCCCGTCTTAGGCCCTGCTTGTGTTCAGATCTCCCGCGAGGGTCGGACCGGTGACACATTCAAGAGGTTTATCGGAACAGGCGGGAGGTTCTTGAGGCGTTCGGCGTGTTTCGTGACGCATATTTTGGTGCGCCAGGTCGCAGAAATCACGTGAGATGTTTGACACTTGAAACAAAAAAGGGCACCCACCCCGGATGCCCCTACGGACCCCTTATCGGCAGGAAATTGCGGAATTGGAGTACAATTTCGCGCCACTCCCCGCACCCAACCTGAAAGTGTGAATACCGTCAAACGAAAGAGCCCCAAGGTGGGCTTCGTCAGCTTGGGTTGCCCCAAGGCGCTGGTCGATTCCGAACGCATCCTCACTCGGCTGCGCGCGGAAGGCTACGAAGTTGCCGCGTCTTACGCCAAAGCCGATCTGGTGGTGGTCAACACGTGCGGCTTCATCGAATCCGCCGTGGCCGAATCCTTGGACGCCATCGGCGAAGCGCTTGCCGAGAACGGCAAGGTCATCGTCACCGGTTGCCTCGGGGCGCAGCCGCAAAAAATCTTGGATCGCCACCCGCAGGTGCTGAAAATTACCGGCCCGCAGCGCTATGAGGAAGTGATGGCGTCG
>Ga0116226_10002581_pt1 | contig 15827 bp, 16 predicted proteins | sample S1TSphfallax_FD_89692 | JGI IMG/M metagenome (GOLD analysis project Ga0116226, IMG submission 89692) | Host-associated microbial communities from peat moss isolated from Minnesota, USA - S1T2_Fa - Sphagnum fallax MG | ecosystem: Host-associated > Plants > Peat moss > Unclassified | place: USA...
GCGGCGGCGGCCGGATTATCGAGAAATTTCGCGAGTGCCACCGACGCGGCAGCGGCACCAAAGAGTTCACGACGTCCAATCATGATTTTCCGCTCCCGGTAGGTATCGGTTCAGTCGTCCCGTCACGCACGATTGAGGCTCGCGACGCGCGAAGCCTGAAGGGTATGTTCATCCAGGCGATAGAATCCGAGCAGCACGCTCGCGACCACGGCACAGCCTACCGGGATGTAACTCACTCCAAGAAGCGTGGCCTGACGCACCGCAGCGGCATTCTCCGGAGTGATGCTTGCGGTCTTGTCGAAGCCCGCGAGACTCAGCGCGAGTCCGACTGCCGCGGGACCGAGCGCATAGCCGAACTTCTCGACAAAGCTGTATAGCGCGGTATACATCCCCTCGCGTCGCAGCCCGGTACGCAGGGCATCGAGTTCGATCGCATCGTTCAGCATCGACATCGAGAACATGACGTTGGCGGAAAACGCCACGCCGGTGATGGCGCTGCGCAATACGAGGTAATAGAGCGGCTCGCCAGGCTGGGCGAAGATCCACGCCCCGGCTCCAATCCCCGTGCACGCCGCGCCGATGAGGTAACCCCCGCGCTTGCCGATCCGCTCCGACAGCCGCGCGAGCAGCGGCGTGACGATGAAGCTCACCGCGAGGGACGGTAGCCCGATCCAGGGTAGATCGCCCGGGCTGCGTCGAAGTACTTCGACGATCATGAAGAGCATCGCCGCGCCGGTCGAGGCGATACCGATCAACTGGGCCATCTTGACCCCGATGATGATGATCGCGGGTCTATTACCGAAGAAGGAGGAGACCTGAGCCCGCCAGCTCGCCGTGGTTCGCACATGCTCGGTAAAGCGTGCGCGGCGCGTACCACGCCAGGCGGTGATCATCCCGGCAAAGGTGAAGACCCCAAACAGCACGCTCAACCAAGCGTAGTCGGCGGCGCTGTTCACGACGCGACCACCCACTCCGGTGCGGTGGCCGAGCTGCCCGAGCACGATCCCCGATCCGACGGTAGCGACGGCGGTGCCGAGCGCCGAGAACATCACACGCCATCCCTGTAGCACCGATCGCTCGTGAAAGCCGTCGGTCATCTCGGGAGCCATGGCGAGCAGCGGCACGTAGTAGATCGAGTAGCCCGTCGTGTAGATGAGATTCACGAACAGCACGTACATCCACACGGACCAATGATTCCCGTGTAGCGGGACGGTGAACACGAGAATGATGGCGACGGTATTGATCAGCGCGCCCCAGAGGAGAAATGGGCGCCGCCGGCCCGCGGGCGATCGATGCCGGTCGCTCAACCAACCCGCCACCGGGTCCGACACGAGGTCGTAGAGCTTGCTCACCATCAGGATGACGCCGGCCGCCCAGCCCGCAATGCCCACGACCGTCGTGAGATAAAACAGCATGAGCGCGCCGACACTATTCAACACGACGGCGACGCCGAAGTTGCCGCAGGCCCAGTTGAACTTGAGCGATAGCGGCAGGCGCGTTTCGAGCGCCGCGGGCGCCACCGTTGCCGGAGCGAGCCCCGTCGCGGTGAGCGCGGTCACGTCGCCTCGCGCACGGCGCTCAAGGGGCGCTTCCCGACGGTTTCTCCCCGATCGTCACCCAGTAGTTTCCACCGGTCGGCTCTTTGAAAGCGCGCACGTTCACGAAACCGATATCCCGGGCGATCTGCGCGGTGTCGAGCAGGCCCGACTCACGCCAGTACGGCTCGCCGCCATAGCGGGCGCTACGGTCATAACGCCAGGCGGTCAGGCGGTCCTGGGTCCACGACGGTGGCACGTCGGTCATGATGACGGCGCCACCGGGCTCGAGCAGGCGGAACGCCTCCTTGAAGAACTGCACATTCACCTCGGCGGGCAACTCATGCAGCAGAATAAAGGAGCTGACGAGATCGAAGCTCGCTGCGGGCAAACGGGTGTCCTCGCCGCGACCCAAATAGAGATTCCACTTGAGGCCGCGTTCGTTCGCGACTCGCTGCCCTTGTTCGAGCATCCGGCGGCTCACGTCGCAGCCCGAGATTTCCGCCTCCGGGAACGCCTCCGCGAGGCCGAGCGTGTGGTATCCGGAAGACACCCCCATCTCGAAGATGCGCCGGTAATCCCTGCGCGGCAGATTATTGAGCACCGCGCGGCGCGTATCGAATATGCCGCCGCTGAACGCGCCAGTGAGCAGGCGCTTATGGATGAGTTCGCCGTGGATACAACCCTGGTATTCGTGGCCATCCCAGCCGCCGGCGGTGCGGTGAATCCATACACCGTCGAGGTATTCCGGGGGCGTGAAATGCGGAAACGGAGTGATCTGGGTCGGACCCTCGGACAGGGCACGCAGGGTCGGCTCGACCTGCCCGCGGATCTCCTCGAAGGCATCCCGCGCGATCAGACCGTAGCGCTCGGACGACCATTCGCGGATGAGATCACGCATGTGCAGGGTGTGCGAATCGGCGAGTAACTCCTCCATCTGGTCGAGGCGCTCGGCGATGTCGGGCGCGAGGTTGTCGTTCGTGACCCCGGCCGCCTCGATGTCGCGATTGAGCTGGCGCTCGAAGCGGGCGGTGGCCTTGCCGAGCGACGCCAGGTAATCCATCTCCGCGCGACCGCGCTGGGCGAGTTCGAGATTCATCGTGAAGTCTCCTTACGGCCGTTGGGCCCTACCGTCTTCGTATCATCAAACAGCAGCGAAGTCAGCGTGGCCAGAAATCGGTCACGCTCCGCCGCGAGGCGAACCAATAGCTCCGGCCCCGGTTGATAGGCGTCGAGTTCCGGCAGAAGGTTCTTCTCCTTGAGCAGCGACTCGGTGACCATCTGGCGGTCCTTCATCACCCACATCTCCTTCGCCATCTCGAGAACGGCGAGGCCGAGATTGTCGAGTTGCTCGATGGTCAGAGCCTTTCCAGGAATACGGGTCATCATGGCCTCAACGGATGGCAGCACAAGGGATAATATAGCCGCAGTAAAGGCCCCAGAAGAGCCTGGATAAGAAGAAGCCATGCGCTCCTTACTCGCTGCGACTGGCCTGCGGTCCGCCGTATCCATAATGGCTTGGGCCCTGCTGCTCTGGAGCGTGGGTTTCCGGAACGATTGCGTTGCGGCCGGTTCGGTGACCGGGCGACTCATGATCTCGGCGAGGGTCGTCGATAATTGTGCGATCCAGACGGCCTCGCTCGCCTTCACCGCCTATTCGCCGACGGGCGCCGCCGGGACGGGTCTCGGCAGCTTGGCGATCAGCTGCACCATGCATACCTCGGCCAAAGTCGCGCTGAGCCAAGGGACGCATCCCTCTCTCGGGTCGAACGACGCGAGTCCCTCGCGACGGATGTCGGATGGGGCAGCGCTGCTGAGTTATGGCTTATATCGCGACGCGGACTTCACGCTACCCTGGGGGAATACGGAAGGCAGCGCCCTCACCCTCAGCGGTACCGGTCGGACCGACTCGATACCCGTGTATGGCCTGATCGGCGCGGGGCAGGACGTTCCGGCGGGGGTTTACACTGACGTCGTGGTAGTGACGCTCACGTTCTGACTCACCGCGTGGACAAAGGGCTGATGAGGCAATGAGAGTCCGAACCGAGGCCAAGCGCCGCGAGATCCTCGACAACGCGTCGCAGGTATTTCTCGAGCAGGGATTCGAGCGTGCCTCGATGTCGGAAATTGCGGCGCGGGTCGGGGGTTCGAAAACGACGCTCTACGGCTACTTCAAGTCTAAGGAAGAGCTGTTCGTGGCGGTCGCCTCGGCCCAAGCCGAGGAACGGGTCGCGCCCGCGTTTGCCGCGCTTGGCGAAAGCGCGGAAGATCTACGCGGCGCACTGCTGAGCGTCGCGGAAGCCCTCATCACGTTTCTGCTCTCGCCGGACGCGATCGCCGCCTATCGCATGGTCATGAGCGAAGCGGGTCGCTCGGACATCGGTCGCCATTTCTACGCACATGGCCGGGAGCGCGGCATCAAGGACCTCGCATCCTTCCTGGAACGAGCCTCCCAGAACGGCCAAATCCGCTCCTGTGAGTCGTTCATCGCGGCAACGCACTTCCTTGCGCTCGTCGAATCGGAATATCTGCCCGCGGCGCTGTTCGGTGTCGAGCGTCGAACTCCGACGCGACGCGAGTTGCATCGTTCGATGGAGCAGGTGGTGGATGTCTTCCTCGCCGCGTACGGTACCCAGGGTGCGTAGAGCCGCCTGACGGCCCCACGCCCCGACGGCACCCTTACTTCTCTTTCGTTAGAACGATGTCGAGCGGCACTCGCCCAGCCTGTGTCGGCGGGGCGGCGGGTCTCGTCGTGACATAGCCGTCCTTGAGGCAACGGATCTCGATCTGGTGGTAGTCGATCTCGCCACCGATGGCCTGGATGTAATCGCCGAGGTCCGCGGTCGAATAACCGCCATCGGGAAAAGTCTTGGCACGGACATATGCGTGCGGATGCTTCACTTCGAAGTACAGAAAAGCCCCCGCAATCGGGTGGCCTTCCGTGTCGCGCACATGCCCGAAGTAGGCGAGCACCGGGTTGGCGCTATTCTGGACGACGAAGAAATCATCCCCATTCGCCCAGGCGGCGGCAGGACCCCGTACCAGCGCGCATACCAGCCCGACGGCCGCGATCAAGGCCGTGCGCAGGCCCGCATTCAAACGAACCATTTTTTCTCGAAAACCAGTATGGCGATGATGGCCAACACCGCGGGGATCCAGGCGAGCGGCCGGTCGAGAGATTTCGTCCAACGCCGTGGCACGAGCGCCGACAGCACGCTCGCCACAACGAAGGCGGTGACGATCCAGGCATACCAGTGCATCGACGGCCCGCTTTTGACGGTGAGTCTCGTCCTACTCACTTCTTGGGTCAGAGGGTAGTAGAAGAAGATGGTCCAATCCTTGATCGCGAGCACGGCATAGGTAGCCGTGAATATCGCGGTGAAGAGCGCGGGCGAGATCCATTTCCGCATCAGAAGACCCCGCGAATCGTGGTCACTATGTGCCCGACCCAGAAATTCCACCACACGAAGAGAGCCAAAATCACCGTTAGGATCCGTCGCACCAGGAGATCCCGAGCATTCTCGGCATTCGCCCAGTAATAAACATAAGCAGGTAGGAGTCCGAGGCCAAGAATCGCAAAGTGCTCCTTGATCTCGAACACTCCGATCACGGGATCGAGGCCCATGTTGACGAGCGTCTGCTTCGCGTCGAGCACGTAGAACGGATACACGATGCCGCCGCCGATGACGGTGAGTACGTACAGCACGGCGATGCCCTTCGTATACGCCATCGACCGCACCGACCGGAAACTCGTCCAAAGGTTGCGGTGCGCCTGCGCCGGAAGCGGCTTCCAGAGACTGAATACCTGATGGGTCAATGCACCGATGAGCACCACGGCTAGCAGGACATGCGCCATGAGCAGTGTGAGTGTCACGAGGATGCTCGACCGTCAGTCCGCCGCCCCGCGCACCTTGCTGGGACCGTGGGACCAGTCGCGGTGCTGCCAATCATTCGGCGGGCCGTGGATGGGGATTTCCCCGTAGCCGGGGTTGGCCGGCCCTTGGAGGGTCTCGTACACCGTCCCCGTCACCTTCACCGAAGGCCCCGTGTAGGCGTGCATGTTGTCCTCGGCACTGCGCGGGGAGTAAAACGCCTTGAGCTCGGTGATCTGGTCCTTGTCCGGGTAGAGCACGGCCGCGCCGGCTCCGTAGTTGTTCGTGGTGCCCGCCGAGCGCGGCAGGAACCAGATCGCATTCTTCCTCGTGATCGAGATCTTCGGCGAGTCGGTGCGCATCGGCATCCGGTAGATCGTGAAGTGCTTCGTCTTCGGATCGAACTTCACCAGGTGATTGTCCATCGGCATCCAGAGATCATCGTTCTCGTCGGCCTGGACGTCGTACGGGTCGGCGTAATCGAGCGGCACCTCCCACTCGTTCACCTCGCCGGTCTTGGGGTCCAGGCGCCCGATCTTCCCCCGCTTGCACACACAGCCGTACACCCCGTACCAGACGATGTCGTGGTGATCGACCCCGAGGCGGCGGATCTGGGCCGGGTGGGTCTTCACCGGATAGCGCTTGAAGGTCTGGGTCACGAGATCAAAGCTGCTCACGTAGTCCGTGTGGTACTCCGCAAACCAGGGGCGATCTTCGTGATCCACCACGAGCCCGTAGGGACGGGATCGGGGGTCTTTCGTCTCCCAGTAGGAGATTTTGTTCGTCTTGCGGTCGTAGTACGAGATCCGGCTCGAGAGGAGGTGCGCCATCCAGAGGTCCCCGCCACTCGTGAGCGCATCGGTCGTTGCCTGCATCCCGATCCAGGGGGTCACGTACTGATCCGTGAGCCCGGTGGTCAGATCCATATGCACCACGATGGCGTTCGAGCCCGACCACCACACCGTGTCGTCCTTATCGACCGTCAAGCCGTGTGGGGTCATGTCGGGATCCGGCATCGACTTAGGGCCCCAGAAGTCCTGCGAAACGTCCGTCGCCGCATCGAGCTTGATGATGCCGGCGGGTTTGGATCGTTCCGCGATCAGCACATTCCCCTGGTGATCGAAATGCAGCTCCTGGGTCCAGCGGTGTGGGCGGTCCTTCGTGCTCGGGAAGCGGTACTCGATGAACTCCGCCTTCGAGAGCGCCACCGGGTCCTCCGGCTCCGGGCCCTGGATCACCGAGCGCGGGGTGGAGTCCGGGCCGAAGTTCGCCACCAGATAGTCGAGGAGGGTCGCCTTGTCCTTCGGGGGGAGCCGCTTGGCCGCATCGAACATCGTCGGCCCTTCGGTCAAGCCCCCGAACCGGGCAAAGGCCTTCTCCTCGGTCATCATGTTGACCATCGTCTCCCACCCCTCCCGGTCGAGCTGCTTGTTCGGCAGGAAGTTCACCGTGTGACACACGAGACAGGTCCGCTCGGCGATATCCCGTCCGGGGCCGGGCGGGTAGATCGACTCATAGGAGGCCGGGGTCGTATCGGGGTAGGCCGTGCCGAGGATGTAGTCGGGCACCTCCGGGACGCTCTTGAGGCTCAGGTTCTGGACCGTCTTCCCGCCCGCGGCCACGGCGACCGTCGGGGGAGCGAGATCCAGCCCGTTCTTGCGGATCGTGATTTCGTAGTGCCCGGGCAGCAGGTCCACCGCCCGGAAGCGCCCACCGACCGCAAACACCTCGTACCCCATGTTCCGCTCGATGCTGCGCAGGTACACCGGCACGATCACGCCCTTCGGCGCACTCACCGTCCCCGTCACTTCCCCATAGCCGGGTAAGAGCGCCGCTTCGCTCGAGCGCGACACCACGAAGGTCCACACCCCGCACAACACGGCGAGGAGCAAAGCTGGCCGGTACTGAGACATATCGATCGTTCCTCTTGATGGGGATTGGATGCTGCGAGGGAGCTTTTGATACTACGATGTAGAGGACGATCCTGACAACGAACACTATAGTCACAAGTGTTCGGACAAATTGAGGGGGAGATGCAGCGATGCCGACCACCGGGAAATCGACTCGACGCGGGTTCGTGGTCTTGGCATTCGCGCTGCTCGCACTCGCGCTTCTAGTCATGCCGCACGCTGCGGCGGCCGAGCCGTCGGCGGGAGCGACCTGCGCGGCGATCGCGAGAGTCGATTTCTCTGGCCTCACCGACGCCCCGACTCAGATCACTGCCACCCAATTCGTACCGGCCACCGCAGCCGTGCCTGCCCACTGCAACATCATCGGGTACGTAGCGACCCACATCGGCTTCGAGCTCGACCTGCCGGTGAGTAACTGGAACGGAAAATTTCTGCAGATAGGCTGCGGTGGCTTCTGCGGCAGCGTGTCTCGCGAAGCCTGCGACAATGTGCTGCCGCGTGGCTACGCGTGCCTCGCCACCGACCTCGGGCACAAGTCCACGGCGCTCGATGCGAAGTGGGCGTATAACGACCTGCAGACTGAAATCGACTTCGCCTATCGGGCCACCCATGTCGTGACGCTCGCCGGTAAAGCGATCACGCAGCGGTTTTTCGGCGCGGCGCCGGCCCGATCGTATTTCCTCGGCTGCTCCACGGGAGGTCGTCAGGGACTGGTGGAAGCGGAGCGTTTCCCCTGGGACTACGACGGGATCGTCGCCGGCGCGCCGGTGATCGATGAGACCGGCGACGCGATGGCGGTCATGTGGAACATCGTGTCAGCGCGCGACGCGACGGGGGCTGCGATTCTGACGCCGGAGGACGCGCAGCTCGTGCATACCGCGGTCGTCGCGCGCTGCGATCGGGACGACGGCGTAGAGGACGGCCTGATCGGCGACCCGCGTCGTTGTGGTTTCGATCCTTCCAGCCTCCTCTGCGCCGCTGGCGAGGCCAGTCACTGCCTCACGCCGGAAAAAGTCGCCGCCGTGAAGAAGATATACGGCGGTCCGGTCGACTCACACGGCAACGCCCTCTATACGAGCGGTGCGCTACCCGGCTCCGAGCTCAACTGGATAGGTAATTATATTCCGGCCATCGGCGCCGCTCATGGCATGAAGCCGCTCTACGAGCCATTCATGACGGATTTCTTCGCGTATCTCGCTTTCCTGCCGGCCGCGGGCCCGGGATGGAAACTCGGCGATTTCGACTGGGACCATGACTATCGTCGTCTCGGACTGATGGAGTCCCTCTATACGGGGTCGAATCCCGATCTTCGCAAGTTCAAGGCGCAGGGCGGCAAGCTGATTTTGTACCAGGGATGGGCCGATCACTCCGTACTGCCGCTCAACGTGATTGATTTCTACGAGACGGCGGAGCGCACCATGGGCGGTCACGCCGCTACCCAAGCGTTCATGCGTCTCTACATGGTGCCCGGTATGGATCACTGTATCGGCGGCGAAGGCGCCTACGCCATCGACTACCTATCGAATCTCGAAGCCTGGGTGGAGAGCGGGAAAGCTCCAGACGTGCTGCACTCGGTGCACCCCAAGCGGACGGACCTCAGTCGCTCGTGGTGGGGCTTGCCGTTACCGGCCGCCGAAGAGGTCGGCTTTGCACGACCGGTCTATCCCTATCCCCTCGAGACTCATTACCGCGGGCGCGGCGACCCGAAAGACGAAGCCAGCTACGCGCCGTTCCCGCCGCGGTCACCACCCTGAGATACGACGGGGGTGGGTTGCCACTGCCACCCGCCCCCCAGGGCCTTGTAAAGATTCACGACATCGGTAGTAAGCGATAGCGTGCTGTCGATGAGTTCCTGATGCTGCCTGGCGAGTGAATTCTCGGCCGTGAGCACGTCGATGAATGTCGAGACGCCGTGAAGATACTGATCGCGCGCGATCTCGAGCGCCGCGGTCTGAGCGGTGACGGTCTTTTCCAGCGCCTCGTGACGCCGCAGCTCTGTTTGGTACGCCGACAGCGCGTTCTCCACGTCCTCTAACGCCCCGAGCACGGCTTTCCGATAGGCGACCGCGGCTTCGGCCTGGCGTGCTTTGGCGAGACGCAGATTTGCCCGTAGTTCTCCACCCTGGAAAATAGGTAGCGAGATCTGCGGTGAGAAAGCGTAGAACTTATCGGCCCAGTCCGTGAGCGCCTTCGGCCGCGTGCCGAGCACTCCCCCGAGCCCCGTCAGGCTCACGTCGGGGTAGAGCTGCGCGGTCGCGACACCGATGGACGCCGTCTCGCGGTGCAAGTTAGCCTCGGCGACTCGAATATCGGGGCGGCGATGTGCCAGACCCGCGGGAAGTCCGATCGGTACCCGGGGCGGCACCGGCGGGATCGGGGTCGAGGTGGTCAGTTCCGCATCGAGCGCGCCCGGTGCTTCACCGACCAGGAATGCGAGTCCGTTGAGGCTGGCGGCAATCCGCTGATCGAACTGTGCCAGTGAGGCTTCCGTGGTGGCGAGCGTCGTGGCCGCATTCTCCACGTCGAGGTCCGTCACAAGACCATGCGACGCGCGCTCCCGGGTGAGATCGAGGACCTGCCGCTCGATATCGAGGTCGGACATGGCGGTCTCGCGACTCGCCTGAGCCGCGCGCAACTGCGCGTAGGTCTCGGCCACTTCCGCCTCGATGCTGACGAGCGCATCGTCGCGGTTAGCCGTCGCGGCATCGGCCGAGGCCCGCGCCACTTCTACCGAACGACGCACCTTACCAAACAGATCCAGTTCCCATGACGCATCGAGCACTCCGGCGTAAACATTGATGGGTGCGCCGAACGCGGTGCCCCCCAGAAGTCCCTGGCCGAAATCGGCGCGTGTGTAGACGCCATCGGCACTCACCCTCGGTAACCCGGCCGCGGCCGCCGCTTGCTCGCTGGCCCGAGCCTCGGAGATGCGGATGACGGCGATCTGGATATCCGGGTTGCCGCGTGTGGCGCGGTCGATGAGCGAAGTCAAGGTCGGATCGGCAAACGTCAGCCACCATTGCGGATCGGGGTCCGCCTCGGTCGTAACCAGAGCCGACGCTTGGTTGGCGACCGCCGTTTCATGCCAGGCAGCGGGCGCTTTGACTTCCGGTCGGGTGAATTCCGGTCCCACGGTGCAGCCGCCCAGCATCAGCAGCCCCGCCGCGATCCCCCACCCGAAGTGCTGGCGAGTAATCATTAATGTACCCCCTCACGCGCAGCGCCGCCCGCCTTGACCGGCGACAGCAGCAGCGCAAACGGCGCCATGCAGAATGCAAGCGCCGCACAGATCGCAAACACGTCCGAGTAGGCGAGCACCTGCGCCTGGCTGATGAGCTGGCGATACATATGGCCTACCGCACTCGCCTGGGCCGCGGCGTGAGGTATACCGGATCGGCCAATGGTTCGCGCCGCGGCACCGACGGTGTCGACGTATGCCGGTGAGTAGGGGGTATCGTGGCCGCCGAGATAGGCCATGCGCGCTTGGGTGCGGGTCGTGAGGAGCGCCGCCGAGACGGAGATCCCGATCGAGCCCGCGAGGTTACGGAACATGGTGAACAGAGCCGCGGCGTCGGCGTTCAAGGTCTTGGGCAGCGTCAGATAAGCGATCGCCGAAATGGGCACGAATAGAAAACCGACCCCGATGGTCTGGAAGACCCGCATCTTGACCAGCGTCGAGAAATCGATGGAGGGCGTGAGATCGTGCGAATAGATGAACGCGAACCCGAGCCACAGGAATCCAAAAGCGATCAGCGCGCGGGTTTGCACTAACGGCAGAATCCGCCCGACCAGCACGATGCAGAAAATGAGGGCCACGGCTCCCGGCATGAGCAGGAGCCCCGCGAGCGTCGGGGTATAGCCAAACTGGGTTTCCGAGAGCTGCGGCAACAGCACCGCGCTCGAATAGAGCACGAACGCCATTGCAAAGATCATGAAACACCCGACGGCAAAGTTTCGGTCCGCGAGCACCCGAAGGTTGACGATCGGGCGCTTCGCCTGCATGAGCCACCAAATCGCGCCAACGATGCCAATGACCGAAAACAGCAACAGCCAGCGAATGAACGGCGATTGCAGCCAGTCGTCCGTCTCGCCGCGATCGAGAAATATCTGAAGCGCACCGAGCCCGAGAACGATGAACCCAAGGCCGATGAAGTCGAACGGCACTTTCTGCGCGACCGCCTTGAGCTTTGGCTCGCGTACCAGCGCCGCCACTCCGAAGAACGTCAGCGCCCCGACCGGGATGTTGATGAGAAAGATCCAGCGCCAGGTGTAATTGTCCGTGATCCAACCTCCGAGTGCGGGCCCGAGAACCGGCGCGACGATGGTGGCGATCGCGGTCACGCCAAAGGCCTGCCCGCGCTGCTCAGGCGGGAAGGTATCGAGAATGATCGATTGCTGCGTGGGCTGGAGCCCACCTCCGAAGAAACCCTGGAGCAGGCGGAAGATGATGATCTGCGACAGGCTGGTCGCGATCCCGCACAGAAACGAACACACGGTGAACATCGAGATGCAGATGAGAAAGTAGCGCTTTCGCCCGAGCCAGCGAGTGAGGGCGCCCGAAATGGTGAGCACGATCCCGTTGGCGACCAGGTAAGAAGTGAGCGTCCAGGTACTCTCGTCGGTATCCGCCGACATGGAGCCCGCGATATGCGGCAGCGCTACGTTGACGATCGTGGTGTCGAGGATCTCCATGAACGCTGCCAGCGTCACGACCAGGGCGATGAGCCAGCGATTCGCGCCCGCGACCGCCGCCGGCTCGGGCGTAGATTCCGGCGAAGCCTCGAGAGCCGTCGCGCTCACTGCAGATACACCGTGGGATCAGCGGAAGCGCCGAGGGGAAGCGGAATGTTCGGGTCAAGACCGCTGTCGATGACAATCTTCACCGGCACCCGCTGGACAATCTTCACGAAATTCCCCGTCGCGTTCTCCGCCGGGAATGCGCTGAAGCGCGAACCGGTACCCGCCTGGATGCTGTCGATATGGCCTTCGAGTTTGAGGCTTCCGTAGGCGTCGACCCGGACCTCCACCTTCTGGCCGACGCGCATCCGGGCAAGCTGGTTCTCCTTGAAATTCGCGGTGATCCAGACGTCAGGCGTCACGAGCGACAGCAAGGACTGACCGGCTTGAACGTAGTTACCGAGTTGCACATTGCGCATCGTCACCCGGCCATCCTGGGAGGCGCGGAGGCTCGTGTAGGTGATATTGAGTTCGGCCGCGAGGAGTTCGGCTTGCGCCTGCTGAAGGCGCGCGCTGGCCTGATCGACGGCCGCCTGGGCCTGGGCGATGGTGTCCGGAATGAGGTTGGCGATGTTGACCGCCGCCTTACTGTTGAGAAGGCTCGCGTCGGCCGATCGGAGTTGGGAGGAGGCTTCATCCTTGGCACGCTGCGTCGTCGCGCGGACATCGAGCGCGGTCTGACGCTGATAATCCGACTCCGCGAGCGAGCGGCTCGCCAGGGCCTGATCCACTTGGGCCTTTGCCTGGAGGAGTCGCGCAGGCGCGGTGACCTTCACCATTTTAAGGTTCACCCGGGCGTTTTCGAGCTCCGCCTTCGCGAGCGCCACGCCGGCGCGCGCTTGGTCACGGGCAGCGATGTAATCGCGCGGATCGATCGTGAGGAGGAGGTCGCCGGCCTTGACGAGCTGGTTATCCCGGACCGCGAGTTCACTCACATAGCCTGACACCTTGGGTGCAACCGCCACGGCGTTGCCATCGACCTGAGCGTCGTCGGTCGTCTCGAGGTTCCGCTCGCTAAAGTAATAGGCGCTGATCCCCAAGACCAGTACGACCGCGACTCCGAGGAGGATGACGCCTCGCCGGCTTCGGGCCGGGACCGGGGCTTGCGAGCCGGGAGCAATCTCTTCGTTGGCCATCCATCACCTCGGGTCAGGGATGGCGGATATTGCATGTGCGACTGCACAGATTGCAAATTCAAATTTGAACTTGTAATTTCAATATGCTCTCATCAGGATGCGAACATGGTGATAGGTACCCGCCCCGCGAATCCGGATCCGAACCTGGCGACTGCGGGGGAGCGGGCGCGACGTCAACTCCTCGAGGCGGCTGGCGAGATCTTTGCCGAACGCGGCTACGGTCAAGCGACCAGCAAGGAGATTTGCGAACGCGCGGGAATGAACTCCGCCTCGGTGAACTATCATTTTGGCGGGTTCGAACCGCTCTACTCGGAGACGCTTTCGCATGCCCATCGGCAGATCATCGCCATCGAGAAGCTGCGCGAAATCGCCGCGAGCGACGCAACTCCGCGCCAAAAGTTACGCTCTTATATTGCTCTCGTGGTGCAGCGGCTGGCGCGTCCGGCGACCTCGTGGGAGATGCGCCTCATCAGCCGCGAGATGGTGTCGCCATCGCCTGCCCGTGCGGCGTTTTTCCAAGCCGAGATCCTGCCGAAGATTGCGGTCCTGCGCGGCATCATCGGCGACCTGCTCGGCGTGCCGGCCGATAATCCGGTGGTGGGACGGGCACTGCTCACGGTGATTTCGCCGGGGCTCATTCTCGCGATCTCCGACCGCGAAACGCTGGTGCACATCGTTCCCGGCCTCTCGAACGCCGCGGACGAGATCGGGCTCCTCACCGATCATTTCGAGCGGTTTATTCATGCCGGACTCAAGGCGGTCGCCTGCGAGGTCCGCGCCAATCGGCCCCGCGGCGCGACGCTCAACCGCGTGTCAGATAAAGCCAGATCGCCCCGAGAAGCAGCAGCGCTTCGAGCACGCCGGTCGCGATCGTGAGCGTGGCCACGGGCCAGTAGCGAATGACCGTTACCAGCCGAAAGAGCACGATCGGAGCGTATAACGCCAGAGAAAATGCGATGCCGGCGCGCGTCCACTCCGGGTTTCTTGCGGCGAGGAAGAATCCGATGGCGAGCCCGAGCTGAAGGCCGCCGTAGAGGACGAGATATTCGGAGTGACCCCCCGCTGACAGCGACTGGTAGCCGAGGCTCGCGGATGTCTTGGCGGGAGCGACAGTGCACCACACCGCGAAGAGCAGGTACAGCAAAGCATTCAGATATAGATAGGCGCTGGACATGGATGGCGATTCCCTTCGTGGAAAAGTTCACTGGAGTCAGCAACTGTCAGTCCCAAGCATCGACGCCGCGGGCCCCAAGGCCTCGACTCCGTCGCAGATCGTCACATTTACGAAGTTTAACTTGGTAGTGTCCTTCGCAAATGTCATGCTGAACCCATGAACCCTCCGGCGCGTGATACCGATCCGGGAAACCCTTCGGCGCTCGCGTCGGAACTTCGTGCGGTGATGGGCAAGCTCAAGCGTCGCCTGCACGAGCAGGCGACCAGCCGCGATCTCACGACGTCCCAGGAATCCGCACTGGTACGTCTCGAGCGAGACGGCCCGCTCACCGTCACCGCGCTCGCGAAGGCGGAGGGAATCCGGCCCCAGTCGATGGGCGCCACCATCGCATCCCTGGATGCGCTCGGGCTCATTCATAGCGCTGCCGATCCGAGCGACGGACGCCAAACTCTTCTGTCGCTGTCCGAGTCGTGTCGGCGCTGGATCGCTGACACCCGGATGGCCCGCCAGGATTGGCTGTCGGGCGTCATCCGCAGGACGCTCGCAGCAAAAGAAAGACAGGTTCTCGCCGAAGCCATCGACCTGCTCAAGCGTCTAGCGGATGGCTGAGCCGTGTCGATGAGGCCGTGCGCGGTCTAGACCGTCGCCGTTCCCTCGTGCATGCATAGTCCCGTGACAAGGAGTCTCGTTTTGCCCCGCCTTCTCTCATCCTCGCATCGCATTTCGGGTCGCCCGCTTGTCGTGTGCGCTCTCGCGCTCCTCGCCACGGGCTGCGGCCCGAAGCGAGCACCCCCACCGGCGCCGCCCGCGGTCACCGTTCTGACCGTGACCGCGGAGGACGTGCCCGTTTATGGCGACTGGGTGGCAACGCTCTACGGCGACGTCGACGCCAAGATCCAGCCAGAGGTAACCGGCTATCTAGTGAAACAGAACTATCACGAGGGCTCGCGAGTTCACATAGGCGATGTACTGTTCGAGATCGATCCGCGGCCGTTTCAGGCCGCCGTCGATCAGGCAAAGGGTCAGCTCGCCCAAGGCGAAGCCCAGCTACGCCTCGCACAGTTGAACGTCGCACGCGATACGCCACTCGCGCAGGCCCGCGCGATCGCCCAGAGCCAGCTCGACACTGAAGTGCAGAGCGAGGCCCAGTACCAGGCCGTCGTTAAAAGCGACCAGGCCGCCGTCGAGACCGCCGAACTCAACCTGAGCTTCACGCGGGTGCGCACTTTGATCGACGGCATCGCGGGCATCGCGACCACCCAGATCGGCAACTTCGTCACTCAAAGCACGACCCTCACCACCGTTTCGAAGGTGGATCCGATCAAGGTGTACTTTGGAATAAGCGATACGGAATACCTCGATCTCGCCTCCAGAATGGGCTCGGACAGCGCCGGCCATCTGCTCGATCCCAACAGCGTTCCCCTGACGCTCACGCTGTCGAACGGCACGGTCTATCCGAGCCC
>Ga0116226_10002582_pt1 | contig 15826 bp, 12 predicted proteins | sample S1TSphfallax_FD_89692 | JGI IMG/M metagenome (GOLD analysis project Ga0116226, IMG submission 89692) | Host-associated microbial communities from peat moss isolated from Minnesota, USA - S1T2_Fa - Sphagnum fallax MG | ecosystem: Host-associated > Plants > Peat moss > Unclassified | place: USA...
TCCATCTCTGTTTGTTTATCACATGAAAACAAACACAGAAAGCATGCAATTCTAAACTGTGCAGGATTTCTAGGCCACTGTAGTTCCATATACCTTTCAAGGTATTGAGCTCGATAACTAGTTCTAGAAAATTTTGCACAGGTTCAGACGTTCAAACTATCGGAGGAAACTTGCAAGTTAACACTTTTACGGCAGAGCATAAGATAAGAAGAACGTCATTAACTTAATCACAACATTCTCGAGAAGAATTTGGCCAATGGAGTGGACATCCTCCGTATTGCCTCGGGCAAACCATTTTGTAGGCTCTGCATCATAGGAAACAGTGAAAACCCGAATGTTTTCTAGATGCGTGGGAAGCCACTTTTGAGGCCATAATATAGTATTGTCTTTGGTCCTCCAAGTGTTTTCGTAAGCTGTCGCTGGATCTATATTCAGTCCGTGAAAGAAAATAACGTCAAAAGTTGCGTCTTTGTCGTGCTTTGCATCGGTTGGGTACAACCGCTTCACACGGATACTTGGTGCCATTTGTTTGCTGAAGGTTCGTCCTGCACAGGAAATTGACAACATAGACTTCCATAAACTTTTCATGTTGAAATGAAGCCCAGTCCTTCCAATCTAGTGTCATGAAGCTTTCAGCAATTTCACGCTTGTCACCAAAATACTTGAAGCCAACAATGATATCCGCAATCAGGATTACGACAAGTTGGAAATATCTGCAATTCGCAGTAAGTTATCTGAAGTTGGAAGACTGAAAGAATTTGTGCAAATTGTGTATGCTTCACTCACATGTACATCTAAGAGCTTTTGCTACAACATCAGCACCAACTCGAACAAAAAAAGACAGACTCTCATACATCCCATCTCCAATGACTGTCATATGGCTTGTTTCCCTCAACGACGTCTAGTCAGAAATTTACACAAGTTCGCTTTCTTCCCCGAGAACACGAGAGTTCAGAGATCACCTCTTGACGTGTTTGTTGTGCTCACCTCGCAAGCTGGATCTTACTAGTATACTCGTACTGTTCAAGCACCGGAGTGGTCGCCTCTTGAACAGCAGCCAGCACGAAGCTTGAAGATCAATATGAGTGCAAGCAGCACCAACACGGCCATTTAATACTCGCCAAACCTCCTGAAAAAGGAAGCTCCCTTTGCAAGGCGCCCTAAGTTGTCGGTATGAAGCTGCAATAACAAGTGGTGGATGTTAGAAATGCGAGACGTTTCTGGCCTGACATTGCAGCCCTGCGGAGAACTGCGTTGTTCTGGCGCAGGGTTTTTAAAGTTTTGACTTTGTGAGTTTCTGTCTGCAATAAACTCTCTTGTTCAGTGCCTGATAGTATGCCCGTGGTTAGTGCTACATTTCCAGTAGGGGAGGTTCTAGGTTCAATCCCAGCCCGATGATGCAAAACGTTCGCGCTGAAGGTCGCGCAGAACGTTAGCAACGAAGAACATGCACAAAATGTTCTTCACTTTATTTTTGAAGAATTAAAGAACATTGAAAACCGGGTTGCATGGTTTCTTGCAGAACCATGCAAGGCAAAAAAAAGGGGTTAAGTGAAGCAGCCACCTGTGCACCAGTTCAGGATGAGGCTGTTCAAGCCGTTTTCGGGATGAAACCCAAACACATCCAGGTAGGGCATTTTTGTTTTCCTTTTCCCCTGCTCAGGGTGTATTCAGCCCTCTTCTCTGCCCCAAAGTTTTGAAGCTGGAGCTTAATGGGTGTTGCGTTGAAAGCAGCGTATGCAGCAATCTACTTAGAACGCATCTCTCATGCCAATTCTTGCCTTGATGACGAATGTCAGACCTAGTACACTGACGCAGTCAAATCATAGATATCTATCATCACACATTGACAGGCCTTTCACGTCTGCTGTACCTTCAAACCCAGCTCATTGAGGTTGTCGCAAACGCTTGGCAGGTTGTACCGACTCTCCTGACCTTTCATCACCTTAATTGAGTATGCGTATAGTGGCAGATAGCCACCTCTTCAATGCTACGTAGTGCATGGAAAGTACAACGGGACGCGTTGGAAACAAGCTTACAAGAGAATGCAGATCTATACTTCATCACAAACTGCAGAGCATGAGATGGTACTGACGTAGGTTGATTAAATCAAATTTAGTGAAAGTAAGAGACGAAATGAATCTTTAAAGGCATATAACAAAGATTACAACATTCAGTAGTGACATACATCAGACATTATTTAGAACTTCCACGTGAGCACCAGACGGGGTTTTTTTTTAGCATGGTGCCAGTGTAGGTGTTGGTTCACCCCAAAGGGAGTCTTCAACTCAAGAAGCTAGCATAAATCTCAGAGTCAACTTACATGTACATATTCACTTTTAATCTATCTCTTGACCGGTCTTTCTTTAGTTGGCCTTTGTGTGAGGGGTTCAAGATTATTTCATGCTTTCAATTCAGGAATTCAGGTTCTTTTTTCCTCTTTTATGATCCAATGGCTTTTCACAGGCTTATTTCATCTAAACGTAGTTCATTGATGAACATTTCAAGTAAGCTGGTCAATGCTTGTTTTGCATTAAAAAGTATCATCACCAGCAAGCTTAGAAGGTAACGATGGTTTTCTTTGTTTTTTCTTTTTTTCCCCCAATATTGTGATGTACCTGTAGTGGGAATCATCTATGCGAAGATAAATTAGCCAAATTTGGCTATAAAACAGGTAATAAAGGGATTATTGTTAGCTTGTTGAGCTTCTAGGTTGAGAATGGATTTCTCAAGCCACTTCTTGCCTTGATGTCAAATGTCAAACTTGGAACACTAATAAACCTTGTCAAATGATAGATATTAATCATCATATATTAGATCTTATACCTTAAGCATTGCTTATTAATTTTGTTGCATTGGCTTGTTATGTAATGTCAACTCTCTTGACTTTTAATACCTTCATTCAATATGTTTCTATTTATCAACGATCGAACTTTCTAATGCTAATTAATATTAACTAGTGTGAACACACTTTGGCCAATGAGGAAGCTTTCTAATGCAAATTAGTATTAATTAGTGTGAGCACGGTTTTAACTCTAATTAATACATGCTACTCTAGAAGAATGATCAGCACCATATTACACGTTCACAGGGTTTTTTTCCCATACATGCCCATACATGGGGCTACAAGTTGAACATATCTTCAAGCATAGGTTTTTGATTGTCTTTGCCATCATTGGCATGTTGTGCCCAGGATTTTTATTTAAGGATTTTGTGAAGTAGCCAAAGTGGCCATCATTCACAAAATAATTTAGCCAAATTTGGTGACATGCTAGATATGAAAGTAGGACAAAAACAGAATCCTTCTATATTCTGGGCTCTCTACTGCAACTTACTCATCAAAGTCTGGCGATTTGAAAAAAAATCCCTTCAAAATCTGGTAAATTTGGGGCAATGTTTTCCATGAAAAATCCTTCGTATAGTTTGAAATCATATTCTGAAAGAAACATGGTTGTAGGGGCTCTCTGGACTTTTCATAAATGAGGACCCATGTCCCTCATCCAGTATTTTTTACTGGCAAGTAGAAAGCTCGTTAGTGTGAATAAATCCAGGTTGAAATTCGAAGATTCATCAGTACTGATATTACATGTGAATGTAGAACTGTTCACAAGGGTTTTCAAATGAATTAGTTATTCAACAAACATGTGTTAAAGGTGCTCTTGTAGATATGGAGTTGTCAAACCACTTTCTGGAATATATTTGTAATAGATTAAAGTGCCTGTGCACAGAAAAGGTTATGGGTGAAATATTTGAAGATCAGATTTTTTGTGCAAATGTACATAAGGAGAATGTAAAGAGAGCTCCTTTGTGAGGATTAAGTTGAATTTGCTGGCAAATGGCTCAATATGTTGTATAACATGTATAGCGCTTTCATGGGTGTCATTAAAGGTGTTTAAATATCACAAATTTCAATTGAATCTTTGGTAACATGAAAATTGCATTTTGAATGTGATAGATCCAAAAAACATTTGCCTTTGTAATGAGTGCATAAAAAGTTACATTGTCAAGCTAAACCACAATTTGTTGGATGTGATTGCACAGTATGTGATCCTCCATTTGTAAAGGTAGCTCTTGCTCTGCAACCTAAAGAATTTGAGGCTGAACCAGTATACATGTATGATAACTTATATTATTTAACAAAACACCAAAATTCCAACAAAACCATAAGTTGCACCAAAACAAAATAAAATGAGACATATAAAAATTTAATTAGAATAGACCCTTGAAACTAAATGAAGTAAGGAGAATGCATTGAACCCTTTCCTACAGCATGCACTAGTTTTTGCTTTGCTGGCAATGTGTCTACCTTTCTAATTCCTGACTGATTTGCCAAGCTCTCCAATGCATACCCAGTTAAATTAATCATTGATACCGAGTGCAAAAAAGGCTTGAAGCCAAACTTGCCAAATTCACAGTGTTTTCATTGCCAATGTTGTGATGCAGCCAAAGTGGGGATGGGCCAAATCTGGCTATATACCAAATATGAAAGTTACCAAAGAAAAACTCTATGTACTTGGTTACCCACTGGAATTTATCATTGAAAAATGGTGATTTGGAGTTTTTGGAATTTGGTGAATTTGAGTTAGTTTTTCCATGAATGCCCCTCCTATCAGGGTTTGTTTTTCAATTTTTTCCATAAGAGAATTGGTTAATTCCCCCCCACCCCCCTTAATGGCAAAAGTGGTTGAATTTATTCTAGAATAGCACATTTTCCCAAACTTTTTTTGAATGTTTTTTAAAACATTGGCCAGAAGAAATCACTACTTTGTATGGGAAGAAATCATATTCTTTTCATTGGTGAAAATTAGCGAGTAGAAAAATCACTGCCAAATGAACTGGTTTGCATTTTCACAAAACATTTTGCCTATTGTTGCAAATCCCAGTGCCCACATCTTAGATCAAGTAGTGTTACTATGTATTACCACTAGTGTTGCCCAATTTCACATCATATTTTGGTTTTTAGTCTAATTCTGTGGCCTCTGGATAATAGGTTTTCCTTAGAAAAATTGGAACTAGACCTAAACTGACATCCTACTAGAACCAAATGAGATGCCCCTTTCACTCATCCCTCGTTCTCTTGTGTCCCCAAGCTCCGCACTCTTTCTAACACCTAACTCCTCTCAACCTACACATCTCATGACACATCAGGTTGGCACAAAGTCTTCCAATTTCTTTTGGATTTGATATGCCTCCCTACAAGAGATGAGGTAAGACAAGCTAGGACTTAGTCTAATGCGGACCCTTTCACAGGAACCAACTCCCCAGACAACTCAGGCACAGTGAACCAACAACCCCATCCACTCGATGCCTGTTATTGCTCTGTTGTGGATGAACGTCAACTGAGTTAATAATTGGTTTCGCCTTGGTAAGCAATTTTGTAGGAAATATATAGGTAGATAGGTAGGAAAATAGGAAACTACTAGGTAATAAGATGGTTTATTCATAGGTAATGGCTGTTTTTCTTACCTACTAACAACCTGCTTGTGGGTTCTTAGCAGGCAGGTAGAAAAAAAATAGCAGCTGAGCTAACCACCATGGGAACTCAACAGAAAACTATTTCCTGACCACTTACCATTCATCCTTCATGGTGCACTGGTGGGTGCTGGTTCACTGTGGCCAGACAACTCCAAGTTGTTCCAAAGCATCCCAAGAAACAACAATTACTGCATGTGGCAACATGACAAAACCAAACTGTTTGGACAAGAAATAGAGGTTTAACTTCCCTTGGCGCTGTGGTGACCAAGTATGGGTGAAGTTAATCTAAGAACTGAGTAAAACTATTTGATGGGAAGGGTGGAAGGGGGGGGCACCCTTTTCCTTCAAAGTTTGAGGCAATTAACAACATTGAAGAGAATTCATAAACTCAAGATTGGCAACCATAGACACCAAATAAGAGGTATCAATCTTCCTAAGCTTTTAACATTGGGAATTCTTCCAATAGATGTAATATGTGAGCAGCATAGAATGCCATGACTAGTGTTTTTCTTCAATTTCATCATATTGAAAATTTGGTGATTTTTTCAAGAAACTAACAAAATTAGCTGAATTTTCACTAAACATATATTCAAAAAATTTGTCAATTTTTACTTTTGAAATGACAAAATTTGTTGAGAAAAACAACAGTAGTCATGACCTCATCTAAAACTTTTGTCAAAAACTTATGTATGTAATGGTTTCCTCAAGGCATATTGATGTTTTTCTAGTGTTGGGATATGGCACATTGTAAATGCAAGAGTTACCCTGCTTTGTGCAGGAGCTTTTCAAATGCAAAAGTTCCTCTAAAATGGAGGTGTACTTCTTGCATTTTTAAAAGTTCATACCTAGCAAGTGCAGTTTCACCAAAAACTAAATTGAAGCAATAAAATTTCGTGCATGGCAAGGCCGTCATGGGAGGGTGTTACTAGTGGTAAGATTGCACTTGGCTTCATCTCATGTGGTCCCCAGATTTTGGTAATGCCGTCCCCCTAGGGCCTTATGTACCATGTTAAAGACATTGCTTGGGGGATTATGTGAACCAGCATTCACCAATGCACCATCCATTGGAAACCCACTATGACCAGACAAATTATTTTTAGCAAAATTTGACCAAATTGTGATACAAATCCAAGTTTGCCATCTCAAAATTCCTTTCTTCTTTAAATTTTTTTTCCTATTTAAACTTTTTCAGGCATGAATCACCAGAATTCTACCTCTCGGTGTAAAAAGTGGATCCTTAAAAATGTCAACTTTCCTACTTTGAAATTGCCAAATTTGACTAGAATTTCTTATGGTTGATTGCCCTAAGTAACAACCTGTGTAACAGCCCCGTACTGAACCTGCACCTGGCAGCACACCATGAAGCATGAATTGTAAGTGGTCAGCCAACAGTTTTCTGTTGGCTTCCAGTTCCTTAGCTAACCATGGGTGTTAGCTAAGTTGCTTTATTTCCTACCTACCAACCAACAACCTGCATGACAACCCACAAGCAGGTTGTTAGTAGGTAGGTAGTAAAAACAGCCCTTGACTATGTATGAACTATCTACATACATAGTAGGTACCCATTTTCCCCCTTACCTACCTAACATGAGACCTCTTTCCCACAAAATTGGTTACCAAGATGGAACCAAATATTAAGTCAGTCAAGGTTCATCCACGACTGAGTCATAACAGCCGCCCAGTGGATGGTGAGCTGGTGCATGATAGTTTACTGTGGCCCCTGGACGTTACCTATACAGAAGGTGGAACTTTGCAGTGGCTTAGTCGGTAAGAAGCTACTTAAGAAGCTACTTAATGGGTGTGTTGCATTCAACACATCCTATGCAAGAAGTTTCCTCAAAATGGTTCTCTCAAGCCTCTTCTGGTGTTGATGCAGTTGTTCATGCTTGGCATGTAGTGCTGCCTTTCCTGACTTTTGATAACCCTCATAATTCAATATATTTTGATTGGCGAGTGACCAAGCTCTATAACATTATTTAATGCATGTTGCACTAGAAGAATCATGATTGGTACCCGTACTACACGTGAACAGTAATACCTGTTCACAGGGCTTTCTGCCCACACCTGGAGCTACAAGTTGAACATATCTTCAAGCATAGCTTTTTGACTATGTCGCACATGCTTCACATGTTGTACCATGGTTTCTTTTAAGGATTTTGTGACATAGCCAAAGCGGCCATCATTCAAAAAGTAATTTAGCCAAATTTGGCTACATACTAGATATGAAAGTAGAAAAAAAAAAGTTCCAAGGCACAGCAGACATTGTACACCCCAGAGATGTCCAGGATCATGGGGTTACCTCGAAAGGCCCCCTGTTTCACTTTACTCTCTCCTATCTATTAGTCTTTGTGATGGTCAGTCGTGCAACCTCTTTACAGGCCCACAATAGTAGCGACTTTTTTTCACAAAGTGAGAAATTTCTGGCTTTCTAGTGTAGATTTGATGTTTTTCAAAAGATTGGCCTAAATTCTGATTGTCACAGAATTGAAAGACAAAACCCTGCTCGCCAAATCCAGCTTTGCTGGGCAAGTAACCAACCTACAAGCTCTAATTCCTCTTCTGGTGCCTGAATGCATCTCATTGTACTAACTCATGTACTGCGGTATGGAGGTCTGGGTTGGTTCACATGAAAATGCAGTAAAATATAACTGTATACATCTTTTAAGAAACATCTTCGCTTTCCGCACATATATTCAGACCTTGTACGTACCTTGAGGGATTTCTACAGTCTTGTACCCTAAGTAGTAAGGAACTCATTGGCATGCCATAGTTACCTTAGCTGCTCTGAAAAATATTATATTAGTTGTAAAAGCGTTGATTTTTTCAAATATAGATATCTTTCTTTGAACAAATTTTTTTGAACAGAAATACAGAATCTCATGGAGTATTGAATGTTTTTGGCATGGAATCTTCAAAATTAATTAATTATTGAACTGACATGTGTTGAAGCTGCCCTTGTATATGGAGTCGTCAAACTATTTAGTGTAATATATGCCAAATTGATTAAAGTGCTTGTGCATAAAAAAGGTTACAGGCGAAACATTTGAAGTTCAGATTTTTTGTGCAAATGTACTTAAGGGGAATGTAAAGAGAGCTCCTTCAAGCCCCATTATTGGCCATGTGCAAATCCTAAGGTGTCAATATGACTAGGTAATTTGTACCAGGCATTAGCCCATCTTTTACAATTAAAAAAAATCAGGCAGAGCTTTGCAAAATAGTTATTTAGGCAGACACAAAAAATTCAAGGGGATCTGGCAGTATAGGCAGTTCGTTGGGGATGTGGGTAGCCAGAATAATCTTTTGACAACCAGTACATCTGTCTGTAAAGGTTCTAGATCCCTTAAGCTTAGTCTACACTGAGGTCAGTTATAAGCTGATTTTATCAAGGTGGTTCACAAAATGGTAGGAGTTTTTGTTTGAATGAGGAAAAACATCATCCCTGATTTGGTATCAAGCTTCATTTACTAAAGGGAAATCCATATTCTCTCAAAGTCAGTGTGGACTCTCTAACAAGGGCACAACATGGGGTTAACTTGGTAGTTTTGACACTAAAAATACACATCTCTTAAAGCACATTATGTATGGTTGACAATTATCACACCTCGATACCTAAGGAAGGACCTAACAGTTTACAATACCCATTTCTCATGATGGGTGAAAATTTGTATTGAGTCTTGACAAGATGGACCACAACAGCGCAGTGGGTGTGATGTACTATCCTTTTGTTGAGGAGATCCTTGCTTGCTTTCCAAATGCTGCTCTTCTCTACCATGTAAATACTGTGAGACTGAACCAGTTTAATGGGAGCAATAGATACAAGTTACAGGACAACATATGTATTGTTGGTGCCCTTAACTTGATCCTTTTAAGTATCTTGGTCTACTTGGTTCAGACCTTTGACCTGGTGCTCTGTTGGTGGCCAAACATTGGCATTGCTTCAAGGAGACTCAATATGGGGTGGTGGCCGGACACCAAAGACCACATCTTGTGCAATGTGTACATGAAAAATGTCAAACTCCGTACCCTTTCCCTTCATCAATATTATTGTCAAAATAACTTGGCCTCTGGTACATATTGTCTGATCTTTGATTGAAGTCATTGATTAAGCTTTCATTGCCAAATAACAAGCTTTCAAATATTGCATGTTGCATGACAAGCATTGTAATATCAACCTTACAAGGAAATGCATCTTTTAATGCTTATTTTTTCTTCTCAATTGGGTTATTTTTCTAATTTATATGGATGTAAGAATGAAACAAATGCATCTTTTAATGCACACTTGTCTTACATGTTAGATGATGTGAGTGGAAGGACATCAGATCTTGTACCTGGAAAAACTTTTAGACATCCAGTCTTCCAGGTAATGTACTCAACATGCAAGAGCTAGAATCTAAATATTTCTTGCTTTCATTAATTAGCCTTTAGATTATTGCACAACTTTTATCTTTATTTACTTTTTCACCAAGTCTCGATTTGATCTTGTGCACTAGCATGTAGTATATACTAGAAGTTTTTGGTCAAATTTTTTATGTATCCAAAGTGGCCATCATGCATACCTAATAGCCTTGCATGATGAACACAATATGAACCTTAAAGTTTTGGTGGCAAGCCTCCTTCTATGCAAAAATACTCCATGTCCTTGAAGTGAGAATTCAGTGCTCCTCCAGAGATATAGCACCCAAATTATAATAGTAGTGAATGCATGTTTGAAGGGATTGCATATGGCCTTAGTTAGCCCTTCCACTTTGGAGGATTATGAAGCCTTCCACCATGGTCTATGTTGTGGAAGATGTTTCCATTTTGTTCAAAACCTCACACAAAAAAATATAGGGTTTAAATTATTGAAAAATAATAATTTATAATATACTTAATTTATGTAAATTGGGTGTCTATAATTTATTATTAAAATATAATTAACTTATTTCATTATTTCTTAACATACCAAAAAATAACAATAATTTCAAGTGCTTGCTAAAATATACAAGGGACATCCCATGGGTCCATGAGGATTAAGTTGAATTTCTTGTCAAATAGCTCAGCATGTTGTATCACATGTCTAGGCTTTGCATGCGTGTCATCGAAGGTGTTTAAATATCACAAATTTAAATTGATTTGATGACATAAAAATTACATTTTGAATGTGATAGATCCAGAAAGCATCTGCCTTTGGAATGAAGGGTAAGAAGCAACATTGTCAAGCTAAACCACAATTTGTTGGATGTGGTTTTGCAATTTGTTTGTGCAATCATCCATTTCTAAAGGCAGCTCTTTCTGTACTAGCTAAAGAATTTGAGCTTGCCAGGGTTTCATCATTTGAAGCTGAACCAATGTACATATATGACAACTTATATTATTTAAGAAAACAATGAAATTTCAACTAAACCACAACTTTATTGAAATGAAATAAATGAGACAAACAAAAAATTAATTAGAATAGACCCTTTAAAAAATAAATGAAGTAAGGAGGATGCATTGAATTAACAAAGCCAATGTTGCTGTGTGTCCCCAAAAGGGTTTTGTAAGATGACACCAAGTGTCACCTTGGGACAATTTGCCCCCCCAAGAACCTACTTTTAGTTCTTCTTAAGACAAGCTCTACTTACTTTGAACCACGTTCCCTCAACCCCAAGGACTAGTCCCATGAGACAAGTTGAGGAGTCAAACCCAAACTCACCATGGCTTAAGCTTCCCCTGCAGCCATGATGGCCCCTGCACAAGGCCCACCTTGAACATGACAAAGTCACCCAGAGTCTATGCATGTTACAAAACATTGGCTGCAAACCTTTTGTTGGCTTTGCCCTTCAAGGTACAGATGCTATGAGGCACCCAAAAAGGGGCCAAAGTTTTGTATCCCAGACAATGGTTTTTCTTTGAATTTGTGATGTACCTGCATTTATAAAAAAGATTTAGGCCACAATTGGCTATAAATCAAATGTATGAGGAAAATTGTCCTAGTGTCATTTTCTATTCTTGCCTACCTACCCCAAAACCTATTGTAGAAATCAAACGATTTCTGAAAAAAAATTCAAAATCTGGTGAATTCAGGCCATTATAACTTCATTACAAATGCTTTGTACCTAGGTGGAACTCAGATTTATCAGGTCAAAACAAAATTCACCATGAAAGGAAAGCATGTCTTTGAAATAACTGCACAACATGTGAATGGTCAAGTCAAGAACACAATAAGTGCATCTTGTAAGTAACGATCATGTCTTGGGTTCCTTGCAAACTTCAAACCTGATACTCCTTGACATATTATTCAGAAAGCTGAGCATTTTGTACCAGTATAAAAGTCACCAATCCTCTTTTCCTGAGTAGATGGTAAGTACCTCACAACCGCTAAGTTAATTCCATGTGTTGTGCATGAGAAGCATCATCAGTAGAAGCTGACAATAGAATGCATCTCATTGTATGGTAGAAGCTGACAATAGAATGCATCTCATTGTACGGTAGAAGCTGACAATAGAATGCATCTCATTGTACAAACTGCAGCTCACAGGTGTTTGGTTGTTTCACATGAAAATGTTGTCATATTAATTGAATGCATCTTTTGTGACACATCCTGGTTTCGTCAACAAATACTCAGATCTTGTGCATACCTTCAAGGCAGACTCCTTTTTCTATTGGCGAAAATTTTCCTGAAATTTGAAATTTCAGAAGTGAAGGGAACTTTTAAAGATCTTAATCACCAGCAATGGAAAGAAAAAATTAGCAAAAATTGTCAGATTTTTATATTTGGTTTTCAATATGTAGCCAAAATTATAAAAAGATCTTTCAACATTTCACTCTCATAAACCTTCCTAAGCATGATTGTCACTTTCTTGACATTCCTTGGGATGATCCCCACTTCAGGGGCATCAAAAACTGCTCTGAAAAAATCACTAGCTTTGCTTGAGGGATTCCCCAATAATCTTGGGCCTCACTGAGGAACTCATTGATACATTTGTCAAATTGTTTAGCATAATGTAACTGGTTTTTAACATTAAAAAGTCCTCATTGATTGCTTTCTCCGGCAGGTAATAACTAAAATGAGACACCATCTCAATTGGAGTGGGGACCCAATTCCCCAATTACCGATACTGGAGACATGTTTAGTAATAATACGATTCGATTTAGTGACAGGGATCGTACTGTACTTCAAGTTATGAGCCTTTCATTATAGCACTTATGTGTCATCTTTATCCAACAGTTCATTGAATATTGATGGGCTCCAAATGGAGGTGTCCCAAGTCATCAAGTTAAGAAAAAATAATTAGGAGTTTACATCTTAGTCTATGCACTTCTATGTCATGACTCTGATTGATGTTTCTAGTAGCCAAGTAACTCCAAAAATATATTAAAAAACGAATAACATCTCGGAAGCCACATCTGGTGACCATATAAGAGTCAGACTTCGTATCCTTTTCTATTCATTGAATTAGTGATCAAACAACCTGACATCTGATTCCATTCAATGAGTAAGCTTTCAGTGGCACTTAAAGCAAGCCGGGGGCCTTGACATACCTGTTGCCTGAAATGTAACAAACTTACTATGGAACCTAAGTGTCTTTTTGTAGGACATGGGGTCATGGGTTCCTTCAGTTGAAAAATGAAATAAGGCTCCAATACATTTCTTAAGTCACATCTTGTCTTCACAAAAACTGTCAACCCAGTCAACATGTTGGGCCAGAGTGAACCACCAGCCACCAATGCACCACTGTCCATTGGATGAGCTACGTTTTTCCATTTGATGCTAGATGGGGTTCATCACAGTCCATTTCTTTTTGTTGCTAATCATTGTATTTTTTCTTTTCTTTTTTTGATTCTTGGCTGTTTTTCCCCTGGACCTGGCTTAACAGATACATACCCTACTCATTTTTTTATCTTATAAGTATTGCATCAACCTTGGTACTTTATTTATTATTCCCTACTGACATAGTTACCCTAATAACTAGTTATCCTATTGACCTAGCTACTATACTAACTACCTACCCTACTAACCTAGCTACCTTATTAATTACGTACCCTATAAACTTAATCACTATACTAACTATCTACCCTACTGACCTAATTACCCTTCATACACAATCACCCTATTGACATAAGTACTTTACAAACCTAGTCACTTTGATAAAGTAACTTGTTTCTTATGTACTAACTTGTCTATCTATCTAACTTTCTTCCTACCTATTAATTTGCTTACATACATGCTTACCTACCCTAGTAACCTATCTACCTTGCTCCTTCAATGTATTTTCTACTTATTAACCTACCTATTAACCCAATTACTTACCTACCTATGCACCCACCTTCCTAACTATCCATTATGCTTAGCTACCTATCTACCTTTTCTACATGGCCAAATACCTAATTAACTACCTACTCACTTTTTCCAACCCCACCCCCCCCCAATCCTACCTATCAATTTATTAAGGTTCATCCTAGTTCACAAATCATGAACATAGGTCCCCATATGTAGGTATTACAAACAATTTATAGTGGAAACAATGCCATAATTACAGTCATTTTGGTTTAATTAATGCATATTTTACTAAATTTTGTTTACTTAATTTATTATGGAATGGACATTACAATACATCTTTTCATGTAATTATTATAAGTATGTACTATTGGATTATGGTTTAAGTTTAAGGTATAGACACACAAATTAATTAGTAAATCTTTCACAAATGTGTAGTAATTAACCTAAAGTAGGTTAAATTTGGGCAGAAATTTTTAGGGTTTACATAGATGTGAAGTAATATATATCTTCTTCAAAGAGAGTGGAAAAAATTAGGTTGGAGAAATCACACAAAGGTAAGAGACATATCCTCTATTTTGGTTTTGTATGAAATTTATTTGATTTTTTTTTTAGGATTAAGGTTTTTTTTTTCAGTCAATAAATATTTATAATTTAAAAGCTTTAAAATTTGGATTCTAATTTTTTTCCTATGTTTGTTTTGCAATATATAATTTGTATAATTTGTATAAGTTTACAGGTTTAGGGCATATATCATTAGGACTTTTTTTTGTTAAGGTTTATCTGGTTACGGTTGTTATAGAGCTTATGGCAAAATATCATTTGGATTTCTAGGGTTATGCCTTATGATTTAGTGTATAAAAATTTGGTTCATATATTTCAGGGTTCAAGGTTCATACTCTAAATTTTGTTCATTGTATTGGTTTTTTTATTTTATCACTTGTTTAAATATATACCATGATTATGAATCTCATTTGTTTCCATATGTTCCATAGGTATTAGAGTTCAATATTTTTTAACCCACTTTTGTATGAATTATGATCTATTAGGGTTATGTTTTCAATTGGGACTACAAACTTTGGTGGAACGTTGTCATCTTTTATTCCTTAAGGTATGCATTTGTCTCTTGTCACTTCTTTTGTTTTGTGTTAATATTTTCACAATTCAACCTCTTTCCATTTCCTAACTATTGGATATAGAATGGGCGTCAAGTTTCATTTAGTATACAACCATAAATAAGGGTTTATACCTTTACTCGAATATTTCATATTCAATATCTATTTATAATTTGATTTTTTCATACCCATATGCGAATAATACATTTATTCCCCATAACCAATGTGGGTTTTATGGCCTAAGGCAGGTACTGCATTTTGCACCTCTCAAACAATGTGCATTAATGATCATTATGTGGGTATTGCTACATGGGGTTTTCAAACATTGTGGGTTTTGGGTACAATCTGGGTATTACATATGTGAACATTTTCCATGGTGGAAGGTTTAATAGTTTAATGTGGGTATTGGCAAAGTTTGTTTTAATATATGGGTTCATAATGCAAATATTGTACATGATGTACATTGGAACAATAGGTATTTTATATCATGATGTGGGTATTGTAATGAAAATTCCAAGTCACAACATGGATTTTAGGGTAGCCATGTAGGTATTGCATTTTAGGTTTTTGTTCAATGATGAATGTTTATAAAATTATAATTTTTTTTGTGCAAGAATTTGTCCTACTTCTTTCAATCATGGGAAGGGTTCCAAAGTCCCATTCCATTCATGTCCAAAACCCCACCAAGTCCCCTTTCTCAAACAAGGACTTGGTGTGGAGGTCCGAGATATGCCATGGAGGGCAAAATAAAGTGACCATTCAATTTGCTTATATTCCATATGTTTGCATTTCGAAATTCTTGGAAGGTGAACGAGGGGATACAAACATAGTTATGACATTCTTGGTGCGAGAATGTTATGGAAGCCCAAAGAAACAAGAATTTTAAAGAATTTTAAAAAAATTTATAGATCAACCAGTGTAATTTGGTAAACATTCGCGGGTAAAGAATGTTATGACAAGGTGCTAAATGAAGAATTTTAAAGAATTTTAATGTGCA
>Ga0116226_10002583_pt1 | contig 15826 bp, 11 predicted proteins | sample S1TSphfallax_FD_89692 | JGI IMG/M metagenome (GOLD analysis project Ga0116226, IMG submission 89692) | Host-associated microbial communities from peat moss isolated from Minnesota, USA - S1T2_Fa - Sphagnum fallax MG | ecosystem: Host-associated > Plants > Peat moss > Unclassified | place: USA...
TGGGAGCTCCAGCACAGGAGACACAGGGAAGCACGTAAGGTCTGGGCAGGGGCGAAGGCGGAGGAGCATGGGAGCTCCAGCATAGGAGACACAGGGAAGCACGTAAGGTCTGGGCAGGGGCGAAGGCGGAGGAGCGTGCTACCGTTGGTATCGAGTGCTCATTTGGACAAGCCAGATGGGGTAAAAAGAAAGGCGATGCTGGAGTAGCTGTAGAGAGTAGGCACTAGTGATACAGCGGCAAGTTGAGCAGGTCGATGAAACTCCCTGACTTGTGATGTTTCCAACCGCTTGAAGCGAATTTAAGTCATTCGGAGGCGGTGCACGGAAGATTGGCAATCCATGCGGGGCTCAGGACAATACTGGTCGAGGACAGTGGGGTGCATTAAAGATGTCCTCGATCGGACGTCACCACCTCCCGGCAGACATCTTAGAACCAACCAAGCGCTCTGTATGCGTTTGCGCGAAGAACTGAAAAGCACGTTAGATGTCTTAGAGAAGGAGCTGCCTGAGCCAGGCCGGCAAGGACCACTTGTTACACAGTTGTACTGCGCTGTAAAGAGGGCCGAGATGCTTGTTGTGAACTGCAGTACTAAGCAATGGCTCTTGATAGCAAGTACCCCTCTTGAGGCTATGGAAGGGTTTGTGAAAATCATCAAAGAGTTGCAATTTTGGACACGGATGGTCGTTGTACAGCGCTACGGTAAAACAGTAGAGGAAATTTTCGATGAGGTGTTCGGCAAGAGTCGACAACTCGATATGCTTGAGGAGGAGATGCGCGAGGATAGCACGACGTTAGTATCGAAGCTGGAAGACAAGATGAGGATGCTTCGTGCCTTCCCTCGGCGCTTCTTCATGTTTCGGCGTCAGAAACGGCTGGAGCTAGCAGAATTTATGACGCGAAAGCTATCAAGCCAGGGTTATGGTCGTGCTGATTGTGCGAATCAACTACTTCTCAGACCACCATCCCAACTTGAGACAGCAATCAAGCAGCTTTCCCAAAGCGTTAGAGCTGCTCCTCAAGGAGGCTTAATCATGGATCTTAAATGGATGAAAAGGAAATATTGCTTCAAAGTCATCTCTGGGATAATCCAATCTGAAGCAATCATTCATGTAGGGCTGCATCACCCCCATATTGTAACTCTGATGTGCGCTTTTGAGGACGTTGATAAGGACAAAACCTGTCTTGTGATGGAGGAAGAGGAAGGAGATTTCGCTGAGCTCATAGAGAAGAAGATGAAGGGCAATGTAACTTCTCCCTTCCCTCTGCCAGTTGCAATTGACATCATGATTCAGGTTGCCGACGCCTTGCGGTATCTCCATAGCAAGAAAGTAGGACACCGTGATATTAAATCCAGAAACATTCTTTGGACGCGTGATGAAACCCTGATCAAAGATGTTGGCGAGGTATATAAAGTGAAGGTAGCTGATTTTGGGTCAGCCAAGGCAGATTTGGAGGAGATCAGTTCAGAAGAGAGACACCAAAACAGAACATGGAAGACTGGTACTACTCGGTGGCGAGCTCCTGAATTGTATGAACCAAGTAAAGCTGGCAGTGACCAGATGAAATACCCGCTGATGGTTGATATCTTCAGCCTTGGTATCTTCTTCTACGAACTCTTGACAGGCCAGCCTCCATATGCAGATACTGAACGGCTTCAAGACGTTCAGGAAAGGATTCTGCGTGATCCCGCACCTGGACCTCTACCAGACAGCTTGCCGCCTTACTTAAAGTTCTGTCTTCAGAGTTGTTGGGTTTTGGAACCAAGCAGACGACCCAACAGCGAGCAAATTTACCAGATGCTTCTGCACGCCAGGAACCTCCAATTGGGAATTATCTACAATGACCATGCAAGCCTATTTGCATACAACACTCGAGATGGTGAGCGAAATCAGTTCGAAGGTAATTATTTTCGTTCATACACGAGGTCCGCCTGTCAGATTGTGATGAGATCAAAAACTATGCAGCGCAGAATTTACTGCCTTGGTTATAATGGAGGCCTCATCTCTAATGTCTTGTTCACAGTAGAGAGTACAACATATTGAACTTAACAATGTCATTAATTAAGTGCAGCCACTTTTTTTCTCCAGAAAAAGTGGCTGATCAAAGAAGAATGAAACCATGACCAAGAATAACTGTGAGACCGTCTGCTGAAAGGTTGCTCGTTGCTATAAGGTTTTCCAGAGGTGATGGACACATTCCAGCTCATTAATCTATCTATGCTATACTACCTGGTCTCATGTGTGCTTCCTAACATTCCTACTCTGGATCTGTTAATATAGCCAATGAAGCCAGCCAGATACCTCATCCATAAGTTGCCCCATAGCTAGCAGCCATACCCTAGATTTGAAGCTCATATTAGAACAGTTATAACCTGCTGTCGTGAAATTATCTGCCCTGCAACGAGCACATGGTCAGTTTGAATTCAATCAAGCCACCATGCATATTGTACTTGGCCACAGCGTAGGTGATGGGGGCAGAAAGTTCTGTGATGCAGACTTGGCATCCATCGGTAATAGGCACAGATTATCATGAACCCAAACCATGCCTAGATCATGAGGTGTAAGAGGGGGAAGGTTCTTACATGTACTCCACAAGGGTGGGAGCAGTGGGAGGTGTAAGATATCCCTCCTCTTTTCTAAGACGGATAATCATGGATATTAGGTCACACAGGTGCCCGTCCAAATACACTAATTTCTTTTCTCCAAGTGACTTTTGTAGTGCAGACTTTCTATCAATATAGTCTATTGCTTGTAAAGCACTCCTGGAAGATTTTTAGTGTCTTGTATAGGTCCATCCATGCTTCTATGTGTGCCCTCCTCCCCAAAATGCAAAGGCACATTATAGATCTATGAAAAATGAAGTTTTGTAACCTACTTTTGCGAGTATTTTTGTCTAATGCCACTAGTATTTTAGTTGCATGAAACAAAAATTAGTCGCCTTGGACAAAAGTAGTTGCATTGGACAAGTTGAAAAACCCATTTTTCTTCTGTCATGCATCTTCTAGATGTGGAGGCACCTTAGCATACTAGTGGGTGTAAGATGGCCCCTAGTAGTGTACCTAATTAAACCCATTAGTATGCCTTAGGTGCTAAGAGGGGTGACTACACATCCATCATCTTCCCATGCGCTACACGTGTTTAAGTCATTGATTTGTCTCTCGCTTTATATAGGGTTAATGCCCTGGGGTGAGGGGCATTCCCAAAATGTGGTTTGGCCGAATACACCTCGTCCATATTTCTGGAATGCCCTCACCCCCAAGGCATTGCCCTACTAATCACTTGTTGACCAATCCTGGTTTTCTACTAGTTTGAGAAATCCAGATTACTAGAAAATATTGTTTCTAGCTTCCCTGTGTAATATTCACAAACTCTAGAACGTTCTTCCTAGTTCCATGATGTAGAGTTGGGAATATATAGTGAATACCCCTCAGCTACGTATTGTTAATGTGACAGGGTAGCAGTATTTGGAGCTCAAGGGACCCGTAGAACAGAGAAATGATTTGAGACGAGAAGGGGCGGCGGGCGAGGTGGAGAGGAAATCAGGGATCCCCAGCTTGTGGATTCATTGTGCTTTTTATTTTCCCTCCTCTTTTATCTTGTTGCAGCTTGTGGTATGTTGTTGCCACAAGGAGCTTAGCTCCGAGCCAGCTTGCATGATCTGGCGTTTTTTTATCCCTCTTTTTCATGCTGCTGAGGTCCTCACGGGACATTGTCTTTTGTTTTCTTTCCATTCTCTTGTTGCGGAGCTGGCTCATGTAAAACCGCTGCGTAAGGTTCCGTGTTTAAAATAGATCGTTCTCTGGGTAGGTTAAATTGAGCATGTGATGTCGGTGTGAAGTCCGTGTTTTAAATAAATCGCTCCCAGGGTGCGCTAAATTGAGCGCGCGAAGTCAATGTGGTGTGGCAGCTTGGCAGTTGGCACGCGACCAGTGGAGATCCTCTAACATATTATTGATGAACTTGTACAAAATTTCATACAGCAAGATTTCAAGCTTACTGTAGTAGTAGCCTAGATAACCCACCTTTTTCTAAGGAATGGGTTTTACGTGGTTTGAATCATGCTAGAGGAAGGGTTGATACATCACCAGAAATATCTGCTTTGTATTGTTTGACTTCTCTTTTTTTTGGACAAATGGTGATTCACCTCAGTTTTGGTACCACTTAGCTTTTCACCTTAGTTTTTCAGAGAATACTTGACTTCTTTGAATCAAAATTTTTGACCTCAATTTTGTTCATTTTGTTTGCTTCTCGGGAATAATAAAGGATTGCCAGGAAGATGTGAAACAGCCATTTTTTTTGCAAGTCTGGCTAGTAGCTAACGTGGCTAGACAACTCAGACATCAATTAGCATAGGTGGCTAAGATCTTTGCATGAGGTGGAAGTGCCTTTTTAGAACTGATGAATGGCTATGATGGCAAGTCCACAATTGCAAATGTTCACAGAGTGGCTACAACGAGAATAATTGTGATTGAAAGCAATTGTGATATGAGGGTTCGTAAGGGATTGTAACATGCAGCTTCACAAGGGACTACATTTGGCTACAAGGTTATTGTGAAGAGTGTACAGTTGGATTAGACATGAGTGCATATGACTTTTTCCATTCTTCTCCCTTCATTTTTGTAACCGAATGCAGTTCATTCATTCCTGAATTTGTTGCCATATATTGCAAGTGTCATTCTTTATCATTTCTCCTTGCCTTCAGAAATTTGCAAATAGAGTGTGAAGATTGTACCATATCTTCTTGATGATCACAAGTATCTTTCCCTATGAAAATCAAATCAAACTGGGACAAAATTGTTGTTTAAAGGTCAATATTCTCTTGAGTTGTCTACATTTGATAAATAAAATCAAGATTATAGCAAGATTCCCTAGAAAGAACTCTTCACCTGCAATTGCATTCTTGCTAAGGATTTGTTGATGTGTACAATAGCCTCTAAATGTTGAACTCTGATAGAAATTTAAATACTCCCTCTTCCATTGTTTTGTTCATGTATTCGTTATCCAAATTTTACACAACACAAACAACTTAAAATTATATGGGTGTAATTTCACATTCAATTTTCAAAGCATTTAAATGTGGGCCAAAGGAACATGTTTGGCATCCAAACCTATTTAATCTTCACATAGTTATTTTGGAATAGTTGAGCTACTAAATCAATAAGGTGAGGATTGCAATGGCTTCTAAACCACTCCACATACCTAAAACAAACATACATAATGTGACCCATTTAAAGGCAGTTCATTCAACACTATAAATATTAATTGCCTTTGCATGCAATGACAAGTAAAATCTCTCTTGCTAATTTGATATCAACACATTTTGAGACTACTAAGCTTATCAAAAAATAGTGAAATTTTATCCACCTCTAAAGAAAACTAGAAGGTGTGTGGGAGTAAAAGTGCAAATTTTGATGTAAAGTAGAGACTAGATGTTTGATGTACCTTTTCATCCAATTCTCTTGGTCTTGCACCTTTATACCTTTCACTAGAGAACTAACATTCACATTCACATGATCACAAACACTTTTCATTATGAAAATTTAATCAAACTAAAACAAAATTGTTGTTTGAAAATCAATACTATCTTGAGTTATTTGTATTTAATCAATAAACCAATTTTACAACTAATTAAACATAATTATGAAAGTAACACATCTTACAATACCACCAATTTCTAGTGAAAGCAACCAAATGCACTAAAAATGACAAAATTCTATTGAGATTTCCAACATACAAAAACCAATCAAAGGATTCTAAAACATCTAACCTAATGAAATAAAACAAAAAGACTTGACCCCAATAGTCTTGATCCTTGAAAATTACATAAAGCACAACAAGTGAGGTTTTTACAAAATGGACAAAGAACGTAAGCTAATTAGGGGAATAGCTTGACCACACCTTAAAATCATCATAATGGCTTAAATGGAAGGTTTGGAACTACCAACACATGTTTGAGAATTCAAAACAATGGTATATGAACTTTAGCAATTGAAATTATTTGTTGTACTTCACTGCTTCATGGCTAAATAGTCACTCTACACCAACAAAACCTTTTCATCAATGAAATTTTCTTCAAAGGTTAATATTATCAATCTTTTTCAAATCAGATCTTTTTCTCCAAGAGATCATGACATCAAAAAGTTCAATAAATCATTCACAAAAGATATTATGTGCCAAAAATACAATGAAATTTTGATCATATAGGAAATTTCCATCCTACCTTTTGATGACATCTTTTCAAACTCATCAATGCAAACAACCACTCAATTATCAAGAACCATTGCACCTCCTTTTGAATAAAACTCACATTACATGTTTTTAGTTATAAACAAAACAATAAGGCTTTCACCAAGATCCAAAGGGAACTTAAAGCAAAAATCATGGCTAACACTTAATAAGAAATTGAAAAGAAGGTTCAAAGAAAACTTGAGCATTGTATGCAATATTACCAAAGAAAAAACATAGGATCCCATTAAAAACAAGTGGATTGTGAAGCTCCACTATTAGGCCTTGCTAAATCATGATTCCAATTCATAAAACCTAACTATTGATGAAAACTTTGCAAGATGGTGGGATCTACCTATACATCTAAGTAATTTATAAATGATGAAATGAAGCAAAAATTGAATTGATAACAAGAAAAAGAATAACATCATTGACTTAAACTCTTGCACAACTAATGCAATTAATTTAGGAATAAACAAACCCTCTTCAAAGGTGTAAACAACATTAAAGAGTAATTTTTTTAACACATTTTTAAAATTATGTTGCATAAATACAATGTGAGGCAAAATAATCAAAAGAAGACAAATTGGTGCCTTCTTGTCACCAATTAAATACATGCACGAAGAAAAAAAGTTGAAGAAAATTGCCTCAAGTTTTAGTTGAACATACAACAAGCTTGATTAATTACAAAGTAAATATCATTGTAAGAACAGGGGTTATAATTCAAGTTAGATATCAAAATCTAGATCTTAGATCATGTGATCTATTTCAAATGATATGTAAGACATGCACAAAACATGAAAGTTTCATTTTGAAAAGAACACTAAAAATATGCATAGAAATTTATAGACAAAAATTAAAAATTAAAGTTATAGTAATGCACAAAAACCTAGAGACGAAGAGCTCACTTGAAGCCATTATCATTTTTTTTTATGAACTTCAACATTTACCTCCTCCATGCAGAATAAAAATTACAAAACATTTCCCAAGTTAGACCCTCCTCCATGCATACCAAGTTTGAAATGAAAATAACAAAAAGAAGCAAAAAAAAACTTTAAGAAATAATGTCAAGATTGAAGCCACATCAAAATTGAGGTATATTTCCATAGTTGTTATTGACATGTTTGTTGTCCAAAAATACTTGCAAGCTTGGTATGATCTATGCATTTTTACAATAACAAAATTTGCCTTGCCATTTGGTAGTGGTTGATTCATAAGGAAATCCTAAAACATTAAAAAATCATGGTTGTAAAATTTGTGTATAGATCCAAATATGTGTTTAAGTGGTTCCACAACTCGTTCTTCATGAATTTATAGTGTTAAAATTATGTTCATCTTTGACAAAACCAAACACTTGGATATAAGGTTGTTAGGAATGATGTGATGTGCCCATTTTGTGTCAATCGTCACATCAACATTTGTTTGGAAGGTGAGTGCGCACTACAATGTACACAATTTGAAGGAAATTTGGAACTACATATAGCATCAAAAGTGGCAACACCTAAGATTTCATTCACTTTGAATAATTTTAGATATACATATAAGCAATTTGAGCTTCAAAATTAAAAGAAGTCACAAGAATTATGAATATGAAATTGAGACATAATTGTACATTTGTGTGAATGTACACCAATAATTTAGTAAAGGTTATAAAAAACGTTTTTTTGACAATAATTTTCGATGTTTAAGAAACTTCAAAAATTCATCTTACTTTTGTCAAATAATTTTAAAAACACTTAGCCCAAGTAAATATTCAATCAAAGAAAAAAATTCAACTTTAAAAAAATCATAATCATTAACATTATCATACCATAATGTACTAATGAAAAGTTTAAAATCATTTGATTTAAATTCCATGACCTTAATGAAATTTGAAAACTTTGATTGGAAAGATTGTTCTTTATGGAACTTTCTTTTATGTACGTGTAAAATTTCATGAAAAAGTTATCATTAAATGTAATACTTTTAATCCTTTTGTTGGAATTGCAAAAATGTGACAAGGTTCTACAAATCAAAATAATATTTTGTTGGACTATTATACCATTTATATGTGCATTGATTTTAAAACATAATGTTAAATTGGGACACAAACCATCATTTATCACAAAATTTTAATGAAAATTATTTTCCAAATTTCCACCATGATGCATGAAACTCAAATAGGTACTGAAAATTGTCAAACTATGATAGTTTTTTGTGTACACCATAGCATGCACTCACCCTAGAAACATTAGTTTCATTTGGCAAATTAAACATCAACATTTTTTCTACACCTAGTTTACCCTTCGAACGCCTAGTGATGAAAACAAATTTGGTTGATGTATTTTTGGTGGGTTTAATTTTAATAAAAAAAAAATTCAATCATTGTAGTTTCGACGACTAAAAGTTTTTGGTCACTACATTACAATTAGTGTATATTTTTGGTTAGCCCAATTTTGGTGACCAATTTTTTTTCAATCACCATAGTTTTGGCAATTAAAATTTTTTGGTCACTACATTTTGGGTTCCATGGGTTTGGTGACTAAAACCCATTTAGTTTACAATGACTACAATGGATTTTAGATGTTTGATTAATGGTGTATCAATCTCCATGATTGATTCAACAACCAAATAGATTGGAAAATTATTTAATAACCCCCCTTAAAATGGTCATTAACACATGTAGATCCCAATCTTTACACTAAGTGTCCCCCTGAAATCATGGTCCTCTACCAAATTGATTCCTTTTGATGCGATAGGTGTTCACTTTCAAAGGTCCTAAATCAAAACTTAAACTTAAAATTTTATCAAATGAATTTTTGCTTTGAATTCCTTGACGTTCATATGAATGAAAAGAAAAACAACTTGCCATGATTTCCATGGTTTTAAATGGTAAAACATAAATATTTCTCCAATTTTGATTATTTTTCTTTGTAGTTCGACACCATTTTTGGCTCATTGGATTGTGATTACGCCTAAATTTCGAACAACTTTCAATCATTGTTCAAATAGGTTTCTGTAACAATTGATAATTGATCATGGGCTTTGATTGGCAATTAAAATTAATTTAAATCATAATTGGAAAAAGGTTTAACTTTCAAATTCTTTTTAACCAACCCACTTTGCTTGTGTTGGGAAATAAAAACCAAACATGCATTCTAAATTCACTTTCTTTTTTGAGGCTTGGGTCTTTTATTGTTTTTAATAAGCGATCATTGCCATATACCTTAGGAAAGAAGGTTGAAACCATTATGGGTATATGAAGTTTTAAATTGTCATATTACATCTATAGTTGGTATTGAATTTCATAATGTACCCCTTAAGGTGTAGTGAAACCTTATTGTTATATATTAATTCCCTTAATTTTTTTCTTTTATGTGTTTTTCTTATGGAGGGTAGGTGGAAGAAGTGGGGGCCATGGTACTTGATGACTCCAAACAAGTGGGGCAAGTGGAATGTAAGTTTTGCAACAACGTCATTTCATATTAGAAGGATAGAATGTTATTCCATTTGGGTTATTAACATGATGATAATGGAAAAGTTGGTGTTGTCATGTGTTCAAGGGCATAGGCATAAATGAAAACATTATTTATCACATGGGAGGGAATTGTCCTTTGCTTGTTGGATGACATGGTTGTATTAGCCCATGATGGGCCAACAAAGAACTTGACCATTGAAATGCCAAATCCTTCAATGGAGGGAAAATTTGCTTTGATGTCTCAAGAGGAAGGGGCTTGAATATGCACCCTACTTATGAATAACATAGAGGGTTTGAATAGATTCACGAATGACAACACCCAATCCTTTCAACAACTTTCATTATAGGAAAGATTAAACTCAACAAAAAAATAGGAGTTGGACAAGAAGTTATTGACTTTTTTTATGAGGCAAACATCCTTTCAATGTTATGTGACATCTAACATTCATAGATGTTGTGAAAGCAACCTCAGAGTCCTAACCCATTATAAACCCCCATTGTACCATGGATTATGCACAAATTTGTTAAAGCAATCCAAGGTCATCAATGTGGCCAAATATGTTGTTGAAAGGACACAAAATTCCATTCACAAATATGGAGCCACCATTTGTTCTAATGGTTGGGACAATGTTGTGAATTGTCCATTGTTGAGCATGATGTTTACTTGTCCCAATGGGGATGTATTCTTAGGTGCCATCAACACAAAAAGGGAACCTATGGATGCCTTTTACATATGTAATGTTTTGGTTATATACATTGAAACGTTGGATTGGACAACATTGTACAAATTTTTATCTAAACAATGTTTCAAACCAAAGTTAATACCAAATGAACTTGTGAGAATGAACAAGAGCATGTGAGCAAAAATTCATGAACCAAAAATGATATTCTTTGAAAGATTCTTGACACATATACAAAATATTGGTGCCACATGGATAAATATTATTTCCACATGGTAGAATTTTTTTATGACATGGCAAAATAGTCTATCCATGGAATTGCATGTGCTATGCTTCAACATGTGGGCATTGTGTGCTTTGTATTTGCACAATTGGTGTCCTTTTTTAGATAAAAGCTTCATGGTTTTTTCAACTATAATCAACTAATTTTTACTGCACTTGACCAATTCAAATCTCACATAACAATAAAGGTTCAAGGTCCACAAAAATTCTAAAGCCCATTATTTTATTTTATTTTCACATGCAATTCATGCCAACCATACATACTTATATGCAAGAACCAAAATTTTATTACGTTAGATCAATTACTTCCCATACATATGCATAAACATTATTACTTGTGTCTATGTTTATACAAAATGTCTTACTTAGAAATTATAGCATAGTTCAACAAACACTAAACTTTTATACAAAAAGTCAATACAAATTTCATAATTGGTACAAATCTAAATCATTGTTCAACATATCTAAAATTCACACAAGGTATGTTCTTTCCTTTAAATCATTATTTTTCAAAACTATTAGTTAGCAAACCATGGTTTTCTCCTAAATTTTTTTCATGTCTAATAAAATAATATAAAATAAGGTAAGGAATATTTTTCTTCTACATAATAAAGTTTAATTTCTACATACAATTGCAAATTTTGTATCCTAAGCTTTAAAAGCCAAAAACAAAAAATTGAAATTGTTGGCATAATTTCTTTCTTAGGTTGCAAAAAAAAATTTAAAAGCATTTGACATATATTACTTGAAAATTGAAGTTGATAGAGTGTGTGTGCAAATGTGTTTATTAACACTTCCAACCTTAAAACCCCATGCCTTGTCTTATACCTCCAAGCCTTCTTAAGAGATAATTAACATGTGTTAATAAAAATGGAATAAACAGCTTTACAATGCTTGTAGATATCACCCAATGAACTTTGAAAATAACATCAAGATTGAAATGAATATCAACAAAAATAGAAAAGTCAAACAATGACATTCAAAATGAACTAACATTAATTTACAAATGTGACAAAGCTCATACATTGTGCTCACTTTTTGCACATATTAGACATAATGTATTAGCTTAACAATTCCACATAATTAGGTTAGTTTTAAGGAATGCCATAGCCACCAACAAATCCATAACATAACAACTTTTTTAGTGTGTTGATTTTTGACATTTTTCCTATGTTTTCCCACAATTTGACAATGCAACAAAAAAATGTTCTAATTTCTAAATGAAGTATCCAACATGAACTATTCATGTTCAAAAGATTGAATTCACAAAACATCAACTCATTGACTTGCATGTAAATCTTGTATAAAGGCTTGAACTAAATTATTACTCTCCATTCTTACGATGTGTTTGCTATGGTCTTAAATGCTTAGGTTCCTGAATAGTACCAAAGAGGTTAGCCTAAAAATGGGTGGCAAATTTTGTAACATCAAATGGAATCCCTTTGCATAAACTTCAACAAAAGTTAAAAGTGTGAAAGACCAAACCTATGTAGCACTAACAAAACACACATTTCCAAGTATTGGATCTTAAAGAAGAATCACTCTAAAGTTTGCACTAGTCAATAATGCAAATATGCAGCTATTGATCTCCTCTAGAAAATGTTAGAACTTGTGGCAAACATCTGTTGGTGGAAGTTTCAATTTTGTGATAATTAGGTTGTTAACTTTGCATTACCATAAATCAAGAAAGTTTTCACATTATGCATGGATTTGCATGGACATATTTTGACAAATCTCACAATAACAACTTGTCACCAACCTCTTTAAAAACTTTGAGAAGAACAATCAATACATGTTTCAACTACATGTTAATTGGATAGTGCAAACAACTAGCATAGGAATTGGAAAGCCTTACATCACACATGATCTATTAAATCTATCTATAAAACCATACAAAACTAGAGCTTGAAAATTTCTCAAATTAAGTGTACATTTTAGAAAGAAGCATAAAAACAACTCCACAAAAGAAATGATCAGCCATTTTTTGTGTGTGTTTTTACTTAGCGATATTATGAAGATAGGGTTTTGAATGTTAGACTCATCTTTCAATTGGAAATGTCTAAAGCTTCAAATTTTGGTATGTGATCATGTTTTATTGTTCAAGCTTGTGCACGGTTTTGATATAGTTCTAGTTTTGTCCAAATAAAATTTTGGAATTGCAAAACTCAATGGAGAAATGAAACTCTATAAACAAAAATTGAAATGAAAAGATCAAGTGCCTAATTGGAATGGAGAAGTTCAAAGTTCAGAGGTGCCTAATTCTTGTCAAATCCTTCATTGGGCCAAGTGTAGAGAAGGTGTGGACATGTGGGCCTACAAGTTACATTTATTAACCCCTCACGAACTATTGCCGACAAGGAAACTAATCCAATGACTTATAGTAAAAGGGAACATTAAAAACTTGGCATCTTTCCCTATCCCCCTTTAAACATTGTAAGAAAATGTGGTTTTTGGCATTCATGCAATTATTACAACATTTAGAAAAACTAGTTCCATCTTCTTTTTTATCTAATCTAATGGTCCAAATCAAAAGAATCTAACTATTGGTGTACACCTAGTATACATCTTGTACATTTCAAAACATTTGTGTCATTCTAAAAGCACTTTTTTTTTCATTTCAATTAGCATTTTAAGAAAAAAATAATTTCAATTTCTTAAATAAGACCTCTAACACAATTCATAATACCTTTCAAATGAGAGCAATATTTCAACAATATTTTTAATTTTCACACTTACAATTGTCTCATTAAAAAATTTCAATTTGTGGTTTTTTGTGAAATCATATGATTTACACACTTGTCATATGGAATTGAAATGGTATTATTAAGTCATTATCAATATATGTGTCAAATTTCATGAAGTTTGGCAATCATTTAACAAATTTTTGAAACATATTTGCACTTTGTAGTATACCAATACGATTACAAATTTCTCACTAATATACTTTTTAATCACTTAGTATCAAGTTCAAAATGAATTTTTTTTAAAATCTTATTCTTTGAGTTTTGAACTACCTTATTCCAGGTAAAATTCATAAAATAGTTTCAGTATTAGCTTGGTGAAAGTTCAAAAACACATAGTTTCAAAAAGTAGTATTTGCATGTGACAACAAACTTTAAACACTATAGTGTGCTTTCATGCTTTTGCAACTAAAGTTTCATTCAATGTACATGAAGAATCCAAATGAAAATCAAAATAGCTTTTAATTTCAAACTAGCAAAACTTATGATCATTAACCTTAAAGGATTTGGCACCCATACCCATAAATATTTTGATTATTTCAAAATTATGTTAGAAGTTAGCAAAGGAGCTAAAACTATTTAGGGGTGTTCAAAATCAAATCATTGTTGGACCTACAAGCATATAATGAATACCTTTTGCCCTCAAATTGTTCATTTATGGAATATAGTATGCTTGAATTCTCATTTCCCATAAATGAATTGTACCTAAAAATATTCATAAATTTAGGAGTAAATTTAAAAGCCCTCTCTATATAGTTTTAATGTTTAATTTTAGGCTTACCTTAAAGGTCCACAATAATGAAAATTTTGGATAATCTTTTCCCTATGTTGAATTTTTATTTTGATGCACATCTACAAAAGAATAGTGCACCCACACACACTTTTATGACCATGATCAACCACATGTTGAGAATTATGTACAATTATTTGGTGCTACATGTTGCATATGTTGGTGAATTGCAATCTATGGTATGAGGATGCCTCAAACATGCATGTAAAATGTCTTATAGGTTGTAAAATAAAAATGCCCATTTTGGATAACAAGTGGCTCATTCCTCAAGGATTAAGCCAAAAAAACAATAACATGTGAGACACTAAACATTTGAATTTGCCCCAACCATGTGGAACCCACTTTCAAAACAAGGCTATCATGGTCTAAGGAGAAGGCTTTCAATCGTGGAAAAATGACAAGGTTTACCAAGGTGCAATTTGTCCATATAGGAAATTGCATATAATTTGAAATTTTAAAATTGTTGCATCATTACTTGACACTAAATTTGTGCAACAAAATCATGTCTTACTTTTCATCATGATTTTATTATTCTCATGTTGTCTCCATGTTGAAAACTGAATTTTTTTATGGAATGAATTTTGAAATTTATACATGTACAAATTTGGGACAAATTTTGGGCTTGGAAATGTCATAGGTAGAATAATGAAAACTATGAATATGAATTTTGAAGCATGGGAAACTTGAATTGGCATTCCTTTCTTGCCACTTGGAATGTGAAAGGCAATATTGATCAATTGTAGTTTGCTTAAAGGTATTCTATACACCCTAAAATGACAGTTGGAATGGAGTGGGCTAAAAGGTGAACGGTTACATGAAGACATGAAACATCAGCATGTGCATAGTTTCACAAAGGCAAAAAATGCATTATGCAACGCTTCCCATGGCTTCACTCCATCCACTACTTGATCTACATCACACAAATAACACACATACTCACCACATTGTGTTCAATATACACTTCATAGATATGCATTTTGTGTGTGTTCATTGTTACTATAATTTTGGGTTTGTGATTTCTAATTGTTCAAAAGAATGGGTAGTGACATTTTTGCAACAAATATATAACTGATTCTCAAAGCCTACATTGTGATGTCAAATTGATTTTGGGGCACTTGGAAAATGATGAATTTGAAATTTTGGCAATTCTTGTAAAAGCTTAAATTTGGTGAATGAATCCAAATGTTTGAAGAAATGACTTAATAGACATCAAGTTGTTAAGCTAGTTGTTAGCATCAAGAAATTGATTTAACTATTTGTAGCATGAGGACACATAATTTTTGTGTAATAGTTAGTACAATTAGAATGCTAGGAATGAAAAACTGCATTTTTCACATACAAGAAGGATAGGGACTAAAAAACTTCCCTTGATCAAGGTCATAAATGGCAATTGTAAAACCTATAAACCTAACAAAGTTTGGCACGAGAGGACAATGTGGGAATGGATTCAAGTTAATTTAAACTTCATAGCCAATCTTTTATAATGTTGTGGACATAGGTTGCAAAATTTCTTGAACAAATTCATGACGTGCAAACATCCACAAGGCCACATGATTGTGGCAAGACAAGCATGTGCATCATCACAAACATGTAATTTTAGTTGACACCTTGATCATATGCCAACATTTGTTTTCTTAGTTTGCTTGAAACA
>Ga0116226_10002584_pt1 | contig 15825 bp, 16 predicted proteins | sample S1TSphfallax_FD_89692 | JGI IMG/M metagenome (GOLD analysis project Ga0116226, IMG submission 89692) | Host-associated microbial communities from peat moss isolated from Minnesota, USA - S1T2_Fa - Sphagnum fallax MG | ecosystem: Host-associated > Plants > Peat moss > Unclassified | place: USA...
CCGCTGGTGGTGTTCGGCGGCAAGGAATACGGCACCGGCTCCTCGCGCGACTGGGCGGCCAAGGGCACGCTGCTGCTGGGCGTCAAGGCCGTCATCACCGAAAGCTTCGAGCGCATCCATCGCTCCAACCTGGTTGGCATGGGCGTCCTGCCCCTGACCTTCAAGGAAGGCATGGACCGCAAGTCGCTGGAGCTGAAGGGTGACGAGCTGATCGATATCGTCGGCATCACCAACCTCTCGCCGCGGATGGATTTGAAACTCGTCATCAAGCGCGCCAACGGCAAGACCGATAGCGTCGATCTGTTCTGCCGGGTCGATACCGCCGATGAGGTGAATTACTATCACCACGGTGGCATCCTGCAGTATGTGCTGCGCGGGATGGCGAAGGCCGCTTGAAGAATGTAGGGGGCGCCGCCCCCTACAACGCCCGCCAGGGACTGGGCCGGCCGCGCCTGACGCCCTGGACCCCCTGACCGGGAGGGCATTCCTTGATTGCAACGCAAGCTATTTGCGAGAATTGCGGAACCCTGCGTCTTGGGCCCTGGTGCCATGTTTGCGGGCAGCATGAGGATACCGCGCATCATTCCGTGAAACGCCTATCGGTCGAGGCCATCGAGCATCTCGCCAATACCGACGGTAAGGTATTCCGCACGCTTCGGCTGCTATGCCTGCATCCCGGCAAGCTCACCGCCGATTACCTCAGCGGCCGGCGCGTGCCGCAGGTCGCCCCGCTGCAGCTTTTCTTTGTCATGCTGGTCATTTTTCTGTTCGTCGCCGAGCAGTCGGTACAGGTGAAATTTGAAACGCCGACGCCGCAGGAAATTGCGCAAATGCCGTCCTGGATCCGCTGGATCATGCCCATCAGCGCCCGTATTCACGCGCAGGGCGGCGATTTTCTGAGCTTGATGCGTCAAAGCGCCGAAATCTTCGGGTTGCTGACCGTTCCCGTGGCTGCACTGTTGCTTTGGGGCCTGTTCGCTCCCCGGCGGTTGCCCTTATATGATCACCTGATTTTCTCGCTGCATTCCCTATCCTTCCAACTTATCCTGGCCGCGATCATGCTGGAGCTGGACAATGTGATTGGGGGTGCGGCCGAACTGTTGATCATCGCAATGGCTGTCCACCTGTTCCTGCATATGCGGCAAGTCTATGGCGGCCACACCGTTTTAATTTTGGTGCGGATAACGCTGCTCGGTCTGGGAACCGTACTCGCTTACTCAGCTTTGACGGTCATTTGGATTACCGCCGCATATTTCGAGTTGACGTTGTAGACGCAAAAACATTCACCACGTTTCTGGATCGTATTGGTAACTTATTAAATCCTGCGAAATTTCAGGCTCCATCACGGCCGCGCGAAGGCCGGAGAGGGTCCGGCACCATGCCGGCTCCGCGTCCAACGAAAAACGCATCTCCGGCTGCACCTGATGCGGCTGATCCAAACTATGCAGCGTCAGGCTCATATATTCGCCGTTGATGTTACGGTAAGACAATGGCGTTCCGCAGGCGTTGCAGAACCCACGCTCGACGATATTCGAGCTGGCGAAAATCGTGGGCGGGTTCGACCAATTTATTTGAGTCAATCGAAATCGCACAAAAGCCATAAACGGCGCACCGGAGGCGCGCTGGCACATACGGCAATAACAAAGGCTTGCGCGCCCACACGGGCCTTGGGCTGTAAATCTCACCGCGCCGCATTGGCAGCCGCCGTTATACTCCATCTTCCTACTTTCGCTTCGAGAAATCGAAACCAAAACATATCCCGCGCGGCAAGCCCTGGTGCCGCGCGGGATATCAGTCAAATGGATTGATTAAGCAGCTTGCTTAAAGGCTGGAGACTCGGAGATTTTCGTCAGTTTGGCGTCGGTCGCTTTTTCTTCCGCGAGCGTTGCCTGTAATAGCTTAATGGCATCCTTGTGGCCAAGCTGTTTTGCCAATGCGATCAGGGTGCCGTAACGGCTGATTTCGTAATGTTCGACCGCTTGCGCGGCCGCGGCGATCGCCACATCCAGTACATGGGCGTCGCCGATCTCACCCATCAACGCCTTGGCTTCCTCGATAATGCCTTCAATCGCAGGGCATTCCTCGCCCTTCGGCTTTTCATTGAGCATACCGAAGACATCGTTGAGCCGGGTGATTTGCTCATGGGTCTCCGCCAAATGCTGCTCGAAACCTTGCTTCAGCTCAGGGTTCGAAACCTTTTTGGCCATGGCCGGCAAATTTTTCGCGATCTGATTTTCCGCGAAATAAATATCCTGCAAGGTGTGCAGGAACAGATCGTCAAGCGTCTTGATGGTTTTTTTCGAAGCCATTTCCATATCCTTTTTAAACATGCCCCCGCAAGGATCGCGGCGCCGCATCTGCTGGATATGGTTGAGGCACTTCACCGCTCAAGGAAGTTCGCCCTGCCGTTTCCTTAGCATTCATTCATAAGGCCAGCGGCAGAGCTCCTGGCCTTGCTGGCCATGGTTCAAACACCTTGCGGTCCGGTATTAAACGCTCAGAGGCTCAGCTTTGGTTTGCAGGCTTTCCTTGCCGCTCAGCATTTCCTCCAACGAACGCCATTGTCCGTTCCGAAGAATTTCGGAGGGCCGGAATTTCGATTTATACGCCATCTTCCGGCTCTCCTGCACCCAGTAGCCGAGATAGACATGCGGCAGCCCCAGCAGCGTCACGCGTTCGATCAGCCATAAGATGGCTTGCGTACCGAGCGAGCGCGCATCGGCGTCGGGTGAGAAAAAGCTGTACACGGCTGAAAGCCCGTCACCCAAGCGGTCGGTGAGGCAGGCGCCGAGCAGGCGGTCCTGGCGGTCGCGGAATTCAACGATACAGGTATCGATGGGGGTATCTTCCACCATCGCCCGATAATCATAGAAACTCATGCTGGCCATATCGCCTTCGCCATGACGGGCCTGCTGGTAGCGCTGGAACAACTGAAATTGCTCGGCGGTGGCGCGCGGCGGCACTTCGGCGGCGGTCAGATCGGCGTTGAGCTTGGCGATCCGTTTCTGGGTGCGATTGGGAACGAAATCCTTGGCGCGGATGCGGATCGGCACGCAGGCATTGCAATTCGGGCAAACCGGCGCGTAGGCGATATTATGGCTGCGCCGGAAGCCGCCGCGGGAGAGCCGGTCATGCAGGCTCTCGGCGGAAACGCCGGAGAGCTCGGTGACAACTTTGCGCTCGGTCCGCCCCGGCACATAGGGACACGGCAGCGGCGCCGTGGTGTAAAAGAAATTCGGCCGGCGGACGGGCTTGTAGCTCATTATCGCTATGTTTGGGCCGGATCGCGTTGCCGTCAATGCTAATTTCGAACCACGACCAGGCCGGACAGCAGATCATGCCCCGCCCGGTGCCGCGGACCGACCAGCGCCATCGCAAACGGCAGGCAGGCCAGCACGAAACTCACCCACAGCAGCAAGGTCCAAACAAAAGCCTGGGCGAGGGAAGGCGGACCCAGATCGGCATCCTGGCGCACGCATAGCCCAAACAAACGCTGCCCTGGGGTTGCGCCGCTGCCGCCGATCAAGAGCGTATAATATAAAAATGGCACCAGCGGGACGATGTGGAACATCAGCCAGCCCAGGCCCAGGGTAAGGATGCCGAACAAAAAGATGGTGATCGCCACCACCCAGCCCAGCACGCCGATAATGAAGGCGTCGATCAGGAAGGCGCAGAACCGCCGTGCCAGCACGCCGCGGGTCAACAGCGCGTCAGTGGCGGCCGGAGAAAGATTTTGCTGCAGGAACTGGCTCATGCCGGATATTTGGCGGCGACGCACTGCGGAATGCAAGATAAATGATGCAAAGGTAGAGCAGGGTTTCGGGAACAGCGTCAAAAAACCAGGCATCGGCGCCGGTCAGGAGTAAAAAAGGCGCCAGATAGCCCGCCACACAAATTCCGGTGACGGGCAGTGAACCCGGCAACATCAGCATCGCCGCGGCCAGCGGGATCGTATCATAAACATAGGCGTGCGGGGCCAAAAGCCCGGTTGCGGCCAATAACGCCGCAACCGCGAGCGGATACGGGGCCCGCGCAAAGGAAAAAAACACCGCGGCGGCGCCTGCCAGACTGCCGGCAGTCTGGAGCACCCAGGCCATGCCAGGGCTCAAGCCGATTCGGCTCAGGTTGGCCGCAATCGTGACGCCTTCGTCAAGGCCAAGGCTGCGGCCGGCTGCCAGATATTGCGCCTGATCGATGCGCATCTGCGGCAGCCAAGCTGCCCAAAGTCCGGCCGGAAACATTGCGCAGGATGCGGCGATAAGGGTGAGCGCGGTGGCGCCGGCGGCGAGCATCGTCCGATAATCCTGGCGCCCCAACAAAGCGAAGGGGATCAGCAGCCCAAGCTGTGGCTTCAATGTGAGCAGGCCGAAGGCGATCCCGGCGAGCAGGGGCCGCGACGGCAGCAAGCCGAAACCTGCCAACAGCAGTGCCGCGGTAAAGAAACCGGTCTCGCCGGCAACGCCGTTGAGCAGCGCGGCCGGGGCGCCTAAAACCGCGGCAATGGCGAGCCAGCGCGATCTGCGGGGGAAAAACAGCCAGCAGGCCGCGCTCAGCGCCGTTAACCCGCCCAAGGTCCAAAGGCAAAACGCTGCCGGATAGCTGAAATCACCCAGCCACCAGGTGGGAAGCAGAAAAGACGGCGGATATTGGAAGGGGAAAAAGGATTGAAAGCCGGGGTAGAGCTGGCGCTGAAACGCCTGCATCGGTGCGGCCTGGTAAATCAAAGCGACGTCCAGATGACGGGCGAAACTTACAAACGCCCAGGGTCCGCGGAAATCACTGTTCAATGCCGGCCGGGTGATCAACGCCCATAGCGCGACCGCAAGATTGACGCATAAGCATCCGGCAATCACGGCGGCGGGCATCGGTGGGCCTGAAGGTCCGGGCGTCGGGTCGGGCGGCATTCCCAAGCGAATCGCCGATTAACCTTAAGAGGCTGTTTCATAAGTCTACTCTGGAGGCCGTCAAGCGGCGATTTTCTGCGCTCCGGCGGTCGGCCGCTGCCGTGCTCAAAAATCACCCCTTGACGACTCACCAGAGCGACTCCTGAAACAGCCTCTAAGTGATGCTTGCGCGCGCCGCAGATTGCCTTGCCGCAATCAGGCCGGGGCGCATTGCAAACCGGCTCCGTTTGGTCGAAACTCAAGGCCCATCATTCCAGCGTTCCGCCTGGCGCGCTTTGCTTTTAACGCGCTGAAACTTTGTTGGACGGAGAAAAAAATGGCGCGCGCCGGTTCGGTTCCTTATTTGCTCGGCGGCGGTTTTCACAGCATGGCCTATGTCGAATTCGGCAATCCGGCGGCGCCGGCCGTGGTTTGCGTGCACGGCCTGACCCGCAACGGCCGCGATTTCGATCCGCTGGCGGAAGCCTTGTCCGACCGTTTTCATGTCATCTGCCCGGACCTGCCGGGGCGCGGCAAATCCGGCTGGCTGGCGGATGCGTCGTTATATCAACCGCCGAGTTATCCGGCCGCGCTTTCGCATCTACTGGCCGCGCTCAACAAGCCCGTCGCTTTTGTCGGCACCTCGCTCGGCGGCATTTGCGGCTTGATGCTCGCCGCCGCCGCCAATACCCCCATCACCCGCCTGGTGCTCAACGATATCGGCCCGCATATCCCGGCCGCGGCGCTGGCCCGGATCCGCGACTATATGACCAAGGCGCCGGAGCGATTTTCCAGCCTCGCCGCGCTGGAGGCGCATTTGCGGCTGATCCACGCGCCCTTCGGCAAGCTCACCGACGCGCAATGGGCGCATCTTGCCCGCTATTCCGCGCGCCCGGTTCTGGGCGGCGCCTACACCCTGCATTACGATCCGAAAATCGCCGACCCGATCAAAGCCTCGGTGCCGTTGGACGTCGATATGTGGCCGCTGTGGAGCCTGATAAAAATCCCGGTTCTGGCGATCCGCGGCGAGTCCAGCGACCTGCTGACGCCGGAGACGTTCGAGAGGATGCGCAATGACGGCGCCGAATCGCTGGTGGTAGCCGATGCCGGACACGCCCCGGCCCTGATGGACCCCCCGACCATTGCCGCGATCCGCGCGTTTTTAAGCCATTGATGCCGGCGCGGAATTTTATTGCATCCTGATTATATCTGCACGCGCATGATTTTATCGTTTGTCCGTTCCCGGCCGAGTCGTAGGCTAGGATCATGTTGATCAGAGAGCGGTACAAGCTGGTGCGCCAGGCGGCCATCGAAGCGGGCAGGGCGATGATCTCGCAGCGCGTCTCGCTGGTGGCGGCAGGATGCGCGTTTTACGCGACGCTGGCATTGTTTCCCGCCATTACGATGCTGATCTCGCTCTACGGTCTGGTTTTCAATCCCGATACCGTGCAGCCGCAGCTGCGTTATCTCGCGCAATTCATGCCGCCGGCCGCCTTCAGCCTGATCTCGGACCGCGTGCAGAGCCTGGTGAGCCAACCAAGCAAGGGCCTTGGTCTGGGGCTGGTCATCAGCCTGCTCATCACCTTGTGGTCATCCTCGACGGGAACCAAATCGGTTTTGAATGCCCTGACGATCGCCTACCGCCAGCGCGATAACCGCGGCCTGATCGAGTTTCAGGTGGTCGCTTTGGGAATGACCCTGATTGCCATTCTGGGCGCCTGCATTGCAATTGCCGTACTGGTCCTGATCCCGGTGGTGATCACCTTTATCGGGCTCGGCGCTGACGCGCGGGTGCTGGTGGATATTGTCGGCTTTGGCGCCATGGTCGGCTTTGTCGTCGTCTCGCTTGGGCTGCTCTACCGGTATGGTCCGGCCGGCGAGGGGCGTATGTTCTTCGCGCCGGGCGCTGCGGTCGCAACCTTTCTATGGCTGCTCGGCTCCTGGACGTTCGGCCTGTATGTCGGGCATTTTGCCGCCTATAACGCGCTATATGGTCCGTTGGCCACGCTGATCGGCTTGATGATGTGGTTCTACCTTACCGCCTACGCCGTCTTGCTCGGCGCCGAGTTGAACGCCGCACTCGACCACGAATGGCGCATGGCGGCAAAGCCCGGCAGCCTGAGGGAAAGCGAGACAAAGCCGCAGACAGCTTCATGATTTAACCGCTGTTAAGGTTGCCGGACGCCTATTTTTCGATATAGATTGAGGCATCCGCACCGTGCGCCACGCAGGTGCGGCAAACTCGGGCTCCCTCACGATAAACAAAATCGCTTCAACTTAATCGTCTCAATGACGACAAAAATAAGGACAAACGACGTGGCCAACGAAAAATCTCAGAACGTGCAGGACGTGTTCCTGAACCACGTCCGCAAGAGCAAAACACCGGTCACCGTGTTTCTGGTGAACGGCGTCAAGCTGCAAGGCGTCATCACCTGGTTCGACAACTTCTCGGTTCTGCTGCGCCGGGATGGTCACACGCAGTTGGTTTATAAGCATGCGATCAGCACGGTCATGCCGGGGGCGCCGATCATGCTGTTTGACGCCAGCAAGGCCGAAGCCGCGGCGACGGAACAGGCCGGCTCGACGCTGAAACTCTCGCGCGCCGAAGCCCCGGACTACGGTCCGACCGAGCAGGACATCACCGGCTGACCACCCTGCTGGATACCGCCGCGCCGCCGAACCGGGCGGCGATTATTCTGCCATGGGACAAATCCGTGACCCGCGTAAGTGGGGGTGCATCGCCGGCGATGCGCGCCGCGGAGGCGCGTATGGCGGAGGCGGTGGGATTGGCCGCGTCGATTGGCCTGGTGGTGGTGCATGAAGCCATTTTCGGCCTCCGTGCCCGCAACCCCGCGACCTTGCTGGGCAAGGGACAGGCCGAGATGGCCGGCGCCGACATCGCCAGCCATGCGGTGACGGTAACGGTGGTCGACGCAACCCTGACCCCGGTGCAGCAGCGCAATCTGGAGACCGCCTGGAAATGCAAGGTGATCGACCGCACCGGGCTGATCCTGGATATTTTCGGCGAGCGTGCCCGCACCCGAGAGGGCGCGCTGCAGGTCGAATTGGCGCATCTCGATTATCAGCGCTCCCGGCTGGTGCGGTCCTGGACCCATTTGGAGCGCCAGCGCGGCGGCTTCGGCTTTTTGGGCGGCCCAGGCGAGACGCAGATCGAGGCGGACCGGCGCTTGATCGGCGATCGCATCGTCAAGCTCAAGCATGAGCTGGAGGATGTTCGCCGCACCCGCGGCCTGCATCGCGGCGCCCGCAAACGGGTGCCGGCACCGGTGGTGGCGCTGGTCGGCTATACCAATGCCGGCAAATCCACCTTGTTCAACGCGATGACCGGTGCCGCGGTGATCGCCGAGGACCAGCTTTTCGCCACCCTGGACCCGACCATGCGGGGCCTGACGCTGCCATCCGGCCGCAATATCATCCTCTCCGACACGGTGGGGTTCATCAGCGATTTGCCGACCGAGCTGGTGGCGGCGTTCCGCGCCACGCTGGAGGAGGTCGCCGAGGCCGATCTGATTTTGCATGTCCGCGACATCGCGCATCCGGACAGCAACGCGCAACGGGCCGATGTCACCTTGGTGCTGGACGGCATGGTCAAGGACGGCACGCTGGATGAGGCCTGGCCGGCGCGGACCCTGGAAGTGCTGAACAAGGCGGATCTGCTGGGAGGTGTCGCACATGTGCCGGTCCGGGAGGATGCCGGCATCGCGGTCTCGGCTTTGACCGGAGAAGGCCTCGATGCCTTGCTGAGCGCGATCGACCGGCGGCTGGGATCACGGCATGTCAGCATGCATTACGATATCGCGGTGGAAGACGGCGCCAAGCTGGCCTGGCTTTACCGCCATGGCGAGGTCGTGGCCCGCGAGGATGACGAGGCGCTGGTGCATGTCGAAGTCCGGCTTTCGGAAGCCGACCGCGCGCGGTTCGAGCGGATATGAGCCTCAAAGCGGCCGAGATCGAGTCGGTCCTCAGTCTGTTGCGCCAGGTCTCGGCCACCGAAATCATGCCTCGCTTCCGAAATCTGGCCGCCGCCGACATCCGCACCAAATCCGGCCCGCAGGATCCGGTGACCGTGGCCGACGAGGCTGCCGAGGCCGCGCTCACCGCCGGCCTGCGAGCATTGTTTCCCGGCAGCGATGTGATTGGCGAGGAGGCCGTCTCGGAACACCCGGAGCTGTTGAACCGGCTCGCGCATCCGGGACCGGTCTGGGTCATCGACCCGATCGACGGTACCGCCAATTTCGCCTCGGACCTGCCGCTGTTCGGCGTCATTCTTGCCCTGGTGGAGGCCGATGAGGTTTTGGCCGGCTTCATTCACGACCCGGTCGGCGACGACACGGCGATCGCGATTGCCGGTGGTGGCGCCTGGATGCAGGCGCGGGGTGGCGCCCGCAAGCCGCTTAAGGTGGCGGCGGCGTTGCCGGTGGGCGAGATGACCGGCTCCGTCTCCTGGCGGTTTTTGCCGCAACCTTTGCGCAGCCGGGTCCTCAGCCGGCTGGACCGGCTGGCCGCCCCCCCGGACTACCGCTGCGCCGCCCATCAATACCGGATGCTCGCCGCCGGCCATTGTCATGTGCAGTTGTTTCGCAAGCTGCTGCCCTGGGACCATGCCGCCGGGGTTTTGCTGCACCGGGAAGCCGGCGGTTACTCGGCGCATTTCGATGGCACCCGGTATCTGCCGTCCGAAACCATGGGTGGCCTGCTGCTGGCGCCCGATTCGCAGAGCTGGCTGGCATTGAAAAACGCCCTTTTGGAGCCTTAAAATCCTCGCCCCTCTCCGCGCCCTAGCGCGATCGCTTAAAACCGTCTAAGCTCTACGGACGGCGCTTTTCGTTTCTGGTTGTTGCGTGCCTTCTCTGCGATGCTATCGCGGCTTCGACGCTTCCCTCCAATTGAAGAGTATTTCGGCTCACAGGTCGTGGGTCGCTGTTTGTTAGGAGATGCGTTATGGCATCAGGTACAGTTAAGTGGTTCAACGCGCAAAAAGGTTACGGCTTTATTCAGCCGGATGACGGCTCCAAGGATGTGTTCGTGCATATCTCGGCCGTCGAGCGCTCCAGCCTTGGCACCCTCAATGAGGGCCAGAAAATCCGCTATGAGATTCAAAGCGGCCAGCAGGGCAAATTATCGGCGGAGAACCTTCAGGCCGCCTAATCGGCCTGATTTCGCTAAGATAAATCGGAGGCGCCGCAGCAATGCGGCGCCTTTTTATATGGGCAAAGCGCAATAAGAGTGAGGCGTGGAAATCCCGGTGCCAGACGGTTTTCGCAACTGCGGTAAATACCTGATTTTCAGCCGGGTCCCGGCGCCGCCTACTGTGCCTGAAATGCAACAAGAACAGAATGTTATCATTTCAAATAAATTACCGGGTGACGCGCAAAATATTCTTGGTATATCGATGCTTCATAATTCATTGCCCGGAGGCTTTTATGAAGTTGAGATTAGCCCTTGCCGCCGCCACTTGCCTGGCGTTACCGATTGTGGCCCACGCCCAGCCCGTCACGGGCCCTTATGTCAGCCTCGGCGCCGGGACCACCATCCTGAACCCGTCCAATGTTTCGGCTTACAGCAATTTTGGCCCGACCACCGGTTCGGGTCGCGTTCTGTACAAGGAGTCTTATTCGGGTGTGGTCGGCGCGGGCTACGGCTTCGGAGACGGCTTCCGGGTGGAACTCAGCGGCGATTTTTACCGCGATACCGCGCATAAAATCGATGGCAATAATGGCGTCCAGACCCCTGTGACCGGCGCCCAGAAAACCTACGGCGCAATGGTCCTTGCCTATTACGACATTCCGGTTGGCCTGCCGATCTTCCCCTATGTTGGCGCCGGCGTTGGCTATCAATGGGCCAAATTGAACTCGGATATCAGCAGTGACGGCGCTACCATTGCCGGTACCTACGGCAGCATTGCTTATAACGTCATCGGCGGTGTCGCTTACCCGCTGCCGATGGTTCCGGGCCTGTCACTGACCGCGGAATACCGCTTCATGCAGATGACCTCGACCAAGAAATATCTTGGCTCCTATCTGGGTTTTCCGACCTCATCGGTGAAAATCGGCCAGCAATCCTCGCATACCTTCCTGGTTGGCGTGCGCTACCAGATCTTCAACCCGCCGCCGCCGCCGCCGCCGGCTCCGGTGCCTGTGGCAGCGCCTGCTCCGGCGCCCGCGAAGACCTACCTCGTGTTCTTCGACTGGGATAAATACAACCTCACCCCGCGCGCGCTTGACATCATTTCGCAGGCCGCTTCGGACAGCAAGTCGCAGAGCACCACGACGATCGACGTTTCCGGTTACACCGACACCTCCGGCACGCCGACCTACAACATGGGCCTGTCGCAGCGCCGCGCGACCGCCGTTGCCAATCAGCTGGTGGCGGATGGCGTTCCGGCTTCGGAAATCACCACCCACGCTTTTGGTGAAACCCATCTCCTGGTCCCCACCGGCCCGGGCGTGCGTGAACCCCAAAACCGCCGCGTGGAAATCGTCCTCAACTAAACCACTACGCTTCGGCGCAACAAAGAACCCTGGCAGGAAACTGCCGGGGTTTTTCTTTGTCTCGCAAGTTGCAGGAAAGATGGATTGCCGCGCTGCGCTCGCAATGACGCCGCTGATGAGCCAGGGTCTTGCCAATGCTTATAATTACCCAACCAGAGCATTTGGAAATTCGCTGTGGTGAGTCAGCTGGTGGTGAGCTGCGAGCACCGAAGCGGAGCGGTCGTTAAGACCGTGAGCATCGGAGCGCAGTAGATCGCCATCAGATGACCACCACAGTAGAATTAGCAAATGATCTGGCGGAGGGGGTGGGATTCGAACCCACGGTACGCGTTAACGCACGGCGGTTTTCAAGACCGCTGCCTTAAACCACTCGGCCACCACTCCGATTTTGCAAGCCTTTCACCCGGTTCTCACCGGGTGGTCAAGGCCACGCCAAGCCGCCCGGCGATATCCTGAATGAACTGCCAGGCGACTCGCCCTGACCGGCCGCCGCGGGTGACAGACCACTCCACCGCCGCCGCGCGCAACGCCGCATCGTCGATCGGCAATTGATAGGCTTTCGCATAGCCCTCGATCATTGCGAAAAACACCTCCTGCGAGCCGTTATGAAAACCCAGCCACAAGCCAAACCGGTCTGAGAGCGAAACCTTTTCCTCGACCGCCTCGGCGGGGTTGATCGCGGTCGAGCGTTCGTTTTCGATCATGTCGCGCGGCATCAGATGCCGCCGGTTCGACGTTGCATAGAACAACACATTTTCCGGCCGCCCTTCGATCCCGCCATCGAGGACTGATTTCAGCGCCTTGTAATCCGCATCCTCCCGCTCGAACGATAAATCGTCACACAGGATCAGACAGCGCCGGGCCTGTCCGCGCAACAGGTTCAGCAATTCCGGCAGCGTTTTGATATCTTCGCGGTGGATCTCGATCAGCGCCAGATCGTTGCCGGTTTGCATATTCACCGCCGCATGCACGGCCTTTACCAGCGAGGATTTTCCCATGCCGCGCGCGCCCCAAAGCATGGCATTATTGGCCGGCAAACCGGCCGCGAATCGGCTGGTATTTTCCAGCAATATCGCCTTCTGCTGCTCAATGCCTTGCAACAGCGCAATGTCCACCCGCGACACTTTTGGCACCGGCGCCAGGCGGGCAGGGGATGGGTGCCAGACAAAGGCTTCGGCGCTGGATAAATCCGCTGCTGCCGCTTTTGCCGGCGCCAGCCGCTCCAACGCCTCGGCAATTCGCAGCCATATCGCCTGGTCCATCGTCAACTCCTTCCAGTCATCCTCATCGGCCCGCATGGTTTGCCTTGCGCGGCGCCGCAACCTATGGTCCGCCGCGTATCACGACAACCGGGAAAACGCATGTTCATCGCCAACGCCTATGCCCAAACTGCCTCCGGCCTGCCGGCCAGCCTCAGCTCGCTGGTGCAATTCGCCCCCCTGATTCTTATCGTTATCGTCTTCTACTTTCTGCTCATCCGGCCGCAGCAGACCCAGCAAAAAACCTTGAAGGCGATGCTTGCCGCCCTGAAGCGCGGCGACCGGGTTGTCACCGCCGGCGGCATCGTCGGGACGGTAAAAAAGGCCGCGGAGGGAGCAACCGAGCTCGACGTGGAAATTGCTCCGAATGTCACGGTCAGTGTCGTCCGCTCGACCATCACCGCGGTGATCAACCCCGTTGCAGCCAACGATAAAACTTAGAGCAATATTCATCTGATTTGAACCGCCGGTTCAAATCAGATGAATGAAATTGCTCGCAAAAATATACCTAGAGTGTTTCTCATCTGATGAAAAACACTCTAAGCAGCCGAGCCGGCGCTCATTTAGGCAGGTTCATCCAATCCGGGATCTTCGGCTGCACCATCGCGTTGCCGGCCAGCAATGGCTTGTGCAGCGCGTCGATGCGCAGCATGGCCAGCCCAATCTGGCCGGCACTGCTGCGCAGGCTGCCCACTTCCACCCCTTCCGCCAAAATCGGCGTGCCGGCCGGCGGCGGTACGGAATCCAAGGTCACGGGCACCAGCCGGCGCTTCACCAGTCCGCGATATTTGGTGCGCGCCGTCAGCTCCTGGCCCATGTAGCAGCCCTTATTCCAGGCGACGCCGCCCAGCTCGTCAAACCCGGCCTCCAATAGCAGGGTTTTCTCAGGTTCCAGGTCCGGCGGTCCATCCGGCAGACCCAGATGCAGCCGGTGCGCGTCGTAGCCCGCCTGGCCCGCCGTATCCGGGATTTCTACGCTGCTAATCATCCGGTACCCGGCGCCTTCCAGCCGTGGATCAGGCGCGCTTATCGGCACCTGCGGCGGCACGCCATCCCATGCGGCATAGACCCGCAGGGTGCTTGATAAATCCTGCAAGGTGACGGCTGACCGCAGCCGGTAACGGCTCAGCCGCCGCTGTAAATCCGCTACCGCCTGAGCCGGAGCGTCAAGCAATAAGCGTTCCTGGTCTGCGAGAATAAAAAAATCGGTCAGATAACGCCCCTGCGGCGACAGCAAGGCCGCCCAAACGGCACGCCCTGGAAGCGCCAGCGAAACGTCATTCGAGACCAGGCCGTTCAAAAATGCGACCCGGTCGGCGCCGCCGATTTCCAGAACCCCGCGCGAGTTCAAACATGCCGTCACTGTCATCGTATAAAGCTGGGGGGTTGCCCCCGGCGCGGCAAGACTGATAACGCATTGTAGCAATGCGCATTCTCATAATAACCTCGGCGCGTTTTGCGGATGCAGTCAATTGCACCGGTGTTATTGAGCAGCTCCGCCTGCAGCACCGGCACGCCCGTTTCACCATCGCCTGCGGTGCCAGCAGCGGCAGTTTGTTTTCGCATTTCCCGAATCTGGAACGCCTGGTTCTGATTGACAAGGGCAATCGGGATTTCAGGCAATTTCACGTCTGGCGCAAACTGGTGACGACAATTTGGGATATGACCATTGATATCCGTGGCAGTGAAATCACCCGGTTCATGATCTCGAGCAAAAGAAAAATCATCAAGGGCGATCGCGCCGCCCGGCAGTATACGCCGCTTTCCGCGGCGCTTGGCATTTCGCCGCCGCCGCTTCCCCATATCTGGACCCATCCGGCCGACCATGATGAGGCTGCGCGCCTGCTCCCCGGCGGTGCGCCGATTATCGGGCTTTGCCCGACGGCCGCCGAGAAGCGTAAAATATGGCCGGCCGAGCGCTACGCTGAGCTCTTTCGCCAGCTCGCAATAACAATCCCGGGTGCGCGCGCCGCCGTGTTCGCCAGCCCGAGCGACTCCGAACGCTATATTTGCGCTGAATTGGTGGCGGCACTTCCCGGCGCCATCAACCTGGCGCGTAATCTTGCCATGCCGCTGCTGGCGGCCTGCTCCAACCGTTTGGCGCTATTGGTCGCCAATGATTCCGGCATGCCGCATATTTCCGCCGCCGCCGGCACGCCCACGCTCAGCCTTTTCACCAGCCCGCGTTCCGACACATTCGCGCCGGCCGGTCCGCGCACCGCCGCCGTAGCCGCAACCACCGAGCTCAGCGATCGTCCGATGGAGGCGCTGGCAGTCGACACGGTGCTGGCGGCGGCGATAAACTTGCTGCAGTCATCGGCTTAGGCCAGTCTATAGACTGTCATGGCATATGATCTGATCCTCAAAAACGGTACCGCCGTCTTCCCCTGGGGCATGTCCGAGACCGATATCGCTGTCCGCAACGGCCGAATCGCTGCCATCGGGAGCCATCTTGGGCCGGCTGAGACCCTTCTGGATGCGGCCAATCTGCATATTCTGCCCGGCATCATCGACCCGCATGTGCATTTTCGGGATGGCGGTCCGCAGGATGATGGCACGGCCGGCGGCATTCCGGGCGTCGAAGACCTGCATTCCGGCACCCGAGGCGCCATCCTGGGTGGCGTCACCACGGTGTTCGACATGCCCAATACCACGCCGCCCGGAACGTCTGCCGCGGCCCTGAATGCCAAGCGCGAGTCCATCGCCGGCCGCGCCTGGTGCGATGTCGGCATTTATGCCGGCGCCACCAAGGAAAACACCGATGAACTCGGCGCGATGGAAGTCATCGAAGGCGTCTGCGCGATCAAGCTGTTTGCCGGGTCGTCCACCGGCAATCTGATGGTCGAGGATGACGCCAGCATCGAGCGCGTGATGCGTTCAGGCCACCGCCGCATCGCCTTTCACTCGGAAGACGAGTACCGCCTGCAGGCCCGCGCCAGCCTGTTCAAATGCGACGATCCCTATTCCAGCCACGCCCTGTGGCGCGATGTCGAATGCGCGTTTCTCGGCACCCGCCGCATCCTGGCGCTGGCCCGTAAAACCAATCGCCCGGCCCATATCCTGCACGTCTCGACCGCCGAAGAGCTCGGCTATATCGGCGATTTTCGCGACATCTGCTCGGTCGAGGTCCTGCTCAACCATCTCGTCCAGACCGCACCCGATTGCTACGAC
>Ga0116226_10002585_pt1 | contig 15818 bp, 12 predicted proteins | sample S1TSphfallax_FD_89692 | JGI IMG/M metagenome (GOLD analysis project Ga0116226, IMG submission 89692) | Host-associated microbial communities from peat moss isolated from Minnesota, USA - S1T2_Fa - Sphagnum fallax MG | ecosystem: Host-associated > Plants > Peat moss > Unclassified | place: USA...
CACGAAGATGTCCGCCGCGTCGGAGACGAGCCCGCCCGTGAGGACATGTGGCATCGTGTCGAGCACGGCAAAGCCCTTATGCACCGCGACCTCGAGAATCGCCGTCGCGGGGTCCAGCGCCGCATACACCGCCCGAACGCCCGGCGGGTTCCACCGCCCGCCGGCCCGCCACGCCCCCTCCCCGCTGTCCCAGCCGGCGGCGAAGCGCGCCTGGTCCAGGCGCCAGAATGCGTAATGACCAGAACCATGCGGGGGCGGCAGCGGCGTCAGGTATAGACGCCGTATTCCAGACGCGTGAGAAATTCGTTTACCAGCTCAACCCCGATCGGCGTTTGGAGCAGTTCCAGGGGAACCTGCCGATTGAGCCCCATCACTGGTTCGCTGATCCATGCCTCGGCGGCTTCGCGGGAGCCAAAAATCTCGATCGCCTTCGCAAAAATATTGGCGAAAACCCAGGTCTTGCCGCTTTGCTCCGGGCTGAGCGGCTGTGTGCCCGGGTCCTTGCGCCGCTGATACGTGCGGTAGGTCATGCCAAAAGCTTCCTCGAAATGCCGCCCGCCGGTCACGAAGCCGATCGTGCCGACCAGATGATCCAGCGCCTTCTGCGGCAGACCGGATTTGAGCATCTTGTGCACCTCGAACTGATTTTTCGGCGCGGTTTTCAACACCCGCTCGCCGCCCAATAGCTCGGCGACCCGCCCGAAATCCGTCTGCCCGCCAAGCAGCGGCGTCTCCGAAGTCATGTCGAACATGGTAAGTCCCGTCATATGTCGTTTTTATATACGACACATGACGGGACTTTGCAACGCCAACCGTTTCACATGCCGCCAGCGCGACCGCCCAACTTAAGCCGCCGCCGCCAGATGACCGCCGATCACCAGCCCGGCATCGGACGCCGTCACCCGCACGGTCTCGCCGTCCTTGATCGCGCCCTCCAGTATCAGCCCCGCCAGCGGGTTCTGCAGGTTGCGCTGGATCACGCGTTTTAACGGCCGGGCGCCGTAGACTGGGTCGTAACCGGCTTCCGCCAGCCATGTCCGCGCGGCGGTGTCTAGCTCTATGCTGATATTCCGGTCCGCCAGCAGGCCTTCCAGGTGTTTGAGCTGGATGGTGACGATGGTCGCCATGTCGGCCCGCTGGAGGCGGCGGAACAGGACGATTTCGTCGAGGCGGTTTAGGAATTCCGGCCTAAAGTGGTCGCGGACGCGGGCCATGACGGCGGCTTCGGCCATGCGGACGTCCTCGCCATCCGGCTGGGCGGCCAGGATGTCGCTGCCGAGGTTGCTGGTGAGCACGATGATGGTGTTCCGAAAATCCACCGTTCGGCCCTGGCCGTCGGTTAGGCGGCCGTCATCTAGGACCTGGAGGAGGATGTTGAAGACGTCCTCGTGGGCTTTTTCGACCTCGTCGAACAGGATGACCTGGTAGGGGCGGCGGCGGACGGCTTCTGTGAGGACGCCGCCTTCGTCGTAGCCGACATAGCCGGGTGGGGCGCCGATGAGGCGGGAGACGGCGTGTTTTTCCATGAATTCGGACATGTCGATGCGCACCATCGCGCGTTCGTCATCGAACAGGAATTCGGCCAGGGCCTTGGTGAGCTCGGTTTTACCGACGCCGGTAGGGCCTAGGAAGAGGAAGCTGCCGATGGGACGGGAGGGGTCCTGCAGGCCGGCGCGGGCGCGGCGGACGGCGTTGGCGACGGCTAGGAGGGCGTCTTCCTGGCCGACCACGCGTTTGCGCAGGGAATCTTCCATGCGGAGCAGTTTGCCGCGTTCGCCTTCCAGCATTTTTTCGACCGGCACGCCGGTCCAGCGGCTGACGATGGCGGCGATGCTTTCTTCCGTCACCGCGTCGTTGGCCAGGCGGTTTTCGGTCTGGGCGGCCAGTGTTCGCTCGAGTTCGGGGATTTTGCCGTAGAGCAGTTCGGAGGCGCGGGCGAGGTCGCCTTTGCGCTGGGCCATTTCGACGTCGTTGCGGGCCTGGTCGAGCTGTTCCTTCAGTTTCTGGGTGTCAGCCAGCTGGGCTTTTTCGGCTTGCCAGCGGGCGGTCAGCTCCTGGGATTTTTCCTGCAGGGAGGCCAGTTCCTGCTCTAGCTTCACCAGCCGCTCGCGGGAGGCGGCGTCTTCTTCCTTGCGCAGGGCTTCGCGCTCGATTTTGAGCTGGATGAGGCGGCGGTCGAGTTCGTCCAGTTCTTCGGGTTTGCTGTCGACCTGCATGCGGAGGCGGGAGGCGGCTTCGTCCATCAGGTCGATGGCTTTGTCGGGCAGGAAGCGGTCCGTGATGTAGCGGTTGGACAGGGTTGCGGCGGCCACCAGCGCGGCGTCGGCGATTCTAACCCCATGATGAAGCTCGTATTTTTCCTTGATGCCGCGCAGGATGGAGATAGTGTCGGCGACCGTGGGCTCATCGACGAAGACCGGCTGGAAGCGGCGGGCCAAGGCGGCGTCTTTTTCGACGTGTTTGCGGTATTCGTCCAAGGTGGTGGCACCGACGCAGTGGAGGGCGCCGCGGGCGAGTTCGGGCTTCAGCAGGTTGCTGGCGTCCATGGCGCCATCGGCTTTGCCGGCGCCGATGAGGGTGTGCATTTCGTCGATGAAGAGGATCACCTCGCCCTGAGCGGTCTCGATTTCCTTCAGGACGGCTTTCAGGCGTTCCTCGAACTCGCCGCGGAATTTGGCGCCGGCGACTAGGGCGCCGAGGTCTAGGGCCATAACCCGTTTATTTCTAAGGGATTCGGGGACGTCGCCGTTGACGATGCGGAGCGCCAGGCCCTCGACGATTGCGGTTTTGCCGACGCCGGGTTCACCAATGAGGACCGGGTTGTTTTTGGTGCGGCGGGCCAGGACCTGGATGGTGCGGCGGATTTCCTCGTCGCGGCCGATGACCGGGTCCAGTTTCTGGTCGCGGGCCAGAGCGGTGACGTCGCGGGCGTATTTGTTGAGGGCGTCGAAGTTTTGCTCGGCCGTGGCGCTGTCGACTTTGCGGCCTTTGCGGATGTCGGCGACGGCTTTTTCCAGGGCCTGCGGGCTGATTTTGGCGGTTTTGAGGGCGCGGCCGGCGGCGGTGTCGCTGGCGGCCAGCGCGATGAGGAGGCGGTCTTGGGCGACGAATTCGTCGCCGGCTTTGTTGGCGTCGCGCTGGGCGGAGTCCAGGACACGGACGAGGTCCGGGGTGAGCTGGGGGTTGCCGGCGCCGGCGCCCTGGACTTTGGGGATTTTTGAGACGGCGAGGTCCACGGCCTGTTTGGCGATTTGCGCGTCCCCGCCGGCGGCGCGGATGAGGCCTGCGGCGGCACCTTCCTCGTCGTCCAGTAGGGCTTTGAGGAGGTGTTCCGGGGTAAGCTGTTGATTATACTCGCGCGTGGCGATGGTGGATGCGGCTTGGATGAAGCCGCGGGCGCGTTCGGTGAACTTTTCAAAATCCATTTTTTTCAGGTTCCTTTTCGTCAGGCAACCGCCAGACTTGTCCCTCATTAGGCAACAAGAATAGCTTGCCGAGGCAATATGGGCGGCGCCATGATTTGGCTCAAGAGGAGCAGATATGAAGGTTGAATCGCTGTACCGCTATCCGGTGAAGGGGCTGACGCCGGAGGTTCTTGACCAGGCCGAGCTGGCGCCGGGGCGTTGCATTCCGTGGGACCGGGCGTTTGCGCTGAGCCAGGGGGATTCGGCGTTTGATGCGTCGCGGCCGGGCTGGGTGCCGAAGTCTAATTTCATGTGTCTGCTGAAGAATGCGCGGGCGGCGGCGCTGAAAACGCGGTTTTTGGAGGGGGAGGGGGTGCTGGAGGTGGTGGCGCCGGATGGGGTTTTGGTGCGGGAGTCGCCGTTTTCGGCTGAGGGGCGGGCGGCGCTGACGGCGTTTTTTGTGGGGTTTTTGGGACGGGAAGCGCGGTTTGGGGCGGAGAATCGGGCGCCGGAATTTGTTTATGTGCCGGAACATAGTTTTTGTGACCATCGGACACAGGTGATCAGTCTGATTGGGCTGGGGTCGTTGGGGGCGCTGGAGGGGGCGGTGGGAGCCGTGAGGGATAAAAGGCGGTTTCGGGCGAATGTGTATTTTGGGGGGGCTGAGGCCTGGGCGGAGTTTGGGTGGCTAGGGCGGGAGATTCAGGTTGGGGGGGTAAGAGCGGTGGTGCAGGAGCGGATTGACCGGTGTGGGGCGACGACCGTTAACCCGGATACGGCGGAGCGGGATGCGAACCCGGTTTTGGAGTTGAAGCGGCATTTTGGGCATGTGGATTTGGGGGTGTTCGCGGAGGTTCTTGTTCCGGGTGTGATACGTCCGGGGGATGAGATACGGGTTTTGGGGTGAGGCTTTTTTTAGGAATTTGGACAGGGGTGTTTTTATTTGGAGGTTTGGTGATAGCAAGGGGTGGCTTTGCTATCAGAATTTTATGACTCTGGGACGCTCACCGGACGGATACGCTTAAAACTCCGACCAGTCTTGGCTGCTTTCGGCGACGCCGCCGGTGGAGGCGGCGCGTTTGGAGGTGGCGGCGAGGTCGGTGACGGGGTGGCGGGGGGCGGCGGCCGGCTTGGGGGGCGGGGGTTGGGCGGCGGCGCGGCGGGACGGCGGCGGGGTGGGGGGAGATTGGGTGGCGCCGCCGATCTGGAAGCGGGCGACGAGCTGGGCGAGCTGTTGGGCCTCGCCGGCAAGGGTGGTGCTGGCGGCGTTGGTTTCCTCGACCATCGCGGCGTTGCGCTGGGTGACCTGGTCCATCTGGTTGACGGCGGTGTTGACCTCGGTGAGGCCGGTGGCTTGTTCCTGGGCGGAGGCGGCGATGCCGGCCACCACCGCGTTGAGCTGGGCGACCTGCTCGGCGATTCGGGCGAGGGTTTTGCCGGTTTCACCAACGAGTTTGACGCCGCCTTCGACCTGCTCGCTGGAGGCGGAGATGAGGGATTTGATTTCCTTGGCGGCTTCGGCGGAGCGTTGGGCGAGGGCGCGGACTTCGGTGGCGACGACCGCGAAGCCGCGGCCGGCGTCGCCGGCGCGGGCGGCTTCGACGCCGGCGTTGAGGGCCAACAGGTTGGTCTGGAAGGCGATTTCGTCGATCACGCCGATGATGTTGCCGATTTGTTTGGAGGAGGTTTCGATGCCGTTCATGGCGCCGACCATGTCGCGCACGACCTCGCCGCTGCGCTCAGCGTCTGATTTGGCGTTGGCGGCGAGGTCGCGGGCCTGTTTGGCGCCGTCGGCGGAGCGTTTGACGGTGGCGGTGATTTCGTCGAGGGCGGCGGCGGTTTGTTCGAGGGCGGCGGCCTGCTGTTCGGTGCGGCGGGAGAGGTCGTCGGAGGCCTGGTTGATTTCGGTGGCGCCGTTTTTGACGCCCACGGTGTTGCGGGCGATGCCTTTCATGGTGTCGTGCAGCGTGGCGATGGCGGCGTTGAAATCGGCGCGGAGTTTTTCGTAGGTGGCGGAAAATTCCTGGTTGAGGCGGAATTGCAGGTCGCCATTGGCGAGGCGTTCCAGGCCGAGGCCGAGCGCGGTGACGACGTTTTTCTGTTCCGTGGCGGCGGCGTCGCGCTCGGCCTCGGTCTTACGGCGCTCGGCTTCGGCGGCTTCGCGATGGCTGGCGGCTTCGGTCTCCAGGCGGCGTTTTTCCAGGCCGGATTCTCGGAAGACGCGCACGGCGCCGGCCATGCGGCCGATTTCGTCGCTCCGGGATTCATCGCCGATGCGGGTTTCGAGATCGCCTTTGGCGAGCCGGGCCATGACGGCTTGCAGGGTGATGATGGGGCTGGTGACGAAGCGCCTTATGGTGAAGAAGCCGCCGGCCATGACCGCGGCGAGGCCGGTGAGCAGGATGGCGAAGGTGGTGAGAACCGTGTTGTCGGCCATGGTGGTCAGGTTGTTTTCGGACTGCTGGACGAGATCCTGCATATGCGCGGTCTCGGCGACCATGTCGGTGGTGAGGGCCGGCAGGCTGGGCTCGCATTCTCTCAGGTACACTTGTTGCGCGGCGGCGTCGCCCGCCGCGGTGGTGCTGGCCAGGCCGAGCTGGATGCTGTGGGCGCAGTTGCCGTTGACGATTTGCAGGCCGCGGGCTTTCAGGGCCGTGATGGTGCCGGCTTCGGCCGGGTTCAGCGCGGCCGCTTGATCCATTAAGCTGGCGAATTTGGCTTTGGTCGTCGATATGGAGTCGAGGGCGGCTTTGTTGTCGGCGTCGGTTTCGGCCATCAGCAGGTAGCCGATGCTGCCGATCGCGGTTTGCAGGTTGCGGTTGGCGCGGACGCTGGCGACTTCGGCGGCGGTTGGGCCGTCCAGCAGCTGGCGGTAGCTTGCGGCGATGCGCTGCATCTGGCTGGTGGCGTAATAGGTGGAGGCCAGGGAGAAAAGGCCGAAAGCTGACATCACCAGCAGAAACTTCATAATGATGGGGAGATTCTTCATGTGATGCACTTTCGTTCAGGCTGGCTCGGCTCCTGTAAGCCGCGCTTTGTTAACAAGGCGTGAAACGGCGCTGGTAAAATCCTTTTGAGGCGGAAAAGCTTGGCAACCGGCTAAAATTCCTGATGATTCGGGGCCGGAGGGCGTGCATTGTGAACGGGCGCCACATAAATATGTGTTAATCTTGTTTAAACTGCTCGCTATATGTGGGGCGGAGGTCCGATGGCGGTTACGCCGCCGAATAGGGGAGTGGAATGCTGGGTGCTGGTTCTTGTGGGTTATTGCCGCCGCTGTCCGCCGCGCCGGGCCGCCTGATGGCCTTGACGCGGCCTGACGGGCGGACGCGTGGGCGGACTGGCGGGCGGATGCTTGATGACGGCGCGACCGCATGTGGAGAGGCTTGGCCGTGGGGGCGATGAAACTTGGCGCGCTGGAGCGTTACAGTCAGCGTATGGGAAGGCTGGTGGAACGGCACCTGGCGGAGGCGGCGCTGATCGCGGCGCGGCAGGACGCCGAACGGGAAGCGGCGCAGGCGAAGGCGGCCAGGCGGGAGATTGAGGTGACGGCCACGGCGCTGCGGGAGGAGGTGGCGGCGCGCGAGCGCACGCAGGCCAAGCTGGCGTATCTGGCGACGCATGACACGCTGACGGGTTTGCCCAACCGGACCTGGTTCAACGACGCGCTGGGTGAGCGGCTGATTTTTGCGCGCGCGCACGCGCAGACGATGGCGCTGGTTTATATCGACCTTGATAATTTCAAGGACGTCAACGACACGCTGGGGCATGAGGTGGGGGATGGTCTGCTGCAGCAGGTGGCGGCGCGGCTGCGGGCGGCGGTGACCAAAGGCCAGGCTGTGGCGCGGATTGGTGGCGATGAATTCGCGGTGATCCTGCCCGATGCGGGGGCCGCGCCGGCGGCCGCCTTCGCCACCGGGCTGATCGCGAAACTGCGCGCGCCGTTCGACGTCGCGAGCCGGCCGATTTTCGTGGGCGCGTCGGCGGGCATTAGTGTGTTTCCGCACGACGCCGAGGATGCCGGGGCGCTGCACCGGCATGCGGATTTGGCGCTGTACCGGGCCAAGGCGGATGGGCGGAACCGCTGCGCGGTGTTTGACCGGAGCGTGCATGACGAGGTGGAACGCCGCGCGCTACTGGAACAGGCGCTGCGCGAGCCGAAGCTGTTCGAGCAGCTGCGCATTGCGTATCAGCCGCAGATTGATCTGCGCACCGGGCGGATGGCCGGGGTGGAGGCGCTGCTGCGGTGGCAGCACCCGGAGCATGGCTGGATCTGGCCGGCGGAATTCATTCCCGCGGCCGAACGCTTTGGGCTGATTCTGCCGATTGGGGCGTGGGTGCTGCGGGAATCTTGCCGGCAGGCGGCGCGCTGGCTGGCGGAGGGGCTACCGGCGCTGACGATGTCGGTGAACGTGTCCGCGCTGCAGTTCCGCGCCGGTGGCGTGCCGGCGCTGGTGGCGGAGACGCTGCGCGAAACCGGGCTGCCGGCGTCTTCGCTGGAGCTGGAAATTACCGAGACGGCGCTGATGAACCCGGCGGATGACCCGGCCGACGTGATGAACGCGCTGCATGAGATGGGGGTGGCGCTGGCGATCGATGATTTTGGGACGGGGTATTCGTCGCTAAGCTATCTGCGGCAGATCCGGGCGGACCGGATCAAGATCGACCAGAGTTTTGTTCGTGATGCGCCGGAGAACGAGGATGCCGCGGTGATCGCTACAGCCATCGTGCAGCTGGCGCACAGCCTGCGGCTGGAAGTGGTTGCGGAAGGCGTGGAGGGTTTCGCGCATTTGGATTTCGTGCAGCGCGCCGGGTGTGATTTCGCGCAGGGATTTTATTTCAGCAGGGCGGTTCCCGCCGCGGCGATCAGGGAACTCGCGTTGAAGGTCGGGATGCGGGAGCCAGCGCCATGAACGAAGTGAAGCCGGCCGCGGTGGAGGCGGCAGTTTTGGGACGGGCGGCCGATCCCTCCCCGCGCGACCGGGTGGGCCGGGTGGTTTCGACCGCGGGTTCGCAAATTATTATTTTGCTCGATGGGGAACATTGCGGGCGGAGTATGGGCCCTGGCTCGGCCCCGGTTGAGATGGGTTGCCTGGTCAGCGTGCGCAGCCCGCATGCCACCGTGTATGGCATCGTCGAAGGGCTGAGCACGCCGATGCCGCTGCAGCCGGTGGATGGGCGCGAATTGAAAGTGGCGGAGATCGGCCTGCTGGGCGAAGTGCCTGATGCGGCCTATGCCGGCTGGCGCGGCTTTCGCCGCGGCGTCTCGCAGCTGCCCTCGCTGGACGCGGTGGTACATCTGGCGAGTGAGGCGGATACGGCGGTGGTGTACGCGCTGGATGACCGCACGTCGGTCTCGGTGGGGACCATCCACCAGAATAACAGCGTGCTGGCGCGGATTTCCGTGGACGACATGCTGGGCAAGCATTTCGCGATGCTGGGCACGACCGGCACCGGTAAATCCTGCGCGCTGACGCTGATTTTGAAGCGGATTCTCGCGCAGAATCCGAATGGCCATATTCTGCTGCTGGACCCGCATGGGGAATATGGCCGCGCCTTCGGCCCGCAGGCCGAGCACCTGACCGTGGATACGTTCCGGCTGCCGTACTGGCTGTGCAATTTTGAGGAGCTGACGGAAATTCTGTTCGGCCACGAAATGGCGGAATCGAGCATGGAGATTATGTATCTGCGCGAGCTGGTGCTGGCGGCGAAACTCGCCTTTGCCGGCAATATGGCGGATGCGTCGGGCATTTATGTCGACACGCCGGTGCCCTACTCGCTCGGCGATGTGAAGCGGTATCTCGACCAGAAGATCGGCAGCCTGGAAAACAGCGATAAGAAGCCCTATTACGCGCGGATAAAATCCCGGCTGATTTCGCTGCAGGCGGACCGGCGTTTTGACTTTATGTTCGATACCGGGCTGGTGCTGCGGGATGATTTCGCGACGCTTTTGCGGCGGCTTTTCAGGGTGCCGGCCAATGGCAAGCCGCTGGCGATTCTGGATCTCGCTGGTTTGCCCTCGGAAGTGTTGAATGTGGTGGTGGCGCTGCTGTGCCGGCTGGCGTTTGATTTCGCGGTGGAGGCCGGGCAGCGCGTGCCGATATTGCTGGTGTGCGAGGAGGCGCACCGCTACGCGCCGCATGATACCGCGCTCGGCTTTGAACCGGCGAAACGCGCGCTCTCGCGTATCGCCAAGGAAGGCCGCAAATACGGCATTAGCCTGGGCGTGATCAGCCAGCGGCCTTCGGAACTGGCGAGTACCATTCTGTCGCAATGCAACACGGTGTTTTCGTTCCGAATGTCGAATGAGCGTGATCAGGAAATTATCGGTGCCACGCTCGCCGAAGCGTCGGCGGCGATGCTGTCGGTGCTGCCTTTTCTGGGCAACTCGGAAGCGATCGCGATCGGCGAGGGCGTGCGGGTGCCGATGCGGCTGCGGTTTGACGAACTGGCCGAACATGAACGGCCGCGCAGCAACGCGGCGCCGTTTTCCGAACGGTGGTCGGCGGCGGAGACGGAGGAGGACGCGGAGCTGCACGACATCGTGGCGGCGCTGCGGGGGCGCAGATAGGGCGGGGAGGGAAGGAAGCCGTTACTTTTTTGAAAAAAGGTAACCAAAAAACTTTTACTAACCCCGGCTTTTGAGAGGCTATGGTTTGGCCGCTCAAAGGCCGTGAGGCGTAAAAGTTTTTGCGCGGTTTTTGGGCTTAGGGTGGGGTGGTGGCGCGGACGCCGAAGAGGACGGAGGCGCCGGGGATCTGGAGGCCGTTGACGGGTTCCAAGGGGGAGTTGAAGAGGTTTTTGGCGTCGATGAAGAGGCCGAGTTGGGGGGTGGCGGCGTAGGTGGCGGTGAGGTTGACGATGGTGCCGGGCTCGGCGAGGCCGGTGCCGGTGGGGTAGCCGTTATTGGCGTAGAGAAAGTCGGTGAAGCGGCCGATATAGGTGATCTGGGGGGTGAGGGTGAAGGCTGGCAGTGGGGTGAGGGTGAGGGTGAGGCTGCCGGCGTTTTCGGGGCGGCGGAGGAGAAGGCTGTTATCCGCGACGTCGCGCGCGTCCGTGTAGGAGTAGGTGAGGTCGGCGGAGGCCCAGTTTGTGGGGGTGAGGAGGGCCTCGGTCTCGAGGCCGTTGATGCGGACCTGGCCGATGTTTTCCTCGGACGAGAAATCCGGCGTGTTGGTGATGAGGTTACGGATATTGTTGTGGAAATAGGTGGCTGAGAGGTCCGCGAAAATGGGCTGGCCGAAGGCGGGGAGTAAAAATTCGGGGCCGGCTTCGAAGCCGGAGCCGGTTTCCGGTTTGAGGTTGGGGTTGCCCTGGTAGCCGAAATTGTCGACGCCGTAGAGGTCGAAGAGGGAGGGGGCGAGGAAGGAGGTGCCGTAGGCGGCTTTGAGGTTCATGTCGGCTTCGGGCAAGGCGAGGACGGCGCCGCCGCGGCCGGTGAGGGCGTTGCCGAAAGAGGAGACGGAATCGTCACGCAGGGCGGTGGTGAGGGTTAGGTTCTGGAAGAGGGTGGTCTGGGCGGCGATGTGGCCGGCCCAGGCGTGCTGGGAGGCATTGACGAGTTCCGTGAAGCCGCTTTCGTTGACGTTTTCGCGGGCGGTGTCTTCGAGGTACTCGGCGCCGAGGAGGAGCGAGCTGGCGGTGGCGGGGCCGGTGGTGGGGAGGTGGATGGTGTTGTTCCACTGAACGTCTGTGCGGTAGCCGTTATAGTGGTCGTTGGCTTGCGCGAAATTGGGGTCGGCGGCGTCCAGCAGGTTGGAATAGCGCCGGAAATCTTCGATGCGGGCGATGAAGAATTCGGTGGTGAGGAGGCCGTTCAGGAGCGTGGATTTGACGCCGAGTTTGGCGAAAAGATTTTTGTCGTAGGCGAATTCGTTGGGGTCGTCGAAGATGGGGTAGCCGAGGTCTGGGTAGCCGCTGTCGGTTTGGCGGGCACGCAGGATGAGGTAAAAGCGTGTGCCGGTGGTGGGGGTGTAGCCGAGATTGGCGGAGGCGGTTTTGGAGCGGAACGGGTCGCGGTTGCCGGTGTGGACCGTGAGGCGTTTGGCGGTATCATCGAAGCCGGATTCCTCGTCCAGGTTGCCGTTGAGGGCGTAGTCGAACGGGCCGGTGGCGCCGGAGATGGTGGCGCTGCCTTGGCCTTGTGAGGGGAAGCCGCCGGCGAGGGTGAGGCTGGCGTGGGGTTTGCCTGCGCCCTGCAGGGTGATGATGTTGATGACGCCACCAGTGGCGCCGGAGCCGTAGAGGCCGGACATGGGGCCGCGGACGATTTCGATGCGGTCGACGTCGGTGAGTGTGTCCTCGCCGAAATTGAAGGCGCCGTTGGGGATGGAGGGGTCGTTGGCGGGGACGCCGTCGATGAGGACCAGGACGTCCTCGGAGTTGGTGCCGCGGATGAAGACGCTGGCGTTGCCGCCGGGGCCGCCGGATTGGACGATACCGAGGCCGGGGACGGCCGAGAGGGCTTCGGCGAGGGTCGTGTCGCCGCGGGCTTGGATCTCTTGCTTGGTGATGATGGTTATGCCGGCGGGGATTTTTTGGGGTTCTGTGGGGATGCCGGTGGCGGTGACGGTGACCTGGGGGAGTTCGACGGCTTCCTGGGCGAGCGCGGGCGTGGCGAAAAGGGCCGAGCCGAGGAGAAGGGTGCTGAGCGGTTTGGAGATGGGCATGTGAGCCTCCTGTCAGGCCGTTCGCCGCGTGGCGGACGGCCGAAAAAACGGCGACAGAGGCTCGGGCTCTCCCCTTCGCGCATGGTGCACCCCGCCCATCCGCGCGCAAATGTCTCGATGGCGGCCGGTCTCCTGGCTGCGGGTCGTCGCGTCTGGCCGCCTTCTCACCCTCGCGGGCAATGGTATTTGGCCAGGCACTCGCCGTTTACAGTTGCGGGGGCAGCTGCGGTTTGGACCCGCATTCCCGTTTCAGCCCTTTCGGGCCACCGTCATCTGTTGGTTTGGTTAACGAATGTAGCGTGGCGAGGCAAGAGTTGTGCCCTGCGTTGAGTTTTTGCGGCTACTCACCGGCGGGTGCTACTGGCATCAGCCCGGGATGACAAATATTGTTTTTACCGGATCGGCGCTGCGGCGGGGGATGTGGCAGGCGATGCCGCTGGTGGCGGGGCTGGCGCCGTTTGGGTTTGTGACCGGGCTGATTACGCAGCGGCATGGGCTGACGCTGGCCGACTGCATGCTGATGAACGGGCTGGTTTATGCCGGGGCGAGCCAGCTGGTGGCGCTGGCCAGCTGGACGCATCCGGCGCCGGTGCTGGCGGCGGCGTTCGCGGCGCTGGTGGTGAATATGCGGTTCGCGCTGATGGGGCCGGTGCTGGCGCCGTGGCTGGCGGGGCTAAAGCCGGTGGCGCGCTATGCGAGTTTGGCGCTGCTGGTGGACCATGCGTGGGCGCTGGCGGTGACGGATATGCGCAAGGGTGGGCGGGATGTGGCGCTGTTCGTGGGGCTGAGTCTGCCGCTTTGGTTTGGGTGGATGGCGGCGAGCACGGCGGGGTTTTTGTGTGCGAGTGCGCTGAATCTGCCGCCGCATCATCCGTTGTTTTTTGGTGCGCTGGCGGCGTTTATTGCGCTGCTGGTGCCGTTATGGCGCGGGCGGGCGGATGCGCTGCCGTGGGCGGTGGCGGGGGTGACGGCGGTGCTGCTGGCGCAGGTGCTGCCGCATACGTCGTGGTATATTGTGGGGGGCGCGCTGGCCGGATGCGTGACCGGAGCGGTGATGGATTCCAGAAATGTCTGAGGATTTGTCGACGCTTATGGCGATCGCGGCGATGGCGCTGGTGACGTTGCTGTGCCGGTGCGGCGGGTATTTTTTGTTTTCGCGGGTAACGCCATCGCCGTGGCTGCGCCGGGCGCTGGCACATTTGCCTGGCTGTATTTTTGCGGCCTATGTGTTGCCGGCGCTACTGGTTGGGCCGGCAGATCGCTGGGCGGGCGCGCTGGCGACGCTGGCGGTGATGGCGTATTTCAGAAATTTGGGGTTGAGCATCGCGGCCGGCGTGGCGGCAGCGTGGGTGGCGAGCCTGGCGGTTTAACGGCGCCGTTTGCCCGTTATCCGTGGAGTTTCGAAAGGAGCGTTTTCTGAATGTCCGCGGCTTTCGAGACGCCACACTGTGGCCACTAAGAAGCCGCGGGATTCAAACGTTTCTTGCTTCTTTTTTCAAAAAAGAGAAGCGCTTACTTCTTTGTCTGTCCTCTAGTTGAACAGAACGTTCTGGTCTTCATCGCGCTGCCGGAAATACCGGTCGACATCGTTTTCCAGCGCCGGTTTATTGCCGGCAAATTCGATGACGCCATAGGTGTTCCGCCGCAGATCCGTCGTCGGCGCAAAACCATGTTCGACCAGGACCTGCCAGCGGCCGTGGTACTGGCGCTTGGCTTTTTCACCGTGAAAGGCGTGCTCGATAACGCCCTGACAGAAGCCGATTTTGCCGGCCACCGCGACATCCGCGCGCTGTGCCCAGGCGCGAATTTGCGTCTGATAGTCGGCGGTGGTTTCGCCGTGGATGGCGTTGCCGACTTTACCGATCATGGCCATCGCCATCTGGTGGTCAGCGGCGCCGAGCCCGCAGGTTTCGAGCAAGCCGCCGAGTGCGTCGAGCGTGGCGCGGCGGGCGGCCCAGGCGTAGCCGGGATGCGCGTAGCCGTAAGGCTCTTGTGGAATATAGCCAAGCAGCCGCCAGACTTTGCAGAATGCGGTATGCAGATGACTGCCCTTGATGAACATCGGCGTGCCATCGGGACCGAGGTCCAGCGCATCGCTCCAGGGCTGCACGACGGGGTATTGCTCCAGGGCGTGCAGTGTGTCCATGACCCAGGCAGCGTTGCGAAATTCAATGTCGGCATCCAGCCACGCGATGCGCTGGGCATCATCGGGGAGCCGCTGGATGCCGAGGTTGATGAGGTTTTCCTTGTTCCAGGCCAGGGTTTTTGCGCGCACCGGGACGTGGCGAATATGTGGGCGGCCGGCCAGTTCGAATGGTCGGTTGCCAAGGGCGCACTCCACCACCGTCAGAGACACGCCGCTCTCGAGCATGTGCTGCTCAAACGCCAGGTAGAGGCGCTTGCGGCTCTCCCACCGGATTGGGTTGAAAACGGCGCAGACGACGTGCAGATCGGAACGTTGCATGGAGCACCTTCAATGATCGAGACGTACTGGCGGCGGAGGCGGACGCTTCGGTAATGGCAGGCCCTACAGGATGGCCTTGAGGAAATTGAGCATGGCCTGCACCGCCGCCATACCACTGCTCACCTGCGCCGAGGTCGCTGGAGAGAGCGCGGAGCCAGCCGCCGTCACGATAGGCGTCGCCGCGTTGACGGCGTTGGTGATGTCGGTCAGGGCTGTCTGGTGTGGCGATTCGGTGACGACAGCATTCACAACGCCTTCCACCACCGGCAGGGCGGCATTCACGACAGCGCCGATGGGGCCACCGAGCTCGGCGCCCGCGGCGCCGGCCATATTCAGGCCAGTTTCGATTTCGGTCATTGTATTCGACATCATTCTCTCCTTTATTTGGTTTCCAATTGTTCCGTCACAGTAATACGTGATCGGCGATAGTGCGGGCGTCACAGGCCGGCGCATCGTAGGCCGAAAGCGAGCGAGAAATTCTCAGAACATCAGGCCGCGGATGCGTCAGAAATCATACCTGCGAGGCACAGAACGCGACGCGTCCAACCGAGGCCGAAATTCGACCAGATTGGTAAATGAGATGAAAATTCCAGACGCCTTGCTAGCGCTTCGCGCGCCAGCTGTATCGGATCGCTCTTGGCGAGCGCTGCTTGCGTTTCGCTTCCCCACACGCCGTCGGGCTGCACGCCGGCCGCCTGCTGAAGCCAGATAACTGATCGCCTTACACCTGCATTGACAGCGGCATCGAACGCCACAAGAGCGAGCGGAAAAGTCAGCGCGTCAGCGTTCATCGGCGACCAGTAGTCACGCCTGTAGATCGCTTCCGCGTCGGCTTTTGTGAGATTGGCAATTTCCACAGACGGATACGCGGCCGCGCTGATGCCGAAGTTTGTTCCGCGCAGCACACCGGAGCCGACGAGACCCCCAGTCCAGTTACCGGGATCGGCGGCGTTGTTGGTAAAGCCGCCCTCCTGCGCGAGGGTGAACGCAACGCACCTGGAAAAATTGTCCGGCATTAGTGCCCCGAGAAATGTATGAAATTCGTTGCCAGTCCACCGCACAAAGCCGAGAGGATGCTGACGACCGTCATGGTCAGCCGCCGCTCCGCGTCGCGTTCGCCGCCCATGCGTGAAAGCTGAGAGCGCAATTCGCTGATGGCGGCAGTCAGCTCGTCTACCTTCTCGAATAATTTCGTAAAAGTTTTGTCTTCCTGCGCCAGATAGCGCTCCCGCCAGTTTTCCAGCGCGTCCACCCGAGCATCCAACACGCCGCAGCTCTGGC
>Ga0116226_10002586_pt1 | contig 15817 bp, 12 predicted proteins | sample S1TSphfallax_FD_89692 | JGI IMG/M metagenome (GOLD analysis project Ga0116226, IMG submission 89692) | Host-associated microbial communities from peat moss isolated from Minnesota, USA - S1T2_Fa - Sphagnum fallax MG | ecosystem: Host-associated > Plants > Peat moss > Unclassified | place: USA...
AGAGGCTTTGATCGTTGGTCATGGGAATCTCGTCGAAATCGGTGCTGTAAAGCGGCGCGCGCGCGTGCTCATTCATGGAGGAGCGAGCGGCATGGGATCGATAATGATCCAGATGGCCGCTGATCTCGGCGCGCAGGTTGCCACTACCACCGGCAACCCCATTAAAATAGATCGTTTGAGAGCCCTTGGTGCCTGCCTTGTCCTCTCGCGCGACGGCACGCCGTTTGCAGGGGCGTCAATAGGTGAAGCATTCCGTGGCGGCTTTGACGTTATCGTCGATATGGCCGGGGCGACGACCCTTCAGGCCAATCTTGACTGTCTTGCAGAGCGTGGGACATTAATCATGATGGGCATCCTCGGCGGCACGTTAAGCGAAATTGACATCGACCCAATCCTTCTGAAGCGGCTCACCTTGCGCGGGACGATCCTGCGCCCCCTGCCGACCGCAGAGAAGGAAGCCCTCGCCAGCCGCGCTTTTGCTCGATGGCTGCCAAGGCTCGTGAAGGGCGCCGTTCGCCCTGTGATCGACAGCATCTATCCGTTCGAGGCGGTTCGCGCGGCCCACGAGCGACTTCAAAGCGGCCTTCATGTCGGCAAGATCGTCTTAAGCCTTAATCCAGAAAGCGTTGGTTGACATCCAGCGTGAAACCAAAGGAGTGCGCGATGGCAAGTTCGATTGAGAAGGATATCCAGGACGCCGCGATCAATCTGGCTGCGTTCGACGTGTCGCTCGATGGACCAGAGGCCAGCCAACCAGACGCGTTGATGAAGCGCGTCGCGGCCCATCTGACGGGAACTCCAGGCTTCGCCATTGCATATGGAACGCGCGACGTTCTGGCCCGTCGCGGGCTCGACATCGCGAACCATCGCGACAGCGCTTACGCGCTGCTGGAATCCGTATTTCGCGGCGCGATGGCGCGGATCGATTTTCGCCGCTTTGTCGTTGTCGATCGCTCCATGAAAATTGCACACATGGATGTCGACGGCTTCAATTTGAATGGCGACTTCTCGCACGACAACAAAGTCGAAAGTCGCACCTTCATGACATCTAAGTGTATCCATTTTGATGCCGCAACGCCGTTTATTGCAAATATTTATGGGCTGAATGAAAACATTCGCGGAGGACACCCGCTATTGAGCGATGTGCGCGGCTATTGTCGTGACCACAACGTGCCGCCAAGCCAAGTCGTTGATGCCATTCCTAACAATTATAACGTCGTTATTTGGCGCGAGCACTACAAAAAAATCCGCGATCATTACACCGTAGCGCTGGATGTTGATATCGACACCGATATGATAATCATCATGGTGCTCAACGAGATCGCGTTTGGCATCGCGCATGGTGCAACCACGCCGTATCGCAAGGATCGGTCAAAGCCGGCGCGGAGGCCGCTGCGCCATTACGAGTACCAGTTTGACGCCGAGGCAGACTACGTCGCCTGGTATGATCACTATTCCATCCCGATGATGGAGGCAAAAGACTACTCTGGCGAAAACCTGTCGCTTGACTATTACGAGCCTGCTTCGTCACCGTTCAACACCTACGTCAAGATCGGTTCCTGAGTCGTGGACGTAGCCACTCACAATGCAACTCTGATCGCGGCTCTGGGCACAGCCGAAACAGGGGCACGTGCGGATGGGGTGGCTCAGCGGTTGCGCCACGAGCTGATCGCGGAGGGTGGCCATCTCCTCGAATTATTGCCTCGCCCGATCTTTTGCTCCCCCGCAGAGGTCAGTGCGCTCGGTGCTAACGGGCGTGCCCTGGTCGCCCTGCAAACACGTTTGATCGTGGAATTGATCGCACGCGAGGGGCGCGCTGCCTTTCTGGATCGTTTCGGTGTCGATCCGGTATTGCAAGATCTCGTCCATTGGGACGAACTTATTGCCCCGGTCTATTTAATCGCTCGACTTGATCTCCTTCGGCTTGCCGATGGATTTCGCTGCTGTGAGCTCAATGTTGATTCGTGCGTGGCTGGCGCGGAGATTTTTGACACGGCTCGCGACACTTTCCTCGACCTGGGTCTCGACAAAAGTTGGCTTCCGGCGCGACCACTTGATCAACTCGCTACCATGATCGCGGCGACAGCGCGAAAATTTGGAGCGGCACGTATCGTTATCCTCGATTGGAGCATCGGCGGCGGCTCTGCCGGCAAGGGATATCTCGGGTATGAGCGCATGCGCGCGGCGGTGTCCCGCGCGAGTGGCCTCGAGGTACACATCGCGGACGAAGTGACCTTTGATGAAGGCTGGATTTCGGCTGACGATGCGGCCCGCACGTTTGTACACCGTGGCTTCATGATGGAAGAAATGCACGATCAGGGCGCTTTCCTGCGTCGCCTGATGGCGGCCAGTGTGCCGGTCTATTCGCTTCTGGAAGCCGATATCCGGATGGACAAGGGCTGGTTTGCGCTGATGTGGGATGCTTATCGCGCAGGACAATGCACGGCGGCGGAGGTCGCGCTGCTCGATGGCTTCGTACCGGAAACATGGCAGGTGACGCAGGCAAACCTTGAGGCGTTCGTGGCGCGTCGGCAGGGCCTGATTTTCAAGATGCGTCGGGCTTTTGGCGGGGCGGGCATCCTGATCGGCGACGAGACGCCCGCATCAGAACTCCGCGCAGCGCTCGCGCCCGAGCCGGAGCGCTGGATCGCACAAGTCATGCTTCAGCCTGCGACGATCGCGATGCCGCATCGAACGGGAGACCGAGCTGAGCCACACGAGCTGGTCTATGGCCTCTATCTCTATGGAGACGCCGAAAATGGCCTGCTATTGCGCGGATCCACCACGTCTCGGATCGTCAATGTCTCAAGCGGGCGGGCGCGCATTGCCTGGGCCCTCGCGCTCGACGCAAGCAAAAGGGCATCGTTTCTATACCAACTGTGGAAGCTGCGCCATGACCCGACTTGAGCAGCCGAGAGCGGCCGACTCTGCCGAGATTGCGAGCCTTATCGCCGATCTTGCCGCCGCTGGCTGGCCAGAAGGACTGGCCGCAGAGCGTGCCGCCATGGAGGCCGAGGCAACGCCATTATCTGCAGATATCACAGCCACGCCGCTTGTCTTGGCTGGCCGACCGGCCGAGTCTCTGGTCGGACCCGGTGGCGGAGCGCTCGGGATCGGTCTCTACTTGCATGGTGGTGGTTATGCATACGGGTCGCTGCGAAGCCATCGCGGTCTGATTGGCGAAATCGCGCGCGTAACGAATCTGCGTATGATTCAGATCGATTATCGGCTCGCTCCGGAACATCCGTTCCCGGCCGCACTTGAGGATGCGATCGGCGCAGTCAAGGCGCTCTATCAAGAAGGCGTCGGCCCGAGTGAGCTTGTGTTGATGGGAGACAGCGCAGGCGGCGGGTTGGCCCTGGCGACGTTGATGGGATTGCGAGATGGCGGCTTTGCATTACCGCGCGCCGCTGTTGTCATCTCGCCCTGGACCGACTTGACCTGCTCGGGAGAGACCTATCAAAGCCGCGGGGCGATTGATCCCATGATAGACCACGCGCTAGCCGACAAACTGGCTCGCCTCTATGCGGGCGGTGCCGACCGTTCCGACTCGCGCTTGTCGCCACTTTTTGGCGCACTTTCCGGTTTGCCGCGCATTCTTATCCAAGTGGGCGAACGCGAGACGCTTCAGGCCGACGCCGCTGTCTTCGCCAGACGTGCCAGCGCGGCCGGAACACACGTGGTCTTCGAGGAGTGGCCTGGCATGATCCATGTCTGGCACCAATACTACACGCGCCTTGCCGCAGCTTATCGGGCTATTGACAGGATCGCCGCCTTTCTCGCTGAGCCAGCCTCACCACAAGCGGATGCGTCATGACCCTTGCCGGCATTCCCATCATTGATTTGACACCGATACATCGGTGCGATCCGACAGGCCGCGCGCGCGTTGCTCGCGAACTCGACCAGGCGGCACGCGAGATTGGTTTTTTCGTCGTTACAGCTACCGGCATTCCTAACGCGGTGATCAACGACGCCTACGATGCGCTCGCGCGGTTCATCGCCCTGCCGATAGACGCCAAAAACGCGTATCGGCTGGCGGAGGGAGCGACCCCTCCTGAAGATCCCTATACGCCCTATGGATATAGTGGCCTCTTGGAGGAAAATGCGTTTGCTTACATGGGTGAGATGGGCAAGCCCGCTGACTATGTGGAGAAATTCAGCCTGGGTCAGCTCGCTCTCGATGAAGCGCGCGCGTTGATGTTTCCCCCCGATCCGTTTGGCGTGCGGTTTCGCGCAGCGCTTGTAGCGTATTTCCGCCACACCTGGGCGCTGGCCAACCTTATTGCGGGGCTTTTCGAGGATGGGCTTGGAAAGCCCAAGGGCTATTTCACGGATCGCGTCTTGCATTCGGCGGATTCAATGCGGTGCCATTCCTATCCAGCCATGTGCAGCGATTTCGCCAACGACCAGGGCATGGGCGCCCATCAGGACGGAACCCTCGTGACGCTTTTGACCCACACCGAGCCAGGTATTGAGGTGCGTATGCGCGACGGCGAATGGCTGCGACCGCCAGCCAGACGGCTTGGCGATTACCTCATCAATATCGGCGACTTGCTGTCGCACTGGACCAACGGTGACTATGTGTCGACGCCGCATCGGGTCGTGCTGACCGAGCAACAACGGCTGTCGATCGCCTTTTTCAAGCTGACTGACGAGGACCAACTGACCGAGGCAGGCGACCGCCAAATGGACGCGCTATTTGGGCGCTAACACAGTGAAAGGAAAGAAACCCCATGGCTACGAACAACACGGCAAGCATTAAGAGCCCTTCGAAAAACGCGGCAGCGAGCGCGGCGCCGGTCGTCAGCCGGACGAAAAAGGCGCGCGCGGCCCCTATCATCACTTCGATTACCGCCCATGATCTCGGTCTGAAGATCGGAATCCGCTATTCCGAAACCAAGAACCTAGTCGGCTTTCTGCCCATTATCGGCTGGGCTACGGTCGGCAACTATCTCGAGGCCGGCACGCTTGCACTGACGCCGGTTATCAAAGGGCCTGCCAACCAGCCCATCCTGGCCAGCGTCTCGAATGTGAAAGGCTTTGTCGGCTTGTTCCCGATTGAGGCGCTCGTCAGCGACATTGTTGCCGGGCCAAACGAGGACCGACCTGTCTGATGGCGCCATCGTCCCGGATGCCCGAATGCCGTGATTTGACCGATGAGGCGGATCGCCTGATAGTCGCGCACCTCTCGGAGGTGCGCGACTATACACACGCATTGCACGCGCGCGCACGGGCGGCGGGGATCGTCACCATCGATGGTGCGGGATGGGCGGTTCGGCCGTTGTTGCTGCCTGCCGACAGGTTGAGATTTTTGGGTGAGGCCTTCCATGGCGCGATGGAGCTTCTGCGGCGCGATATTCTTGCCTGCGCGCGAGAACCGAAGCGCATGGCGTCCACTTATCCATTCGGCAAAGCGCTTGGCACTGCACTTGATGTCGTTGCCGGCTGTGAGAGCCCGCATTTTCACAGCCACTACCGACCCGATGGCTTTCTGTTCGAGGACCGTTACCTTCTGTCGGAAATCAATTTTGGCAATGGCATCCTTGTCAGCACCGCCTACACCGAATGGACGGCGGACTACTGGGCCAATCATCCAGTGCTCAAACGCATGGGGCTCGCACATCCGCTTTATCACCCGCGCCCTTTACAGCACTATATTGCCGCCGCTCGCCGCGCGGCGCGCCCTGTCGAGCGGCCAGTCGTGGCGTTTCTTGCCCATTCTGCAGAACTTGGCGAACTGCGAGGATTTCCAGAGCGTGTGTTCCGCCAGATCGACTTCGGTATCCGTTGCTTCGAGGCATCAGGGTTTTCTGTTCGCATAGTCGATGAAACCGGTATTGAGCTGGATCGTTCGGGCGAACCGGTGTTCGCTGCCGATGGGACGGTGATCGATCTGGTGCTGTTGATCACGGTCAACACCAGCTTTCTTGACACGCCGGAGCTGTTCAGCGCGGCAAGGCCATTTCATCATTTCCGCGGGACACGGATTGGCAGTGTCGCGATCCTGAAGCCGCTTGCCGGACTGCTTATGGACAAAGGTGCGCTGCCGCGCCTGGGTGAGCTTGGACCGCACCGGATGATGGATGACGGCTTTTCGTTTGATGTTCCCCACACTGAATACCCGTGCCGGGGCACGCCGGGCCTTTATGAAAGCGACCAAGCCGGCTGGGTGATCAAGCGCGCCTTCGATGGCAAGGACACCCATCCCGGCATCGCGCGGACCGAAAGCGATTGGCGGCGTTTCGTGTCACGAGCCACGCGGGATTCGGCTTATGTCGCACAGCGCTATGTCTCGATGCCAAAGGCCGTCATCCCCGTCCTCCTGGATGGCGAACACCTTGAATGGGTGGAGAGCCGGGTTGAAACATCGAGCTTCATGATCGGCGGGTTCAACGTCGGGACGGGGGTTCGCCACGCGCCGGACGCCGAAGGTCATGTCATGACCGATTTCCCCGACGGCTACGGTTACACGACCGCGCTTGCCATATGAGAGTTACGCTCGACGACGGCTGGACACTTTGGCCGATCGCGTTGCTGCGGGGCGCGGGATTTCCGTTCGGCTTTTTCGAGCGTGCGCTCAAGAGTGACGCGGACGCGGTCGCCGCAGCGAGATCGCCGTTCTTGCGCGAGGCGATTACGTGGCAGAACCGGCGCATACTCGCCACGGGGCTGGATCATCTGAAGGAGGGCGCCCCACTGGATAAGAAGGGCCGCCAAACCCTGCGCGTTCTCGCTCGTTACATACAGCGCTACGCGGCTAAGAACGACACAATCGGTTTCTTTGGACCACTCGGTTGGGCCAATCTCGCGCCGGATGAGCCCGGGCACTTCGTGGCCGCCGAAACCCTGATCGCGGCACGCCAAGTGTGTTTCGAACCCTGGGCAGTCAAGGTCATCCTCAACGCGTGCCCGGAAGCCAAGGCGCGAGCGGTGTTGAGGCTATCCGCGCATCTTCGGCTGGAGGGACATGAACTGGTCGGACCGGAACGTGTGCTGGCTGTCAGTCCTGCGGAGGCCCGCCTCATCAAATGCGCCGACGAGAGCCCCCGCGAGGTGGTTCTCGCAACCAGTGGTGCCGGGCCCGAATTGTGCGATCGTTTGATCAGCGAAGGTATCCTCCAAGCCACCGTGCCAGTTGCCGTAGCACATGACCCCGCGTTCAAGGCGCCCCCGTCGCCGCTTCTCGCGCATTTTCAGTCCTTATTGACCAAGGTGGCCGAAAGCGGTGGTCACGTGGAACGCGTCGCGGAGGCGATCGGTCGGTTGGAGGCAGACTTCGAACGATATACGGGGCGGGGTGCGACGCGACACCACGGACGAACCTATGCCGGGCGCACGCTTGTCTATGAGGACTGCCGACGTGGCGGAGAGTTGACGCTAGGTGCTCGCGCGCTTGCGCCCGTGAATGGCGTTCTGGCGCTGATGGGCGTGCTTGCGCGCAGTTATAGTTTCGCGATCGGTCGCGCACTGTGCCAGTCGATGCTTACAACCTTTCGCGCCCAAAGAGCCGCACGAGTTCCCTTGCCCCGGTTCTGGCGTCTCACCGATCCGCTCTTCGAGTCCGAACGGCCCGAGGTGGTTACGAAGGTTGCTTGCCTGCTCGCGAATGACTGGGCATCGGCGTTTGGGGCACAGAACGCCATATCCCTCGACGAGGCCCGTACGGCTCTGTTGCAGCGATGGCGGGCGCCCTCTCCAGGCTGGCCCGGGGCGCGGCACCATTCGCCTGACCTGATGTGGCAGGCGGCATCAGCCGAACACCTGCTATCAGGCGCTGGGATGCCAATCTTGGCTGAATTTCATCCAGGGGTCTCGACGTTCACGACATTGAGCGTGCTGGGGCTCGCGCCTGATCATGCGGCGTTGGAGGCGCTTTGGGCGGAGGATTTTCCCAGCGCCCTGGTCAGCCCGATCCCGCACGAGGTATTCGCGCGCTCAACGCAGGACGCCCGCCTGGCCCTCCACCACATCCATATCGACACCGGGCAAGGCTACGTTTCGGCCCACCACAACGCCGAAACAATCCGCGCTGCCGATCTTGATGTCGTGGAGGTCAATGATCGGCTGTGGGCGCGAAGCCTTGACGGACGACACATGCTTGACCTGATGGCCGTGTTCGAACGGCGCATCAAGCTGCGCGCCGCAACCGCGTTTCCGATCGGGCCTGCTGCAGCGGGCCCGCGGCTGACCGTTGACGGCGTAGTGCTGCGCCGAGCGTGCTGGGAGGCCATGCCGCCATCCCCCCCGCTGCATCGGTTTCGTCCACAGTTTCGAGATGAGCTTCGCGCTTGGCTGACCAGCCTTGGGGCACCCGAACGTGTGTTCGTGCGGATTGCGAGCGAGGTGAAACCTGTACTAGTTGATACGCGCTCCGACCTTTCACTCGATATGTTTGCGGCAATGCTTGATGGCTATCCGGTCCGCGTCAGCGAAATGCTTCCCGACGCTGATGGCCTCTGGCTTGCTAACGCTCGGGGCGAGCGCTACACTTCGGAAGTTCGTCTGACGTTATGCGACCCAATGCCCTATGACGGCGTACACGTGTGGGGATCAGCGGATTGGTGCGGTCAGGATGTTGAGGTGGGCTAGCTTATCGCCTGATGACTTCCATGCCACTCACGTCCGTCGTCCATAGCAAGTTCAAAATCCGGAGCCGCCTTGTCCGATCTTGCGGCGGCCGTGCTAAAGGCCTTGCGATGGTTCCACAGGTTGCAGAGCTTGGCATTGGATATTGATGCCTCGAAAGAGTCACGCGCGAGATTCGTCAGTGTCGCACGCCGGTGGAATGTAGCAAGAGCGGCGCGGCAAGGCTTGCGCAAGACAGCGCGGTCCACCAAGTCGGCGCAAAATCGGGTCAAGGTTGTTGAGCGGAATCACTTCAAACTCGGCCGCGCGCCACATCGCTGCATGGAACGCGTTGATTGATGCGAGGCCGCCGGATTCCGCGCCCTCTGAAAGGGTCGGAACCCAAACGCGGCGTGCGACGGGGTCGGAGATCACGTTGAGTGGAGAAGCAAAGTACCAGTTGCGGACCTTCGCTGCCATGTTATCTCGGAAGAGAAGGGGCAGCGGTGCGCGTGTGATTGTGTATCCTGCGCGTGCAAGTCGCCGGGCGATATCGTCGAGGGCGCCATCGAGCGAGTTATCGATGTGTGTTGACGCAAGAAAATTGCGCGCAAGACGGGTATCACCAACGGCAATACGCCCAGCGCCAAGGGGCGCAAGGAACATGTCGAGGTGATATACGGGCTGCTGGCTGTTGGGCGGACTACCGGCGTGAAGGCGTTCCAACCAACCCTCCCTCCCCTTAAACGAGACATACGACTGTGCGCAGGAATAGCCACGCGCGGCCAATACCAACGCTCGATGCGGAGACGCGATTCGACGCGCAAAACTGGCAGCGCTCAAAGAGCGCTTTCCCTCCGGCCGCCCCCTCAAGGTCATAGCGTGATCATCTGCACCGATTAGAATCGCGCGATCATCCGCAATCACGTTGCCACCTTGAAAAAATACGTCTGACCTCTCGAACGGAAGCTCCAATGCTGCGGCTGCCTGCGGAGCGAAATCCTGGTCATGGGCGCGCGGAAATGCGCATGGCGCCAAGGCTGACGGACCATCTGGACCTTGCATAATGAGAAAAGGGTCTCGCGCCCACACTGTGAAGCGACACTTGTCTATGATCGGCAGGACCTGAAGGGCAGTCTTCCGCCGCTCGTTCGCCCATTCGTAAGCCAGTGCGCACGCGCGGTCATGCGTGAGCAGGATCGTCGTCACGTTGGTCGGCGTGGTTCGCAGCATCTGGTCGAGAAAGTCGAGATACGCCGCCTGGAAACGGTGGTCATCGGCATCGTCAAGCGGCGGACCCCACACCCAGTCAGGCGCCGTAAACACAAGTTTACCGAGGGGATTCGCGCTCGGAAGCCAGATCGCGGACTTGACGGGTGAGGGGCGAATGGGGTGCACGCGAAATCATCGGCCGACGAAAAACGGGCAACGGCGCTCGAGGAACGCGCGAATGCCCTCCTCGCGATCGTCGGACAATAGCAAGTTCCGCCGATGCGTGAACTCGCGCTTAAGGGCCTCTGCAAAATCCAAAGCCTCTCCCGCACGAAGCGTAGCCCTGATCGCTCGCACCGCAAGAGGACCTTGGGCTGCGATGCTGCGCGCGATCTCCAAGGCCTCGTGCATCAGCCGATCGTCCTCATATATTCGATTGACGGCGCCAGCGCGAAGGGCTGCCTCGGCGTCTATGATAGTTCCGGTATAAAGAAGCTCGCGGGCAAGGTGCGGACCAATTGCGCGCGGGAGGAAATAGGTGCCGCCAAGCCCGGGAATGACCCCGAGCTTCACCTCGGGCATCCCGAAGCGCGCCGTTCGAGCAGCTACGATGAAATCGCAGGCCAGCGCCACCTCAAATCCACCGCCAATAGCCGCACCATTCACCGCAGCAATGATCGGCATGGGCGCCTCCACCAACGCGCACGCTAAATGCTGGGCTTTGCGGCTATAGTCGAGCAATTCCTCTGGTGACATGGCCAGCGATGCAGCGAGATCGGAACCTGCAAGAAAGGCCGAGCCCTCGCCCGTCAACACGATCGCCCGGCATGCTTCGCCTGATCCGGTCACGATGGTGATGAGTTCGTCGAATAGCGCATCATTCAAGGTGTTGATGCCGTCGTCCCCATGAAAAGTCACAACACGAACCGCACCATGCCATTCGTCTTTCAAGCGGGTGCGCGGCTTCATTTTCCGTTCCTCGATGCTTGATCGGCGGCGTTGAATAACGCGGCGTCAAACGGAAAATCGACAGCCTCGCACACCAGCCGCTCAAGCTGACGCGGTGTGCGAGCGCCAAGCATCACTGTGGTCACTTTCGGATGGTGGGCCAGCCACCATACTGCCAGGCCGGGAAGAGACAGGCCCCAGGACTCCGCGATAGATTTCAAGGCTTCGATCCGTGCGCCGATCCCAGGTTCCCAGAGGTGGGCGTAAAGATCGGGACGTAACGCCAAACGGGACCCTTCACGCACTGCCGCCGCATAGGAATAGGCACCGCTGAGCAAGCCACCGGCGAGTGGCGAATAGCAGGTATAGGCAAGACCCTCCTGCCGACAGGCCTCCATTACGTCCGTCTCGGTATCCGCCTGGTCCAAAAGATTGAAGCGGTTTTGGATAAAGGTTGGTCGCTCGTCTGTTACCGCACAGGCGCGGATATCCTCGCGGCTTACATTAGAGAGACCAAAGGCTCGGATCAGTCCAATCTCTTTCAAACGCGCCATTGTATCCATAACCAGAGGCCACGGTGTTTCCGGATCAGGCACGTGCGCGAGATAGTAATCGAGCGACCCAATACCCAGCCGATCGAGCGACCGCTCGATTTCCATTTTGATATTGCCGGCGCTCAGCCCGCCACGCAGCCCGACCTTGGACGCGACTCGAACCCCTTCGCGCTCTGCCGGGCTACGGGTCTTAAGCCACCGTCCTATCATTGATTCGCTCGCACCATCGGCGTAGCTTCCAGCCGTGTCGATGAGCGTGATACCTAGGGCGAATCCGCAATCGAGAAGGGCATGCACTTCTGCCTCGCTATTGCCTTGGCCGATCAGTCTGCGCGCGCTGCCAAGCCCGCCAAAATTGGCCCCGCCAAGTGCCAGTGCGGAGACCTCCAGGCCGGCCAGTGTCCGCTTGATCATGGCCGCCACCGGGGTGGAAACGGCAATGTGAGATCGCCCTCTGGTGCGCCATCTCGAACGTGAACGAGGGTGAAATGGCCCGAATAGGTTGCGGCAGGTTTCCCCTCGTCGAAAACCACGAAGGATGTCGCGGAGAGGCGTGTCTTGCCGTTCGTAACCAACTCGACGAGGTTGATCGGCGGGAGCGTGTCGCACACCGCCTTGAAGTCGCAGTCGATTGGGCGATGCAATTCAAAACCGCTGCGCCTCAGTATGATACGCGCACGCACCCGGTGCATCCACGCCCAGCGGACCAGAAGCAGCCAGGGCGCAAGCGCCGCCGTCGTGAAGATGCCCGGACCAAAAGCCACGCCACGGTGGTTGAGCGTGGGCGCGAGCGGCGCCGCAAGTTCGATGCGGCTGTCCTCAAGAGCGGCAAACCGCACCTCCAGATATCGCGTCATCGTGATTTGCTCGTGGAGCGCCAAAGTCAGGCGCGCGAGTTCCGCCTCGTTCGCCCTCATTCCTCAGGCCCTGCCTCGACAATGATGTGATAATGCGTTCCGCCAGGGCTCGCTGCATTGATCCCAGCACGACGTGCGCCGGCGATCGGTAGCGCCTTGTCAACGATGCGCACGCTTTCGAAGCCTTTAAAGAGCGGGGATCGTGCACCGCGCGTTGGGGGCAGCTCTCCCAGACTTAAAGCAAGTAGGGCCTTGATCATGCTCGCCGCGCCAGCAGACGCGCTGCAGTGGCCGATGTTGGGCATGATGGAGCCCAACGGCAACGGGGTTGAACGCCCGCGATAGGCCGTGGAGAGAGCCGTGACTTCGGCCAGGTCGCTTGCAGAAACGCCGCAGCCAAAGCCTTCGACGAAATCGATACCGTCAGGCTCGATTCCAGCCTGTTCCAGCGCAGCGAGGATCGCCCGCTCAAGCGCCTCGGTTGAGACAAGGTCCAAGGGCGATGCCTCTGGCACGAAACCGTTGCCGATCGCACGTATGACGCCGAGAACCGGGTCGCCCTGCGCTTGCGCGTCAGCAAGTCGGCGCAGCACGAAAACGCTGGCACCTTCGCCCGGCAGATATCCGTCTGAATCCACCGCAAACGCGGTTGGCGCCGCAGAGTGCGACAGGCGGCCGAGCGCGCACTCCTCAGCGTAACGCAGGGCACCCAATCGCATGTCGGCACTGGCACAAAGGACGGTGTCAACTTCTCTGTCGGCGAGCCGCTTACATGCGACCTCAAGGGCTGCGACAAACGAAGCCCCGCCGCCCGCTTCGACGGCGCAGATCGGCCCTGTGAGATCAAAGGCGCGCGCGATCCGCGCCGCGATGAAGCTTGGTGAGATGTTGAACAGGCTTGTCGACGAAAGGTCAGGCAGATCTGCTTGGAATTCTCGCATGGCGGCTCTGAGCGTCCTGTGCGTTTCGCGAAGTTCTCGACCTTCGGCAGCCAATGCCGCGCCAAGGTGCCGCTCGATTTCCGGCAGACGCGCGGCGACCACCTGACGCAGGCCGAATTCACTGCAATGGTCCGCCGCCAGGACCACGGCGATATTGCTTCCCCGAATGATCGGACACGCTCGAGTGGCATCCTGCGCAAGATCGACCATGAGATAGTGTAATGGGTCATGGCGTCTGACATCGACCGGACGCTCGCCGAGGTCGGTGGCCCTGCGTCTCCAGTCGATGGGGTTGATGGCTAGCCGTGCGCCAAGGTCGGTGTAGACGTCGGGATGTTCACGCCTCCACGCGCGCGCAGCCTCCGCATCCTCTGCGAACTGCCGCCAATTGGGCGACGGCTCAGGGTGGGTGAAGCTCGCATGACCGCCTCGCAAGTGGCGCCACAAGGTCTCGATGTCCGGTGCATCAGCAAAGCATGCCGCCATGCCAATGATAGCGACGGGTTCGAATGCAATCCCGCGTGCGCCGGGGGATGTGGATCCAACAGACGATGATGATGGTGCCTCGATAAGCGCATGGTAATTCTGCCCGCCGCTCGCGATTGCGCTGATGCCAGCGCATCGAGGAGGCATGCGATCCACACGCGCAGCGATGGCCGTGTCGGGTCCGACCCGGATAGCGGTGAGGTGAGCAAATGACGTCCGCGCTCCGTCCGGGCGAATAGGTTCAAAAAGCGTGCCTGCTTTAAAGAGGGCAAGCGCAGAAACGAGATTTGCAAGGCCTGCTGCCTCTTTGGCGTGTCCGACGTGCCCTTTTATTGACATGAGTGGTATGGCTTGGGGCGCGCCTCCCTGCGTGCGGATATAATGGTCAAACACCTCGCTCTCGATCCTGTCGCCAATGCGCGTACCACTGCCATGCGTTAGATAGAGATCGATGGCCACAGGTGAGATCCCGGCACGATCATGGGCGCGTTCGATCGCAAGCGCATGGCCACGCCGATTCGGAGTCAGCATGTAGCGTTCGCTGCCACCATCATTGGCACCACCAATCCCGCGCAAAATGCCGTGGATGGGCCAATTCATAGTCCTGGCGGTTTCGAGAGTGGAGACGACAAGCAACACAACTCCGTCCGAAATCACGGTGCCGGTGGCATCGTCGAGATACGGGAAGCACCCCTCGTTCGCCAGAAGTTGCGCATTTGAGTAAATAACTTGATTAAGCGCATCGACATAGGACAACGCGCCAGCGATCGCAAAGGGCGCGCCGCGCGCAACCTCGTACGCCGCCAAGTCCAACGCGATCAGTCCACCCGTGCAATTGCCATCCACGATGACCGATTTGCCGGTGGTTCCCAGAGCGCGGGCAACAGTGCCAGGCAAATGATGGAGCGCACGCTCGCCATGCGCGCCAGGCGCTAGGGACGCCGCCAAGCTGTGGCGTGCTCGGTTGACGATTGCGGCAATGTCTGCGGATCCGAATTCTTTGGGATGGGCACCTGCGGTCAGGCTTGGCAATAGATCCCCAGAGGCCGCCAATAGAGCTGCGTCATAGAGAGCCGACCCTCCACCGCGCGAATGCGCGAGGAAGACTGGCGCGTTTTTACCAATGGTCATCGCTTTGGACAAGCCTGCCGAGTGGAGTGTGCGATCAAGTACGTCGAGCAGCCAGTCATGAGCAATTCCTGCGCCACTGCCAGCCGCTGCGGCAATCATGCCGCCCTTGAGGGTGGAAACACGCGCGGCTCCTTGCCGCGCGTGCGGATCAAAGTAAATTTCAGGGTCGATCCTTTCGGCTGGAAAGCTCGCATAGGTTGGGCGACCACCTGTAAGGACTGCGATGAGTTCATCGGGGGTTCTCGCGCCCGGCAAGGCAAACCCATAGCCTGTAATTGCCACAATTCCTGCACTCATTTGCCGTACTTTCTCCGAGTGTGGCTAAAAAGTTTATTATTACGTGTTTAATATTAGACGATGTAATATAAAAATAATTTTTTAAAAAAACTACAAGTCCGTAGATTTTATTACAAATTTATGTTTGAGTTTAATAAATTTTCTGAAATAGTGCCCTATGTAACCAAATAAGGTATTATGTAATGGAATAGCCTTGGTGACCAAGAGGGCGTGCTCGCCTTTTGTGTCTAGAGTGTGTGGTTCAATGACCAGAATGCATCAACGATGTATGAGGCGCTACTACCTGAGAGAGTAGGTTCGCAGGAGGAGGCTGCTTACGAAAACCGGCATTAAAGTTTTAAAATAAGATTTTAAAATAAATAGTATATCAATGAGTTGAAAAGTTCAAATATCAGATCATGTATAAATTTATAATTTTGATTATTAAAAATGTGCAAAATAAAAAATAAAAAATAATACGTAATTAACATATTTTTATTTATTTAAAATAATAAAATTAATCGTATTAATAATCCATGATTCTACAGAACAATTTTATTTCATAGACGGCAGCATATGGCTGCTAGCCTAAGAAAACAGTGCATTGTTAGTCAGGGGCGTTTACCAAAAAATGCAAAAAAGAATTATATTTACGAAAATTTCGGGCCGCTGCTGTTGCAGGTGGCTGACATCAGTATATCACTGTTCTTAAAGTCAACGGGAGACGTCAGTCGAAGGCGGCACTTACTAAGCGGCGTTGACCAATCAGCCTTCCCCGTCACATGAACCTCACTATCGACATAATCCGCAAAGGCTGCTTCATTCACTATATAAGCGCCATTGATGC
>Ga0116226_10002587_pt1 | contig 15805 bp, 12 predicted proteins | sample S1TSphfallax_FD_89692 | JGI IMG/M metagenome (GOLD analysis project Ga0116226, IMG submission 89692) | Host-associated microbial communities from peat moss isolated from Minnesota, USA - S1T2_Fa - Sphagnum fallax MG | ecosystem: Host-associated > Plants > Peat moss > Unclassified | place: USA...
AAACAACTATCAAAATGGTCAAAGTATATCTTGGGCGTTTAATGTAGAGGGGTTAGAAAAACCTTGGCTATTTCAAGTGATTTATCCGGCTTCAGAAAAAGCTTATCAAATATTGGAAAAATCTATTAAAAATACTCCTCAAATATTAGCACCAGTTCTTATAGATGAAGAAGCTATGAAATCAGCAATTCGAGGTTTAATGAATAGTTCTCAGGTGAAAGGGGAACTTGTCGAAGTAATTGTAGATGCTCTAAACAAGGATACTAATGTAGAATATTTCCATACTTTGTTTGATGCACAGGGAGCTAAAACAGCAATTAAGCAAAAAATTTATAGTCCTCAAATGGTGAGACTCATTACCCTCAGAGCTATAGTAATTCCAGGAACTATACCAGAATTCCTAGATTGGCTAAATATTAAACTTGGTAAAAAGCTTGATCAGAATCAAACTATTTCTTTAGAATTTCAAAAGGCTATCCGATCTTATTTATCAAAAGAAAAATTAGTTGATGACATAAAACTGCTTTTACCTCAATTGTTGAATCATTCTTCCGAAATTACCCCAGAATTTATCTATTGGTTATTGGGAGAATCTGAAAGTGCTTGGTACCTTTGTCGTCAACCATTTATCAAGCAAATTTCAGATGATCTACAATCAATGTATGATTATTATAAACTTCATCAGACACCAAAAAACAATTATCCTACTGAAACATATAATTGTCATTCAGGAACATGGGATAAAATAGCTAAAAAATGGAGGCAAATATATTCTCCTTTATCTCCCGATCATTGTAAAGAATACATCTCTTTTGCCAGGTTATTCGAGTATTTAGAAGAATATCAATTGTCAGCTTATTTTTACCAGGTAAGCAAAGGGGAAGTTCCTACAAATATATTTGAAAAAGTATATTTGAAAGGAAAAAATACTCTTAATAGTAATATCTTTGAGCTTTTAAGATTACAATTGATAAAGATTTTAATATTATTTAGTTTGACAAAATCAGCTAATCTTAAAGTTTTCGGTTTACAATTAAAATTACAGGAGTTTAAAGTGCAGATTCAAATAGTAATTCCTCTCTCGATTATCTTGTTTATTAGCGGATTATTTATAGGTTCAAAGTTTTTAGGTCAACAATCTTCTGAGAGTGAACTACCCACCGATAAAAAAGAAAGTATGTCTCAAGAAAAAGGAATTAATGAAGAAAATAATCCTACCGAAAAAATATCAGGTATAGATACAGGTTATATTAATAATTCAACAGGTAAAACCAAAATTAAGGATGACCAATTAATTAAAAATGCTATCAAACAAGAAAACTTCAAGAAAACTACTAATTCCATAAATAAGATTGTCTCTCAAATTAATAATAAACGAAGCATAAAAAATGCTATTATCATTAATGAAATCAAACAGGTATTGAATGCACCTGAATTGAATTATGATAAAATCGATGACGAATCTAGTGAAAAAAATAAACTAGCAGAAGCTATATATCATTATCAAAAGAAACACTTTGATAATGAAGCAAATGGATATTTAATAGAAAAGTCAACAATATTTGATTTATTACAAAGAGAAGTTGAGCAAAATCTGAATCAACAAGAACATCAAAATTGATCTAGATAGGTAAATATGAGAATATATCTTTACGTATTAGCAGGATTATTATCAGCCTTAATAGGTTGGAATCTGGGACAATTCTTTCTTACCGATCTTGGTATATTTAAAGATTTTCCAGAAATTACTCTATTTCCTTGTATCGCTATCTCTCTCGCTTGTGGAATGGTAATGAATGAAATATTCATTAGTAACCCCACAAGACCTAAACGCAGCTTTCTTGTCGCTAGAACTCCCTTACTCATAGCGCTTGGTTTAGGTACTTTAGTCGGTCTTATCGCTGGCGGTATATCTCAAATTCTCTTAATACCAGGAATTAATCTTCCTACACTAATTGTTAGGATAGTTGGCTGGCTTTTAATTGGCTTGTCAGTGGGTCTCGCAGAAGGATTAACTTGGCGATCGCACAGTATAGAAGCTGGAGACCCCAAACGCTTCTGGTATCGGCTCAAAATCAGCTTAATTGGTGCTAGTAGCGCCAGTTTAATTGCTGCTGCAATTTTTGAGATTATTCGCTCAAATTCAGGTAAAATGCCAGATGGATTTAAAGCTTTAGAAGACCCTTTAGGCTTTTCCATCTTAGGTATATTACTAGGTTTAGTATTCAGTATTACCAATTCACCTAGCTATTTAGCTGCTTTGAGAGCCGGTGCTGGATTTGAGTATACAGGAGATAAATATGAAATTATTGACTCACAATTAATATCTGTGAATAAAGTATTCCCATATATTGACAAATCCATACTTGAATTTGTGACTTATAGTGAATCTGATGAAATTGAAGAAGGTTTATCTGTTCAATTACCAGGAAAAGGGACAATTAAAATTGGTTCTACTGTGAATAAATCCCACATTTATATTCCTGAATTACCCGCACATGTTGCTGACCTATTAGTAAACCGCCGGGAGACAATATTATCTCCTAGTTCCGTCTATTTTAAGACTATTGAAGTTAATGGACAGCGCCTAACTTCTACTAAGAAGATTAGATTAAAACATAACTATGTTTTGACATTTCATACAATTCCCCAAGATGGAAAAAATCAAGATGAAAGAAATCAGAAAAAAATCTATCGGTTTGTATATTACAATCGCTTCCTTGACCCACAAGCTTAATTTAGCTACTAGTCTAGCAATATTGATATTAACTGCTCTGGCTGATCCTAGTTGGGGACAAGTTAAGTCAGTGGATATTATTGATAGTCCTAAAGTTAAAGATGACCAAATAACAGTACGAATAAAAGTTAAAAACAAAGCAGATAGACCTATGATGGGTCTACAAGATACAGATTTTAAATTAGTTGTAGACCAGAAAGAAGCTGAATTTAAAACCCAGAACCGGAAAAGCGCAGAAGAAACTGTACCACCACCTGTTTGGATAATAGTTTTACTGGATTTCAGTGGTAGTATGAATGAGCCAGATAGTAAAGGGGGAAAGAAAATTCTGGGTGCGATTAATGCTATTCGCCAACTTACTAAAGTATCAAGTGAAAGAGGAAATAATACCCAAATATCGATAGTCCCTTTTGGGGAACCTAGCGTTTATTGTCAACAAGGTTATCCGGTTAATAAAAACACCCTGGATAAATTTTTTCTAGCACAAGATGTTAAACTGCAATATAATTTGGATTACATGGCTAGCTTAACTCCCTGTGCTTCTACAAATTTATATGAGCCATTAAGACAAGCCGTTAAATTTTTAGCTAATTCTCAAGATCCCCGTTTTTATTTACCTCCAAATTCTGATCAACCAAAACCAAGACTTTCTATTATTTTGCTATCTGATGGTTATCACAATGCTGCAAATGAAGAACAAGATTTTCAAGACCTGAGTAATTTGCTGAAAAGGAATAGCAATATTACTATCCATACTTTGGGGTATGGTCTAACGTCAGAGCAGTTAGGTGAAAAATATCATCTTGGTAGAGCAGCGACTCGCGCTGATATTGGTCAAGGTGCGAATAAAGTACCGGAAGAAGAGTTTGTCGATCAAAAACGGTTAGCGGAAATTGCTAATTTAACTGGAGGAATGGCTGAATTTTCTGGAGACGCAAGTTCAATTGCAGAAAATTTACAACTATTTATGAATGATTTATTGGGAGAGTATGAAATTACCTACACCGAACCTAATCCAGAGCGTGGTTCTCAGCATCATGTCCAAGTTGAGGTGACTGTTCGAGGAAGTACACCAGTCAGATCAAAATCAGGAGATTATACGATTCGTGCATTTGGTAGGTCACTTCCCTTACAAGTACGTCTTATCATGCTTATTTTTATTGCTGTCCTGGCAATTGGTGGTGCTGTCCCATTTTATTTCTGGGGAAAACACTTAAAAGAAGAAGCGTTAAGTAATTAAATTATAGTTATGAACAATCTCACAAAATATCTTACATCATATTTAACCACTTTCATCTTCTTTGTCATCACTGCTTGTTACCAAGATAAAAAAATAACTGAAATAAATGATTTCCAATGTCCAACTAAACCAGAAATAGCTCTGGAAAAAAAAGACGTTAAACCTATTTCTTTAAGTAGTCAACCGATTACACAATCAGGTATATTGAATCACAATAGATCGCTAGGATACTCATTTGATGCTCAATCAGGTCAAAGGCTTTCTTACAAAACTAATCAGAAAATTTGTATTTGGATCTTTACACCAGAAAATCATCTACTTTCTAGCGATGATTTACCTACTACTGGAAAATATATCATTCAAATTTTGACACTAAAAGGCTCTACTACTTTTGATTTAACAGTAAGTTTAGATGGTGTAGCAGCAAAACATATTTCATCTTTTTCTACTGCTAAATCTTCATCTTCAGTTAATTATCAAGATGGTAGATTATCACCAGAAAAAGTTATAGCAGCTTATTATAATAATGCTAACAATACACGGTATTTAGAAGCATGGAATATGCTATCACCCGCACTTCAGGCGAATAAAAGTTTCTCTAAAAATGGATATAGATCATTTGCTAAATGGTGGAGTAAAGTCGGAAATGTAGAGATTAAAAAAACTTATTTAGTAAAATCCAATAATAATTTGGCAATAGTGAATGTCTCGAATATTTATCATGTAAAGAATAGTAGTTATGTTCCTATTCATAATGTAAAATTTTATATAAGATGGAATGATACAAATCACAAATGGGATATCATTAGAATTGATAAGCTCTAATTGGATCATGAACAAGATAAACAAAGGTTTCACACCATACCTGCTCACCTTAATCTTCCCGATCATTACTGCTTGTTCACAAAATAGTAAAACAACTGAAATAATAACTACTCAATGTCCAAAGAAACCGGAAATACCTCTAGGAGCAAACGATGTTCAACCTATTGCCTTGAATACTCAACCAGTCATACAGTCAGGTATAGCTACGAATGATAAATTATTAGGATACTCTTTTGAAGCTAAATCGGGTCAAAAGCTTTCCTACACGACTAATCAGAATATTTGTATTTGGATTTATACTCCAGAAAATCAGATACTTTCGAGTAGTGAGTTACCCGTTACTGGAAAATACACCATTCAGATTTCTACACCGCAAGGTTCTACTACTTTTACTCTAACAATAAGTTTGGAAAATGCGACGGTAGCGACTACACAATCTTCTTCCCCTATCTCTGAACCTGTGTCAACAGAAGCTACAACGTCTTCTGTTTCTTCGTATTCTACTCCTGAGCCTTCAGTTTCTAATAATGATTTCACAAATTCGGTATCAGCACCTACCTCGATTTCTAGTGAAACTCCTACGCCTTCAGTTTCGCTTAATGTTGATAGACCATCACCAGAAAAAATTATAGAAGCCTATTATAGTAATATTAATAATCATCAATATCAAGATGCTTGGAATATATTACCAACTTCATTTCAGGAAAATAAACAAATTCACCCAGATGGATATAACTCATTTCTTCAATGGTGGTACAAGGTAAATTATGTAGGAATTAAAAAATCTTCTTTAGTGGAGTCTAATAGTTATTCAGCAATAGTTAATGTCTGGACTAATTATCACATGAATAATGGTAAGTCTTTTCCTATACGTTTAAAATATTATATGACATGGAATGATACAAAGCAAAACTGGGACATTACCCAAGTTGACAAATTTTGACTTTTACATATTACTGAATGTTATCTAAATATAAATCTTACATCCATGAATATACTTTATTATTGTCAACTATTTATTCAGAGTGTGGAAAAAGGATTAAACATTAAGAAAATATTTCCATTACTAATATTATTAATCTTACTAATTAGTAGTTGTAGTAGCATCTCCCAGACAGCGCCACAACTTAGTTCTGATAGAATAAAATCACCTAACAATTGTCCAGATAAGCCTATTAACTCATTAGCAATTAATAATGTTCAGGAAATTGAAATAGGTTCTCAACCTGTAACTGAAACTGGTCAAGCTAGTACAGACAAATCATTAGGATATACATTTATAGCCAAGTCTGGTCAAAAATTAAGTTATCAAACTAATGATGATATTTGTATCTGGATTTATACACCTGATAATCAAATTATTACTAGTAAATATTTATCGAAAAGTGGTAGATATATTGTACAAGTTTCCTCACCTCAAGGAGTAAGAAATTTTGAATTGAAAATGAGTGTAGATAGCCTTCAATCATCAGCTTATCCATCAACACCTTCATCCATAGCATCTGTACAAACTAATTCATTGATAACAGCACATCCAGATCCTGTGAGTTTTGTGAGAAATTATTATATATCGCTGAATAATCGTCAATATAGTCAGACTTGGAGCTATCTTTCACCACAATTTAAACGAATATCTGGTAGTTATTCAGAACACCAACGATGGTGGAATAGTGTCAGGGAAATAAAGATTGGTGATATTAAACAAGTTTATCAAAGTGATGATTCAGCTAAAGTAGAAGCTGAGTTGTGGTACGTCCTGAATAATGGTAGAAGTTTCAAAGATACAAAAAACTATATCTATCTAATATGGAGTAATGATCTCAATACCTGGTTATTTAATAACAAGTCATCATCTTAAGTTTCAAATCCACTATTTTTCTTAGTCAACAAGTAGCTAATAAAAATCATGAGAAAGCTAATTCCTTATTTAACCCTGTTAACAATTTATGGCTGTAGTACTCCAGAAAGTTCACCTACAACCATATCTTCAAGTTGTCCTGAAAAACCTCCAGCTTCAATTGCTTTAACTGGAAATGATGTACAAGAAATTTCATTAAATGACCAAACATTGACTAAATCTGGTCAAGCTAGCGCAACTAAATCAATTGGGTATAAATTTCCAGCCCAATCTGGACAAAAACTTAGTTACACAACAGATTCTAGTATTTGTATTTGGGTTTATAGCCCAAACAATGAACTTATTTCTGGAGGAAGTTTACCAAAAACTGGTTATTATACTATTCAAATATCTGCGCCTAAAGGATTAACAACTTTCGATTTAAAAATGAGTTTAGGTATTCTACAAGCGTTTGGAAATTCACCAAGTTTACATCGAGATGTCAAGCATAAAGACTCGGAATATGACGAGAATATACAACCGTCTGTAGCTACACCAAGTTTACCAGCTGCTGTTTCTTCAACTCAAACTAATAGTATTGCTACTACATCGAAAAACACTCTAAGTCAGGATCAAGCACTGGAAATAGTTAAGAAATGGTATCAAGCTAAACCTCAAATGTTTGCTCCTCCTTTTGATACAAGTTTGGTTGAACAGCTAACCACAGGAAAACTTTATCAAAAGATGATAGCACCTGATTCAGAAGTTAGTCCAATTGCTTGGCTACGTACTCATAATTCTTATTATACATACAATAAGTCAGAAATTAGAAATGTTGTAGATTTTTCCAATTCTGGTGAACATCCATATATAAAAGTTAAGGTTTTTGAAGAACTTTACCTTCATGCTCCCAACAGAATTGATACTGTAAATTCCGGCTCTTACCAAGGTAATTTTATGTATTTCTTTACAAATGAAAATGGAGTTTGGAAAATTTATGATTATCAGAAGGTAAACTAAATGTATAAAAAAACTGAACAAAGAAACCGAAAACCGAGATTTTCTCACAGGTTAATAAAAATAGCTATATCATCTTCTATATTAATATTAGCATCTACGATTTTACTGATTAAAAATTCACAGAAAATTACTATCTTAGATGCTGATAAAAACTGTCAAGAAATTAAAAAATTAGACTTAAAAAATAATTTTTCTCAAGAGATAAATGGTGTTATTAAAAAATCTCAACGTTTATGCTATTATTTTTATGGTGAATCTGGTAAGATAGTAAACTTACAATCGAACACTAATATAGTTTTAGTAAACCCTAATAAAAAAAAATATATTTTGCAGGGAAAATCTCAGATAATTTTACCAGAACCAGGAATTTACTCAATTATTATTCAAAATGAAAATGATACTAAAAATTATCAAATATCTATTGCTTTAGATTCACAAAATGAAATCGGGAGATATGTAAGTCATCAACCCCCAATAAGGTTAGTTACCAACTCTGATTATAATCATATAAATTCCCAACACATAACTTATAACTTGGTAAATGAACCAACCTGGATGGAAAGTCAAAAATTAAAACAAATAATTAATGATATTGTTTTATTCGTAGGTTCTAAAGGTTTACCAATAAATCGTTTATCTATAAGTTTGATAGATTTAGACAATTCAGAATGCTGCTATTATGCTGGATATTTGGATCAAGAACCTCGATTTCCAGCAAGTGTTGTAAAATTGTTTTGGATGGTAGAACTATTTGCTCAGTATAAGGCGGAATTTCTTAAACCGCAAAAAACTCTTGATCAACAATTAAAGAAAATGATTCAAGACTCCAATAATGAATCGGCTAGTCTTATTGTAGATACAATAACTAGAACTAATTCGGGTACAAAATTAACTGGAGAGGAATTACAACAATGGATGCAAAAAAGACTGACTCTGAATTTGTTTTTTGAACGAGCTGGTTATTCGCGCATTAATATTAGTCAGAAAGTTTTCCCAACTTCTTATCAAAAAAATGACCAACCTTCTGGTAGAGATTTACAAATGCGTAAAGATGAATTTAATCCTATAAGAGATTATACAACTACTCGTAATGTAGCTCGTTTATTATTTGAAATAGAAAAAGAAAAATCAATTTCTCAAAAATTTAGTCAACAAATGAAAAAGCTTTTAAAAAGAAGTTTATATCCAAAAGCCTGGAAAAATAAAGAATATAATGCAATTTCGGGTTTTTTAGGAGAATCCTTACCCAGAGATACTTACTTCGCTTCAAAAATGGGCTGGAATTTCACTACTCGCAATGATGCAGCTATTATAGGTAGCCCAGATGGTAAACATAAGTATATATTAGTTGTTTTTGGAGATGACCCAAGCTTTTATCGGGACAAGGAAATATTTCCACAGTTATCACGCAGAATTTATGAAAAAATGACTAATTAAAGATTTTTAGACTGACATTCCGCAGGTTGCTGATTTATATGACGCATTTCCCACAAGTTTCCATATCAGCAAATATTTTGCAATACTCTCTCCCGCCAGAGCCGCACGGCCCCAACGGGAAAGAGTATTGCATTGACTATCTTTCCTAGCTTGAGTAGCTCAAATTAGGAAAAAGCATTAGTCGAATGTTCCCTTTATAGTACATACTGGATATACTGTTGATCCTCTATCTTCAAGATGATATTCTTAATCCAGAAGAGGTACATAGCCTGAGGTTATTTAATAGCTTCGATGTCACACTAGTAAAATACTTGGAGATAAAGCTAAAGCTGCGGAATGTCAGCTTAAAAGTTACTTCTCTGATGAGAAAAAGGAAACCCGATAATTAATTATGGTAAAATATTCATTCTCCCTGAGAATAAAAGATAATATTGATGAATATGTCTATACATTAGATTTAAATTATGCACAAGAAAACTCTCCAGAAAGAATATTCAGTCCAGAAATTCGTGAAGATATCCGAACTAATCTCCAAAATAAAAGTCTGTGTGCTATAAAAGATAATTATCTTAACCAGATTATCCAGACTTGGATACAAGATATTAAAGAAGGTTATAGAAACAGTACCCTTACCCTCAACTTACCTTTATTAATTGAATCTAATATTGATAAACTGATTGAATATGGTAATCAAGAAATTCCTTCTATAATTAGCCCAAACTTGTCAGATATAGAACCACATACAGGAATGCTCCCACCGTTAGATTTTGGATAAAAGTTAGTTTCCTGCTCCAAGTATATTAATTTAGGACGATCGCAATGGTTAATCAACTTAATGTCAGTATTACTCCCCACCGGGAATTTTTACCTGCGGATACAAATGCTCAAAAACTCTTTCTGATGTTGAAGCTACGACCAACAAAAGATGTCGCTGAATCTCTTCCTCCGACTACTTTTGCTTTTCTAATTGATACTAGTGGTTCTATGTATGAAGCAGTATCAGGTAAGCCTAAAATAGATATTGTGATTGAGTCTCTATTGGCTCTTGTCCGTTCTGGTAAATTAGGCGCAAGCGATCGCATCGCCATTATCCAGTTTAATGAAACAGCTTCACAGATCATCGGCTTGACCAGCGCTACTCAAATACACCAACTAGAAATCGCGATCGCCCAACTGCGGAATTTTAGCGGTGGGACTTGTATGGGATTGGGTTTAGAGAAAGCCTTAAGGACATTGGAAACACAAGAGTTAACCGTTAAGCGTACCCTCCTGTTCACCGATGGACAAACATTTGATGAACATGACTGTCGGGCGATCGCATCAGATTTTGCGACCAAAAATATTCCCATTACCGCTTTAGGAGTGGGGGAAGAATTCAACGAAGACCTACTGACTCACCTCAGCGATTCCACAGGTGGAACTTTATCCTATATAGTTCCGGGAAAAGCAGTCGGTACTCAGGTTTCTATTCTCAACTTACCACATCAAATCATCGCAGAATATAACCAAGCGCAGCAGGAAGTAATTACAAATCTAGCTTTAAGAGTTAAAACCGTTCCAGGTGTAGAATTGACCCGTATTGTGCGAGCTTATCCTACCCAAGCAGAATTCCCCTTGTTCCAACCTCCTTGTCCCATCGGTAATGCATCTGCTAATGATGATACAATCTTCATTGTGGAATTATCTATAGCTAGTCGTCCCACGTCCCGTGTCCGTCTTGCTCAACTTGGTTTAACTTATGATGTCCCAGGACAAAAAATCAGAGGTGAATTTCCGCCACAAAATTTAGTTGTACAATTTATCGCTGGACACGGAGGAGTAGCCCAAGTCAATCAAGAAGTAATGGATTACCTTCAACAATCTAATATTTCCCAGCTTGTGGGACAAGCCACAAAAATTGCGGAAAATAACCCCCAAAAAGCCGAAGAACTTCTAGAAACAGCGCGTCGGATGACACTCAGATTAGGGAATAACGCCATGACAGCATCTTTGGATAGCGCCCAAGAAGAATTACGTAAAACTCGCAAAATTTCTGGCGGTACGCGTAAAACTGTCAAAATCGGAGCCAAAGGTAAAACTGTCAAAATGGCTGTAGATATTAACGATCAACTTTCCCAAGACCAAATGCGTGAATTGACCGGAGCTTAGATTTTTTCCACATCAATATAAGGGAGTTAGATAAATGATTACTTGTTCTGCTTGTGGTTACGATCAAAATCTAGATGTTTCAGAATATTGCGATGCTTGTGGGTCAGAATTGACAAGAGCGATCCCCGCAAATCAAGCCCCTACTATTATTCAGACACCCATTAGCCCACCTGAATCTACAGCTACAACCACCACAACCGCTAGACTGATTACAAAACAACCTCATCCTCCTTTAGCAGAATTTAGTCTGGATAATAATGTTCTCATTGGTCTTTTCGATCCAGACACAGGACCTGTTGATATTGACTTAGAAGCATTTTCTGGTAGTGACACTGTTTCACGCAATCACGCAGAAATTTATCAGGAAGGAGGAGTCTGGAAAGTTAAGGATATTGGTTCTACAAACGGAACTTTCATCAAACCTGTCGGTCAAATTCGCTTTGGGTCTAGAATTACTCTACCTGAAATCTTAAATCCAGGAGATGAAATAGCCTTTGCGAAAGTACGCTTCCTTTTCCAAAGTCCATGATTGACAAAGTTCTCATCAATAATCAATATGAATTCTCTCGATCACAATATACTCAATAGTCTAGTTATTCAACAGAATAGTAGCATACTAATAGAAACTTACCAAGTAGAGATTTTAGCATATTTAGGCCAATTTACAACAGATGTCTACTATTTTCAAGTCAAGATTGTGCCAAAAGATTGTAGTAATAATATCGGCGAATTAGGCTTACTACGAATAGGTCAAATTGATGGTGGACTGAGCCGAGAATTAAAGTTGAGGGAATTAATCACTGATTATAAATTAATTGCTCCTCTTCTAGCCTCTAGAATAGTTGATTCTATCACTATTAATCTTAACTTACCTGATATAGAAAAACAATATGCTGAAGAAGAACATCTAGACGAGCAATCAACTTATTTAGATGAATTATACTACAATGAACAGGAAACTATCTCTAACTCATCTTCACAGAAATTACTCTTACTTAATTATTTCCCCGATCAGATAAAAACTTTAGAAACCTGGTTGAATTTAGAACATACTCCAGAAGAATCTCTTGTTTTAGTTAGTCAGGTATGTCAATTTCTACGCTATGTACATCAACACAACTGGTGTCTTATTTCTATAATTCCCAAACTTGTCCAAATGACAACTCTGATCCAGTTTTTTGACCTCACAAATGCTTATCCTGTAGGTGAAGTTCTTCCCTCTGGATTATCAGGAGATTATTGCGCTCCTGAACTAGGATATGAGAAAAAACCGATTAATGAATTAATGAGTAGTTATACAGTTGGTTCGTTATTATATCATGCTATTCATCAAAAACCTTTACAAATAGAACAGACTATAGATATTGAAATCAAGCCGATTCCTCGCATTTATCAACTTCTAAAGATTAGTCTTTCTCCGATTCCAGAAGAAAGATTTACTCTCTCTCAATTACTAGGGACTTTAGTGGAAACTCGTCACCAGATAAATACACCTAAAATTCATTGGCAATTTGCTAGTTCTTCAACAATAGGACTATCGACAAAACGGTTACAAAATGAGGATAGCTATGGAGTTAGACAACAGCAAGTAAGTAATACTGAAACAACTATATTGGCTGTTGTCGCTGATGGTATGGGTGGTATGTCTCAGGGAGAATTAGCTAGTAAAATAGCTGTAGAAACAGTTTTAGAAGAACTTATACCTACCAACCTAAAAACCGTAGAACAAAGACATGAATGGTTAATTTCATTAGTTCAAAAAGCTAATGAATCTGTGGCGAATAAAGTCAAAGATGGCGGAACTACACTTAGTATAATATTCGCTGTAGCCCAGCAATTAATGATTGCACATGTGGGAGATAGTAGAATTTATTTGCTGCGTCAAGCAGAAATCCGCCAAATTAGTCAAGACCACTCTTTAATTGCTCTATTAATTGCTAGCGAACAGATTACGGAGGAGGAAAGTTTAGTCCATCCAGATAGAAATATATTGACTAAATTCATTGGTTCAAAACGGAGATTAAGTGATGGTTATATCCAAGATTTAAGAAGTATAACCCAAGAATTATCAATTACTTTAGAAAATGAAGATATTCTACTCCTTTGTTCTGATGGTGTTTGGGATTTAGTTCCGACAAATGAATTAGCAGAAATTTTTAGTCAACATCAAGACTTACAACTCAGTGTTGACCAAATTATAAACCATGTACTTGAGCGTGGTGCATTTGATAACGCTACACTTTTAGCAATACAATGTCTATTCAATGTCCCAGTTGTCTAGAACTAAATACTGACAATACACTTAGCTGTATTACCTGTGGTAATCCTCTCATTACTACTGCTATAAATTCTTCTGCTCTTAAACCAGGTACGTTATTAATTCAAGGGAAATATCGGATAGAAAAAGTCTTAGGACAGGGCGGGTTTGGAATTACATATAAAGCTACTTGTGTCCCAACGGCAGCTTCTGTTGCGATTAAAGAACTTTGGCCAGAAAATGCTGCTAGACAAGGAAATACAGTAATTTGGCCATTTTCTATCCCACCCATTGAACAACAAAAACAAATCACGAAATTCCAGCAAGAAGCTAGTAACTTAAAAAAATGCGTACATCCTAATATTGTCAAAGTTTATGATTGCTTTCAAGAGTTTAATAGCTCATATATGGTAATGGAATTACTGTCTGGTAAGTCATTAGATAAAATTTTGCAAGCAGAAGGACCTCTAGATGAGAATCGAGTCAAAAATTATTTCTTACAACTGGCTGAGTCTTTAAAAGTTATTCATGCTCATAATTTACTTCATAGAGATATAAAACCTGAGAATATTATTATTGTTGACACGAATAGACCTGTATTAATAGACTTCGGTGCTGCTAGAGAATTTATTACAGGACAAACTGGAGATATGACTCGGATATTAACAGCTGAATATGCTCCTTATGAACAATATCTACAGACTGCTAAACGCTCTCCAGCAACTGATTTTTATGCTTTATCTGCATCTATGTATGAATTATTAACGGGAGAATTACCAGTAACTTCTGCAGAAAGAGCATATAGGTTATCTAGTCAGGATTGTGATCCATTGACTTCACCACGAAAATTCAGGACTGGTTTGAGTATCTTAATAGAAAAAATTATCCTGACTGGAATGCAGTTTAGAGTCGAAGATCGCTTTCAAACAGCTGATGAATTAATTGATGCTCTTAAGGGTAAATTTATATCTCCAGTTCAAAAAAGAGCACATAACTTAGTTAAAGAGGGTAAATTATCTGAAGCAATTAAAATTTATCAAAAATTACTCAATAGTGAACCTGATAATGGAGAGGTTGCGGTTGAATTAGCATTAGTACTAATATACGTCGATGATGGACAAGCAGAATTAGTTGCTGAAAAAGCTATTAAATTACGTGAAAAAGATGGTAGAGGATATGGAATTTTAGGACTAATCAATTGTCATAGGTCTAACTGGAAAGAGGCTATAAATTATTTGCAACAAGCTGCTAATTTATCTCCTCAAGAAGTTTGGATACAAGCTAATTTAGCTTGGGCATTAGGTAAATGTGGTAATTGGATACAAGCAGAATCAACTGTTAATTTAGCACTAGCAAAAGATGCTAATTGTATTTTTGCTCTAAGTTTACAAGCGTGGATATATTTCAAAAAATATCAATGGGAATCAGTAATTAAGGCTGGAACACAAGCAGTTTTTCAGTTAAAACAACAGACATTAATTAATCCTCTAGAAATAAAACTTTGGGTTTATCCTTTTTTAATTTATGCATTGGAAAAAGTAGCTATTACTCGACAAGCTAATGATGTTGAAAGACGTATTCAAGAATTTATTAATCAAGTACCTGATAGTTCTATAGTTTGGGGATTGAAAGGCTGGAAAAAAGCAAAGAATGGTTTTTGGCAGGATGCTCTTAGCAGTTTTGAACAAGCAAGTCGCAAAACAGAAGTTCCGAGCTGGGTAATCATAAATTATGGGATTACTCAGGAAAATATGCAAAATACTCTAGGCGCTATTCAAGTATATGAGATTTATACTGAAAAATTTCCTCCTTGTGCCTTCGTCTATTTTCGTTTAGGCAGTTTAACTGGGAAAATGGGTCAATGGGCGCGAGCAAAATTACATCTAGAAAAAGCAATTCAACTAAATGGAAATTACGCAGCAGCTTATCACAATTTAGGTTGGGTTTTACTTAACCTGAGAAATCCAGATGGCCAAGTAGGGGATTTTCGTCAGATGCTATCAGCTTATCGTAGAGCGATTGAACTCTATACATTACAACAAAATTTTCCCTTAGCCACAAGGATTAAAAAAGCTTTCCAACTAGTTGATATAGAGGTCTAGCAAAGATATGCATAAAATGGGATACAGCAATACTATGCAAATAACCTCAGTATGATAACTTGATTATACTCTCACTTTCGTCCTAAGTTCAGTAAAAAGACTATGGCTTATTTAGGACTGACTAAGGAAAATAGAGACAGCTTTGAACAGACTATATGTAACTCCATCTGCAGAAAAGAGTTTACTATCAGGGAATTGATAT
>Ga0116226_10002588_pt1 | contig 15799 bp, 14 predicted proteins | sample S1TSphfallax_FD_89692 | JGI IMG/M metagenome (GOLD analysis project Ga0116226, IMG submission 89692) | Host-associated microbial communities from peat moss isolated from Minnesota, USA - S1T2_Fa - Sphagnum fallax MG | ecosystem: Host-associated > Plants > Peat moss > Unclassified | place: USA...
ACGCTCGAGAGCGATGTGCGCATCATCGATTTCGGCATCGCGCTGGTGGCCGATTCGGACATCTCGCGCATCGAAGGCATTGCCGGCAGCCCGTCCTACATGTCCCCCGAACAGGTGCAGTCGATCGAGCTCACGAACCGCTCGGATCTCTATTCTCTAGGCGCGGTGATGTATGAACTGCTCACCGGCACCCGGCCTTTCCGGGCGGGAAATCTGCAGAAGCTCTTGCACCAGATCGTATTCGCGACGCCCCCGCCGATCCACACGCTGCGGCCTGAGATCCCGGAGGAGTTGGAGAACGTCACCGCCATGGCGCTGCAGAAGGATCCGGCGAAGCGCTACAAGACGGGCCTGGACTTCGCCGCCGAACTCACACGGGTGCACCAGAAGCTGCGGGCCCAGTACAACCGGATCGACCAGCAGGAACAATTCGGCCTGCTGCGCAAGCTGAAGTTCTTCCACGAGTTTTCGCACGGCGAGATCTGGGAGGTGCTGCGCGCCAGCAGCTGGCAGGATTACGCCGACGGGGAGGAGATCGTCAAGGAAGGGGAGATGGACGACCGCTTCTACATCATCGTCGAGGGACGGGTCGCGGTCGAACGACTATCGAGGGCCTTGGGCTATCTCGACAGCGGCGATTGCTTCGGCGAGACCAGTTACGTGCGCGGCGCCAAACGCACCGCCACCATCAAGGCGGCCGGGCCGGTCACCGTGATGAAGGTCAGTTCGACGTTGTTGGAACAGGTGTCGGCGGAGTGCCAGCTGCGTTTCAATCAGGTATTCCTGCGCAACATCATCGGCCGTCTGCAAAACGCGGAGCGCGCCTCCGCCTGAGTCGCGCCGCTCAGGCGGCGACGGTTTCCTTGTCGTGCTCGAGCATGGCGTAGGCCGAATGATTGTGGATCGACTCGAAGTTCTCAGACTCGACGACGTAGGCACGGACGCGCTCGTCCTTGTCGAGCGCAACGGCAAGATCGCGCACGGTGTCTTCGACGAATTTCGGGTTGTCATAGGCGCGTTCGGTCACGAACTTCTCATCCGGCCGCTTCAGTATTCCGTACACCTCGCAGGACGCTTCATCCTCGGCGATATCGATCAGCTCCTCCAGCCACATATGAGCATTGAGCTTTGCCATCAACGTGATGTGCGAGCGCTGATTGTGCGCGCCGTAATCTGAAATCTTCTTCGAGCAGGGGCACAGGCTCGTGGTCGGTACCACCACCTTGAGCCAGACGCTGGTCTCGCCGTTGCGGTGTTCGCCGAAAATCGTCGCCTGGTAGTTCATCAGGCTCTGTACCCCGGACACCGGAGCTCTCTTCATCACGAAGTACGGGAATGTCATTTCGATGCGACCCGCCGTCGCGTCGAGCAGCGCGGTCATCTCTTTCAACATGGCGCCGAAGGAGTCCACCGAGATCTCGCGTTCGCGGTGCAGGATCTCCACGAAGCGGGACATGTGCGTGCCCTTGAAGTTGTGCGGCAGATTGACGTACATGTTGAAGCTCGCGACGGTGTGCTGTTCGCCGCATGCGCGGTCCTTCACCTTCACCGGATGGACGATGTCCTTGATGCCGACCTTATCGATCGGGATTCGGCGGGTGTCGGCGCGACCTTGGACGTCTTCGATGGTGCCGGCGGAGGGCTTCTTGGCGGGGACAGCGACGTTCATGGTGCGTAAAGTTTCCTCGAGGTACACGGAATCTCGTTCAATCGTCCGTCATTTTAGACGACTTTGGCCTGCGTTGACCGGACCCGCACGGGGGGTCCCAACCGGCTGGTGGCGGGGTTATGTCCGTGGCGTCAGGCGGAGTCGATGTCGGTGTCGAAATCCAGGATGGTCGGCTCGCCCGCCCTCTTGAGCAGTATGTCGACCTTCTGTTCGGCTTCCTTGAGCGCTGTCTGGCAACTGCGCGTCAGCAGCACGCCGCGTTCGAAGGCGGCCAGCGATTCCTCGAGCGGTAGATCGCCGGTTTCGAGCTTCTCGACCAAGGCCTCGAGATCGCGCATGGCGGCTTCGAAGTCGAGCTTCAAGACATCGTTGGGGGTGGGAGCGACCATCGCTCCGGGAGGGTACTGCCGCCGACCCTCAAGCGCAAGTTCACGAAGCCGTGAGGCGCGTCACAGCCCCCGGACTCGCATCGTTCGAGCGTTTGTATAACATTACCGGGAGCATCTTATGCACAATCATCTGCGTCAAATCGCCGGTTTGGGCTGCGTTCTCGCCGTGCTGGTCGTGGCAACCGCTTGCGCGCCAAAGCGTGTCCCGCCGATGAGCGTCGAGGATCTCATGGAGGATCGAGTGACCCTCGATGGGGTGCTGCTCAAGTGCAATCAAGATCCCGCCAAGGCGCGCAGCAGTTCCGACTGCCTGAATGCGCGTATCGCCATCGATCGCCTGGCCAGTCAGGTCGACCCGGCCGAGGAGGCAAAGCGCAACGCCGAATTCGAGCGCCAGCGTGAGAAGCGGCGTCTCGAGCAGGAGCGACAGCGCCAGGAGCAGGAGCAGCAGGCGAAAGCCACGATCGATCCCTACACGCTGCCGGTGGTACCCGTGGACACGGGTTCCACGGCGCCGGTGGCCGCTCAGACCAAACCTTGAGGGGTCGGGGCGTAACTCCGGGTCGTCGCCTGCATGAACGCATCGAGGCGCTCGATCACGTCCTCGGGCCTGATGAGATCCATCACTCCCGGTTTCTCGATCTTCACCCACCACGGTAATTCGGTGGGCTCGCGGCGCATGAAGATCCGGGCGGCATCCGGAAAACGGTTCACGCACCACTGACGGCTGAGATAAGGTCCGCTGCGCTCAGGGTTGGTCGGCGCATACAGCCCGATCACCGGCGTGCCCACGGCCGCTGCCATGTGCGCCGGTCCCGAATCCGGACTCAAGAGCACGCTGGCGCGGCCGAGCAGAGCGAGCATCTGCGGCAGCGTGTCGCGACCGACTTGATTGAGCGGCGGACACGTCGCAAGGGCGGTGATGGCAGCGCTCATGTCGCGCTCGAGACGGCTGGGTCCTCCGCACAGCACCACCCGCATGTTCCAGCGTCGCGCGGCATGGTCGGTCACCCGGGCATAGTACTCGGGCCGCCAATTGCGCATGCTGTGACTGGAACAGGGACTCACCAACAGCGTCGGTCGGTTGTCCGGTATCACGCTGTTCGCGTATTCGACCGCATCGGCCGGCAACGGCAGGTTCCACTCGAGGCGTCGTTCCTCGATGCCGAGTGACTCGGTGAATCCCCAGAAGCTGTCGAGCACGTGCTCGTGGCGGCGCGCCGCGATCTGTCGATTGGTGAACAGCCACTGGAAATCGCGGGCGCGGGCGCGATCGAATCCCACCCGGATAGGGGCACGCACCAGAGCGCTGACGAGGCTCGCGCGAAAGCTCACATGCATGTGAAGCAGCACATCGAAGCGGCGGTTCGCAAGCTCTGTGCGCAGGCGCAGGAACTCAGCGGCAAAACGCGTCTTGTCGAGAGTCAGGAACTCGACGCCCGGCAGCAGCGTCATCAATTTGGCCTCGATGCGACCCAGGATCCAGGTGATCCGGCAGTCTGGCCACGCCGCCTGCACGGTGCGGATGATCGGCACCATGTGGCAGGTATCGCCGATGGCGGACAGACGCAGGATGCACAGGCTGGTGGGCGGGCTCATGGTTTACGCTACCATGATCGGATGATGACGGGTTCGGATGCGCTCATTCAGCAGTTGCTCGCACGGGCGCGTGGCCTCGCATCGACGGGCGAGGATGAGGCGGCCAAGCAGGCCTATGTCGAGATCCTGAGCCGTGATCCCACTCACTTCAACGCCCTCAACGAACTCGCCGCGCTGGCCCTTGCGACCGGGCATCGCTCGGCGGCGCGCACCGCCTACCGGCAGGCCGTGCTCTGCCATCCGGACAATCCCGTGGGACGCGTGAATCTCGGCAATCTGTATTTTCAGGATGGAGAGCTCGATGCGGCCCGGGAGCAATATGCGGCGGCGCTTGCCGTCGATGCGAAGTTCCCCGAAGCGCACCAGGGTTTGGCGCGGACTCTGCATGAGTTGGGGCAGGTCGAGGCGGCGGAAATGCATCTGCGCTCAGGCTTCACCGGTCATGCTCTGGTGGTGAAGCCTTTTCGGGGGCTTGGACCGCCGCGGCGGGTGTTGCTGCTCGTGTCAGCCCGGTTTGGCAATGTCGCCACGCAGTTGATCCTGGAGGATCGCCGCTTCGAGGTGACCGCGCTGTACGTCGATTTTTTCGAGACGGGACGACCGCTGCCCGACCATGAGTTGGTGTTCAATGCGATCGGTGACGCGGATCTATGCCGTGGGACGCTCGAGCGAGCCGCGACGCTGATCGCCCACTCGCGTGCGCCGGTCATCAATAGGCCGGAGCGCGTGCTCGGCACCGGCCGCCTGGAAAATGCGCGGCGGCTCGCCGGCGTGCCCGGTGTCGTCGCACCGGCGATGCAACGCATTGCCCGTGGTGACACGGCGGCTTTCGCGGCACTGGGATTTCCGCTGTTACTGCGTTCGCCCGGTTATCACATGGGCAGTCATTTCCTGCGCGTCGAGAGTGCCCTGCAGGCGGCGCAGGCGCTGGCCTCGCTGCCGGGCGATGAACTGCTCGCCATCGAATATCTCGATGCGCGTGGCGCCGACGGCCTCGTGCGCAAGTACCGCGCCATGTTCATCGAGGGCGTTATCTATCCCTTGCATCTGGCGATCTCGGCCGACTGGAAAGTGCATTACTTCAGCGCGGCCATGGCCACCGATCCCCGTCATCGGGACGAGGAGCGGCGTTTCCTCGACGACATGTTGGGCGTGCTCGGGCCGCTCGCCATGTCGGCATTGGCGCGAATCGGGCAGCAGCTGGGCCTCGACTATGCGGGCATCGATTTCGGTGTGGGAGCCAAGGGGGCGGTGCTGCTGTTCGAGGCCAATGCCACGATGGTCATCGTGCCGCCACCGCTCGATCCGATATGGGATTACCGGCGCGCGGCGATCGACGTTGCGCTGCAAGCGGCGAGACGACTGGTGTCGTCGCGGTGTCGGCCCGCGGGTCCGCTATAATCGGGCGATCAGCGACTTCGAGGAACTGGATTGAAAGTAGTGATCGCGTTGTTGTTGATCCCTGCCCTGGCCGGCGCCGGCGCGCGCTATGATTTCGCGGTCAGACCCGTCGATGACTCGATGGCGCAGAGTGGCGCCTCCCTGCCGCCGAAAGTGACCCAGTACTTCGTGGACGACGGTAAGGTTCGTGTGGGTGGCGCAACCGCGACGATGGTCTATCTCTTCAAGGATCGGACCCTGTACGTCATCGACAATCCGGCGCGCATCGTTCATGTACTGAAACATGCGACGCTTGCCGAGGTCACTGCGCATTACGCCGATGCCGTGAAGCAACTCGAGACCGCCGCGGCCAACGCGCCGCCGCAGGACCGCCCGGCCGCCCTGCAAAAGGCGGCCGACATGAAGGCGGCAAGCGAACGATTGTTGACGACGGTGCCTCGAGATTACCGCATGACGACGCGGTTCGAGTCGGTCGACGGACGCGCATGCCGGGTATGGGAAGAGTGGGAACATGGCGCCAAGCGGCTGGAGCTGTGCGTGGCACAGATCGCATCCATCCCCGGCGGCGCCGATATCTTGAAGGGCATCAAAACGTTGAGCCAGTTCCGACAAGGCTCGGACTTCGCCTTCGGCGTCGAGTTTGGGCTCGACGAGTGGTGGCCGGATTTCACGAGCCTGGGGGGCGTGCCGATCCTGGTGCGGGAATACAAGTACGACAGCGTGATATCCGAGGCGATGCTGACCTCGATGCAGCCCGGTGGCGCGGCTGGCGCGCTGTGGGATACGCCCACCGATTATCAGATCCAGGAAGGGCCCGATTATTCGCAGTGGTATCTGCGTTGACGGCTTACTGGGAATCCGGGTTTGCCGGAGCGGTTCCTGGAATCGTAATCATGGTCAGCGTGCGGGGGCCCACCGTGGCGTCTTCGCCGGCCCGATCGATCACGACATAGAAGCTGCGCGACGCTCCCGGTACCGGGTTTTGAAGCACGGGCACCGCGAGACTCAATGAACTCTCGCCCGGACCGAAGTGAGCGACCTGGGATTTGATTGGCACGAAATCTCTGCCCGGTTTGGCGGTTCCGGATTCGGTCCACCAGTTGAAGCTGGCGTCACCGCGCAGACTGCCTTTGCGCCTAATCACGATAGTTGCCTGAGGTTCGTCCGGTGCGACCTCGACGGTATCGGTCGCCAACTCCAGGCGAGCATGCCCAAATACCGGACTCGCGGCGGGTAGGATGGCCGGCGCGACCGCCCCGGAGGTCACGCTCATGACCTTGGTCGGCATCGCGGCGTGCACCGTCGGCAATTCAGACGGCCGCTGCGTCGGGGGCGCCTCGACCGCCTCGGCCTCGGCGGGCAGCGCGGCCAGCGGCGCCGCGGCACGAGGCTGGGCCGTCGCTTGCAAGATCCAGGATTTCAGCCGGGCGTTCGCGACGCCACCCTCACTCGCGAGATAATCGGCATGGATGAAAGTCCAGTAGAGCGCGATCGCGGCCATGGCCGCAATCGCCGCGGTTTTCCATTGCGGGGTCTGACCGCCACCGCGCCGCCGGTCCGTCCATAGCGACACCAACGGTGGCAAGCGCGGCGCCGCGCCACGCAAATCCAGCTGCTCGAGCCAAGCCGCCATCTCCGCGGGTCGTCGCTCACGCTCAAAATGCAAACCCGCGCGTAACGCATTCCATTGCCGCTGGCGCAGTCCATCGGGGCGGGCCGGCCTCAAGCGCAATGAGCGTGCCTTCAGGGCGGTCTTGTCGCCGAACGGCAGCTTTCCCGTCAGCAACTGATAGGCGATGCATGCCAGCGCATAGATGTCATCGCGAACGTCCGCGGTCTCACGTTCCAGAATCTGGCAGCTAGCATAGGCGGGCGTTGCCACCGCGATTTGCGACTGGCCGTCGAACTCGGAGATCCACGGCCCACGATGTAACTGATGGGAGGCGCCGAAGTCCAACACCCGGATCTCGCCATTATCGGTGTAGAAAATGTTTCCCGGGTTCAGATCACCGTGCACCACGCCGCGCGTGTGAGCGTGTGCGACCGCGAACCCCGTGTCCCGGATGATGGCGAACACGTAGGGTCGGTGCAAGCATGACCCTTCGTGAGTGCCAAGCGCAGTGCTCAACAACGAGCCGCTCAACTGTTCCATCGTGAAGAAGGCGAGCTCGCCGTCCCGATCGAACTCGTGGACCCGGACGATGTTCGGATGCGACAGCGATTGCAGATACTGAAATTCACGGCGCAATTCCGCGAACAGCCGCGGTCGCTTGATGACCTCGGTATGCAGCACCTTGAGGGCGACCTTCTGATCTCCGCTCGAGCCATCGAGGCGGAATTGATCGATGGCCGCATAGACCGTGCCCATTCCGCCGCGGCCCAGCAAGCCGCGCACCAAATAGCGGCCACGCAGCAAATCCCCCGCCGCCAACAGCCGCGGCGTCGCATCCTCATCGAGTTCGTCAGGCGAGGCGGACACGGCGGTTGAGGTGACCGGTGCAGCCGCCGGCCCGGACGCAGCCACCGGCGCAGATGCGGGTGGCGGGCCCTCGACGAGCAACCCCTGCAGGTGGTTTTTCAAAATGTTGAAGGTCTGCGCACTCAAGCGTCCGCGCCGGTAATACTGATCGACCAACCCCAGGAGTTCCCACCCAGCATCCGGCTCGCTCTGCAACAATGCCGCGATCGCCCGGAAAAAATCCTCTTGATCACAAGTTCCGCTCGTCAGCGCATCGAGCCAGTCCTGGGGTCGGGACGAATCATTGGGCGGCGCGATCTTCGCGACCGGCTGGGTTAACGAGGAATCCATGATGCCAACTCTCGCAGATTACTGGAGTTAAGCAAGCCTACGCATGGAGGCGCCCGCGATGCTAATGTCGCGGGTCCTCGAGCGGGTAGGTTCTCGCACCCTCCGCGTTGGGTGCAGAGGCGTCGGATGCGGCGGGGGCCGGTGCGGCCGCGGGCTGGTCGGCCCGTGGTGCAGGCGACGCGCGTACCGCAGTGCGGGTGGCCTGTGCCAAGCGCTCCAGAAATCGCTGCGCCGTCGCCGGCGGCATGGGGGCCTGGCCCGAGAATATATCGGTCGCGCTCACATCGCTCTTGCCGTAAAAAGACTCGTCCGCGGATCGATCAATGGCGATCGCACTGCCATCGAGCGCAATGCCGCCGAACAAGCCTCGGGTCCGCGCATATGAATAGATTTCCGCCAAGCCCACATCGGTGGCCGCCGATCCTTGTCGACCTACGGGCCCGGTCGCCACCGAGGCATCGGCTCCGAGGGTTAGTTTGCCGCCGGCGATGCCTTCGATGCCAGACTTGGTCGTGAAGACCAGAATGATGTCGGAGGATTGAGCACCCGCCTGGAACCCCCAGCTGCCGCCCGTCAACGACACAAAGACTGGATTGCTCCACGGTGAATTAAGATCATTGCGCACCACCAGCACACCATTGCCGTGCCGGCCACCGAAGATGAAGGCGACCTTGGTGACGTCGGGAATGACGGCGATGCCATAGGCGCGCGACAACAGCGCATCCGGAACCCGTTGATCCGGCATGCCTTGAATTTCTTCCAGCACTTCGGTCGCGACCAGCAGCCGACCTTCTTCGCGCGCGCCTGCGCGTGCCGTCGTCGCCAGGTTGAACGAACCAATGAGGAGTACGATCGTCAATGCGACCGATTGAGCTCTCGAGACGTAAAACATGACAAGTCCTCGTGTAACGACCAGCGGCGTCATCGTAACGGGACAGACCGTGAAGCGAACGTTTAGTTGCGTAAGCTTAACCCGGTGGCGACCCGGCGAGAACTTGCGCCGCTTCGGCGTCGCGATGCTGCGATTGAAGATAGGTGCCTAGACGAGAGGTGGCGAGTTGGGTCGCCGGATCCGCCGCGCCGACGGTCGACAGGAGGAGCTTCCTGGCGCCGACCAGCATGGCTTCGCCTTCGGTGGCGCGACCACGCACGATCAGCACCCAGCCGAGTTCCGAGCGCGATCGAGCGGCGCGCCAGCTCGTCACGCCCGCGAGCGCGCTGTCCATATTGACGGCAATGCGGATTTCTGTCTCCGCCGCCGCAGGATCGCCGCGCTGCAAGAGAACTTCGCCCAACAGCAGGCGTGCCGACGCCACGTAGAGATGCTGAGTGGGCAGGGATTGAGCATAGACCGCGAGCGCCTGACGCGCGAACTTCTCGGCGTCGGACAAATCATTCGCCTTGAGGTAGAGATTGGCGAGCGAGTCGAGATAGTAGCCGGTCGAATAATGCGTGAGTCCGAGCCGTTGGGTGGCGATGTCGACGGCGACCAATGCGGCATCGATGGCGCGCCGAATGTCGCCCTCGCGCTCGTACAGCAACGCCAGGTGAGATTCGATGGTGGCGACGCGCTGATTGTTGGCCCCGAACACGCCGCGCTCGATTTCCAGGGCCTCAGTCAGCAGCGGCCCGGCGTCACGATACTGTCCCCGTTGAACCAGCGTGTAGCCCAAGGTACCCAACGCTGCCGCATAGTCCGGGTGATTGCGGCTCACCGTCACCTGAAAGATCCCGACCGCTTCGCGTCCATAGCGTTCGGCGAGCAAGTAATCGCCGCTCCACGCGGCACAGGTGGCGAGGCCGCCGAGCGCCGTCGCCACCGCAATGTTCTGATTACCGAGCTGGCTGCGATAAATTTGCAGGGCGTCGCTGAACAATGCGCTGGCGGCGCGAGGATCGCTCTTGCCGTCCAGTTCGAATTGTCCGAACTGGACCATGATGTCGGCGGATTCGAGCGAGGGTGACGGATCCCCGCTGCGCGACATGGCGAGCGCCTGCTGCAAATAGGACTCCGCCGACACGAGGTGACCGCCGTCGTTCAGAGCTTGCGCCAGATTGGCGAGCGCGGCCGCAGCGCGATGCGGATCGAACGGGCGTTCTGCGCGTCGGATCGTCACGGCTTGCTCGAACAGCGGCACCGCCCGATCGCTCAGTCCCTGGCGCCGGTAGGCGAGTCCGATGCTCTCCAGCAGCTGCGCGCGCACCTCCGGCTGCAAATTATTGTTGGTGAGTATTCGTGCGGCGCCCCGGTCGAGAATTTCCCCGGCGGTGGGTTCGTGGCCTTGCGCATTGAACGGATCGGCTTGCGAGAACACGTCGACCAGGAATGCCGATACCTCCTGCGCATGGTCGCGTTCTTGCTCGGTCGCGCGGTGCGCCATCTCGATACGATGGTTTTGCCAGAGGGTCATACCGGTGATGGCTCCCAATCCCAGTATCAGAGCAGCGAAGCCGATCGCACCCACATAGTGCCGACGCAGGAATTTTCCGGCGGTATAGCGCCAGTCGCCATGGCGGGCACGCACCGGACGCTCGCTCAAGTGGCGTATGACATCGAGCGCCAGCGCCTCCGCCGAGGGATAGCGCCGGTCGGGCTCCTTGCGCATCGCCATCGCGACGATGGCATCGATATCGCCGCTCAGGCGGGCGCGCAGCCGTGCCGGCGACAGGCCGCGCCGGGCCGACACCTTGGCGCGGTCGGTGTCGTTCTCGCCGGAGAGTTTGGCGATCACCGCCTGGCTCGGACGGACCGGTTCGTCCATGCAGATCGCGCGTTCGAGCTGGAGCTGACTGTAGCTCAACAGGCGATACGGCGAACGTCCGGTCATCAGTTGATAGAGCAGCACGCCGAGCGAGTAGATGTCGGTGGCGGTGGTGATGGGGCGGCCGAGCACCTGTTCCGGCGCCGCGTTTTCCGGCGTGAGCATACGTTCCTGCAGGCGGGTCACCGGCAGCGTGTGCGAGAGGCCCTCGGGCGCCAACAGCTTGGCGATACCGAAGTCGAGCAATTTCGGTTTGCCGTCGCCGGTCACGAAGATGTTGCCCGCCTTGATGTCTCGATGAACCACGAGATTACTGTGCGCATATTGAACGGCGGCGCACACCTCGAGGAACAACTCGAGGCGCTCCCGGATCTCGAGCGAGCGGTCATCGCAATACGCGTCGATCTGTTGTCCGTCGACATGCTCCATGACGAGATAGGGCGTGCCATCCGCGAGATCGCCGCTGTCGATCAGGCGCGCAATCGAGGGATGATCGAGCGTGGCCAGGATGTGGCGCTCGCTATGCAAGCGGCTGCGCAGCCGCGGGTGAACCGCGGCGTGGTGCAGCACCTTGATCGCCACGGTCTGCTGGAACTCCGCGGCTTCGCGCTCCGCGCGGTACACGGTACTCATGCCGCCGTGCCCCAACACCGACACGATGCGATAGGCACCCACGAGGGTGCCGATCAGACGGTCCTTGTGCGCCTCCAACAGAGATTCCGCCGCGGCGCCGATGGCGGTCGACAGAGGGTCGGCGCTCTGGCGGTCGGATGCCAGCAGCGATTCCACCGCGCTCTTCAGCGCGGCGTCCTCGCCGCACTCGGCAGTCAGACGCGCCTCGCGTTCGACCGGTGTGGCGTCGGCGACGGCTTCGAACAGGGCCTCGATTTTCTGCCAGCGCGTGCGCGACGTCATGCTCGACGGCTCGCGCCGATCTCTTGAAGCAGCCATGCCCGGGCGAGGCGGATGTCCCGGTGCACGGTCGCGGCGGAGGCTCCCACCGCCGTGGCGATCTGGTCGTAGGTCAAACCGCCGAAGTAGAAGAGTTCGACGACCTGCGCGAGCCGGGGCTCCAATTGGGTGAGTCCCTGTAATGCGTCGTCGAGCGCCACCAAGTCGATGTCGGGGGACGGCAGGCTCTCGAGTTCGCCGATCCCGACCTGCTCGGCGCCGCCCTTGCGCTTGATACGCGAGCGCGATTTGGCGTGGTCCACCAGCACCCGGCGCATCAGCCGCGAGGCCAACGCAAAAAAATGGGCGCGATCTTGCAGGCGGACCTCGGCCTGGATCAGACGCATGAAGGCTTCATGCACCACGGCTGTCGCCTGCAGGGTATGGCTGCCGCGCTCCGCGCGCATGTAGTGACGCGCCAGCCGCCGAAGCTCGTCGTAAACCAGCGGGGTAAGCCGATCCAATGCCTGGGGTTGGCCGGCACGCCATTCAGTCAATAGCTGAGTGAAATCGGCGGGCACCGGCATGAAACTCAGCCTACCGCTCCCGGCCCGTCGGGGAACGAAAAAATTTCGCTGTCGCGTGAGGGAAATCGAGTCGAGACGTCGCTATTACAGATGAGTGTCACCTTATGTTCACAAAACCAGCAACAAACGAAGGAGCTTTATGAACAAGTTTAGACTAATCGCGATCGTCGCGTGCTGTGCCGTAACGGGTTCGGCTTTCGCGCTATCCGACCTGAATGTGTCAAATCAACCACATGCCGCTGTCCGGCAGGCCGCGCCGCTCGACTTGGAGCCTGCGCATCCGCCGCGCGCGGCCACGCTGGACCTCGCGCCTGCGCTGCCGCCGCGCGCGGCCACGCTGGACCTCGCGCCTGCCCTGCCGCCGCGTGCGGCCGTGCTCGACCTCGCGCCTGCGCTGCCGCCGCGTGCGGCCACGCTGGACCTCGCGCCTGCCCTGCCGCCGCGCGTCGCGCCGCTGCGTTGAGTGGATGGCGAACACCATGAAACGGCGAAATCTCTTCTTGTCGGGCGCCGCAATCCTAGTCTTTGGAGTCGGTTTCGCGGCCCAGCCGACCTCGGATCGTGCCGATCGCGAGAGCCTCAATCTCCAGGAGCGAGATCCGTGGGTGCCGGGAACCGACATGGTCATGTCGGCCCACGACACGGCACTGCAATCGCTGGCGCCACCGCGCTAGCGGCCGCGGGTTCGATCTCAACGTGCCGGGGTTGCCCTGAAGGACCCCGGCACGGGAGTAGGCTACACTCGAGATTGGACTAGCGAGAGATACCGTGGCCAACGTCATCGTGATTGCGCATCGGGGCGCGAGCGGCCTGCGCCCGGAACATACCTTGGCCAGCTACGAGCTGGCCATCAGTCAGGGTGCGGACTATATCGAGCCGGATCTCGTCATGACCCGCGACGGTGTGCTGATTGCGCGCCATGAGAACGAAATCGGCGGCACGACCGATGTGGCGGATCATCCGCAATTCGCCTCACGCCAAAGAACCCAGCTGATCGACGGCGTGTCCGTGTCGGGCTGGTTCACGGAAGATTTCACGCTCGCCGAGATCAAGACCTTGCGTGCGCGGGAACGGTTGCCGGCGCTGCGTCCGCTCAATCGGGACTACGACGGCCGGTTCAGCGTGCCCACATTCGATGAAATTCTCGAACTCGCCGCGCTGACCAACCGACGCCGCGGCGGTTCGCCCCGGATCGGCGTGTATCCGGAGACCAAGCACCCGGCGCATTTCGCCGGCATCGGGTTGCCACAGGAAGCCGCCGTTCTCGCCGCCCTCGAGCGCTTCGACTACCACGCCAAGGGATCGCCCGTGTTCATCCAGTCTTTCGATCCCAAGAACCTCGTGCAACTACGCGACATGACGCCGTTGCCATTGGTCCAGTTGCTCGAAGACGACTTAGGAGACCTGCGGCGAGTCGCCGACTATGCCGATGCCATCGGCATCGCGAAAGCGCTGGCGGACGAGGCCAGTGTGCGCCTTGCGCATACGCTCGGTCTCGAGGTCCATGTGTGGACCTTCCGCGCCGAGAACGAGTTCCTGCCCGACGATCTCAAGATGGGGGCCGACCCCGCGCAGCATGGGGACCTCGACGCTGAAATCCGCCGGTTCCTCACGCGCGGCATCGATGGCTTCTTCACGGACTTTCCCGCCATTGGGGTCCGAGTCCGACATCACATCTCCGCGGTCCAGCCCGAACACCAACCGCTCACGGATACCAAGCTGCCCGGAAACAAGGAACACGGCCGGTAGGTATTGCCGGCCTTGCCTTGCAATTGCAGGCAGTTTTCGCAGTTCGACCCGGCGACGAAGGCGGGGTATTTCTTCGCATCGACCTGCGTTGCGTCCGTGACATACCCGAGGGCCTGCGCCCGGGGGTCCGTGACGGCCAACTTGGGCAGGTCATCGGCCAAGGCGCGACTCGCTGAGAGCCCGGCCGTCATCCCGACTGCCATCGACGTCATCAGTGTACGGCGGGTCAGAGTCTTGTTCTGCATGAGAAGTCCTCGATAGGCCAGGCGGCACTTTCAAAATGATAGACCGAATCGCAGCGGACGGCATTGCGGGTGCGGTCGCGTCGGCCCGCCAGCCCTTCTTTGCTATGCTGCCCGTTTTGGATCATCAGTGATTAAAATCCCGTTGCTCGCCAGGCTCGCGAAGGGCGTGTTCTTCGCCGCTCTAGCCTTTACGTTTTACAGCGCTGTCATCCCGCCGCAGCGAGCGATCCAGCTCGTGCCCTGGGACAAGGCGGAACACTTCATCGCCTTCTATGCCCTGACGGGCCTCGCCGCCGCCGCCTTTCCCCGCTGTAACGTGCTCATCATCGCCGTGCTGCTGTCCGCCTTCGGGGCACTCATCGAGATCGTCCAGGGCTTGCCGATCGTCCATCGTGACAAGGATGTGTGGGACTGGGTGGCCGACACGATCGCCATCGTTGCGGCACTGGCGCCGATGCTGCTGGTGTGGTGGCGGAGGCTGGCCACGGGCAAGCCCTAGAAGAACATCGACAGGTAGAGCTGGAAGACCGTGGCATCGAAGTGGTAGAGCGGTTCATCCCCCGGCTGGTACCCAGGCAGCCCGTAATACTTGATGTCGGTGAAGTCCAGGTAGTGGAATGCGATGCGGCTCAAGTCCAGCGTCACGGTGCCGCGTTTGAAAACTTTCCAACCGTCGGGCAGGAAGGCATAGGTGGCCTTGACGCCGATCGTCGTATTCTCGGACGAGGCCAGGTCTTGGTCCCGGGCTTCGAAATTCTGCGCATTGGCATAGGGGAACAGATCGCTGTAGAAGGACGCGTGTCCTTGCTTGTAGTAGCGCAGACGACCCTCCAAGATCCAGATGTTCTTGAGCGGATGGGTATAATCGAGCTCGTAAGTGTTACCGGTGACGCCCCAGCTGTCGTTGTAGTATCGATAGATGCCGGTGACGGCCGCCCTCCAGGGCAGGTAATACTTCGCCTGGGTCTGGATGGCCGTACTGGTGTGAGTGTCGGGATAGATCTGGCTGCTCAGCGAGTAGCCCTTGTTGTTGCCCGGGTCCAGATAACGGACTGAACGGTATGGATTGGCGAGATAGCCGTTGTCCGTGACGACCTCGAAGTTCAATCCCGCGATCAGGTTCTTGGTGAGGATCTGCGATACGCCCACGTCGTAATCCTGGCTTTCGGCATGACCCAGCCAGACAACTTTCGGTATGAACGCCGTACCGTCGTTCTCGCCCACCTTGTCGCGAATCAGTGACCATCCGAGGCTGAGCGTGGTCAGGTCGCCGAACATGTCCTGGCTCAGTGAGACATGGGTGGTGTCCGAAACGTAGTCCCGCTCGGTGCTGGTGATATACGAGATCGAATACGTCGTCTTGTCGTGCATGTACTCGACCGTACCGGACTTCTGCTTACGTTCGTCCTTGATGACGCTCGCCTGGGAGAGCACGTCGACCGAGGCACCGCTCACTTTGTCGACGAAGTAATTGGCCTCGACCGCGAGATTGTCGGTGATCTTTTTGCGCACCAGCGCCGACTCGCCGGTGATGTCCATGCCGCCGCCGCTGTACTTGCTGTAAAAGAGATCAGCCCGGTCATCCGGCAACACGTCTGCGCTGGTGGAGCGCACCAAGAGCAGGGCGGTGAAGGCCGCGAGCCGGGCAACGTGGCGGTACGCTGTCAACATGCCGTTCAGTTGCAGCCGCAGCCGCCG
>Ga0116226_10002589_pt1 | contig 15795 bp, 8 predicted proteins | sample S1TSphfallax_FD_89692 | JGI IMG/M metagenome (GOLD analysis project Ga0116226, IMG submission 89692) | Host-associated microbial communities from peat moss isolated from Minnesota, USA - S1T2_Fa - Sphagnum fallax MG | ecosystem: Host-associated > Plants > Peat moss > Unclassified | place: USA...
ACCATCACCAACTTCTTCATCTTGTGTTCGACTTATTTCAATCATTGATTTTGCAGCTGGATGTTGGACTTGAATCTGAGAAAAAAAAATACAACGAGATTTAAAAATGAAAGTATTCCCACATACTTCACGTAAAATAGCATTGCCATCATTTGTTAGAACAATACCACCCATTGGATCAAGAACCATCTATTCAAATAAATAGAAACTAATAAAAAGAAGTTAAAAATATATACTTTGAGCATTGCTCGTGGACCAAGACATGTACGAATTGTATCGGCAATTGTCTTTGAAATAAAAATAAAATAGTTTAATGAAATTTAAAAAAAATGAAAAGTATATACTTTAGCAGCAAATATATTACTAAATTGAGCTTTTTTGCCTTGATCTCGTTTTGTATTAGCATCTAGAAAAACGAGAAATGAAAATAATTGTTTGATTAAAATGAAAGTGACTTACTTAAAACCATTATTGGTTGAGAATTACCACCACCTCCGAACATCATTTTTGATTTTTTTTTAAACTAAAATCTGTTTAATCGATATAGAAAGAAAAAAGAAAGATCTTTACGTATGTAATGAGTAAATGGTAGAAGAATGGTATGTTTATTCCTTTATTTACCAGTACAGTCCACCGTTGTCAGGATAACGACGGACTGGTTGATTGTTGGCAACCTATTAGATAAAAACTATCATCAACGAGTGACATCTAGTGAAAAAGTAAAAAATTCTTTTTTTGAAAACTACAATTGCAGTAAAATAAATGCAATTTTAACAGTGGTGAGTGAAACTGAAGGTTTGATCAATATGAAATAGTTAGAAATTAATTCAAAATTTTCTCTTGAAATTGTAAATAAAAAAAACATCTGAAACAGAAACTCGGAATGTTCATCAATAGCCGTTAAGTGCATGCATATGAGTTCCAAAACTTTGCAAAAAAAAAACAATGTATATTTCAGTAATGTTGACGAAATAAAAATTTGATTCCAGAAAGTACTCCATTCTTTACTTGAATGTTCTCTAAAAGATCAGAGTAAACTGCTAAACACTGATTCAATTTATGAGTGGTTGAAATTATTCTGCTTCATTAGCATTCTTTTACATTTTATCTGCAGCTAATATGTCTTAACTTTTCTAAGATGAAACGGAAATTAAATGAGATATATGGATACTTGAGTAAAAACTCTACTCCAATTAGCAATTTTCAAGACGACACGTTCGGTAAACATCAGAAAATAAATAAAGCGTCACACCGTCATTAATGCTCTCCATCAATTTCTACTGGAAAGACTTCATGTTCTTTTCGATATTTTAAAAAAATAGTACGTTTTCCAGTCTCCGCAACAATTCGAGAAAATGTTCCATAGATGAACCATAATGATTCTTTTTTCTTAATTCATAGTGATTGTTATTTTCAAAACTTCTCTTGTTAAATTCACTTGTTGAATGGAAGCATTTAGTGTTGTTATGTGGGCATTGTAGGCTGTTAAATATTACATTGTTATTCTTGTTCTTTCACTTTTTTTTCTCTAACGAGAAACGTGTATGTGTATGTGTGTTAAGTAAAAGAAAAGAAGAGAAAGTAACCAAGGTAATCTCGTTCTTTCATTTTATTCTCATTTGCTTCATTCATCAACTGTAGACAGAAGCAGTTAGAAACAAAAACGAATTGATTACAATAATAGTGACTGATTATTAAACAATGACAGATAATTCATCTTCAAAATCACCAGCATCTTATCATTCAAACTCATTTGTTGCGACCAGTTCATCTAAAAGTCGATCAGATTCATTTATATTTCCTAACGGTGATCGATATGAGGGTGAATATATTGTTACAGACGAAGGCCAAATTATCCGTCATGGTCATGGTAAACATACAAATGCTGATGAACAACTTATTTATGAGGGTGCATGGAATCGTGATAAAATGCATGGAACCGGCCGATTAACTTATGGAAATGGAGCATCATATGATGGAGAATTTCAATCGAACTATTTTGAAGGTTTAGGTACATATACATGGCCAGATGGAGCACAATATACAGGTATATGGCAAGGTTCAAGAGCGATAGGTGAAGCAGAATATACAGGACCCATTTTGGGTGTACCATTTGTCGGTACAGCTAATGGACAACAAGCATGTATGCGATATAAAGTGTCTTCTTTATAAATATTTGTTCTTTCATATTAATGATTTGATAAGCTCGGTGTAATAAAAATGTTATTGAGGTTTTTGTCTTCCATAGAAAATGAATCAGAATTTTGTTGAAATCAAATGAATTCACAACTTATTGTAGATATTTTTCAGGAATAGAATGCAAATGATACCCTTGAAAATACATATTCATCGTATTTTTACATTAAAAGAGAAACAATTATGTTTTAGATCAGTTATACATATAAATAATTTTTCTTTTTACAATAAAATATTTCGAGTTTATTCCGTCTTTCGCTTAAATTATTTGTTAATAACTCGTTAGAGATTTGACTAATATATTGTACATCATGTTTTGAGTATTTGAGATGAATATTACAACCTGTTAAACATGGTTTGCTCTGCGATCGAATGGAAACTTGCTTAACTGCTTCAGTAAAGCAGCAGACGATTTACTCTGACGTTATATTCAGCAGAGAAGAATTATTAAAAATTTGACTTCTTTAAAATCAAACAATATTTCTGAGTGAAACATCTGTAATACAGACTGTCTATTAATTAAACTATATAAGCTTATAACAGAATGCCGCATAACTGTGTGTAAAAATTGTTATTGTTCATACGCCTTGAAGGTCGTTTTTAGAAAAGAAAAGATACTTTCTTTTTTGCCATTCCATCGCTTCCGTTAGAAAGAAAAATGCATCCAAAACAAAATTTGTTATAGAAACTAAATCAATTCAAAACAATTACTCATCTGCCCGTTCATAATCGATACAGAATCTTCAAAATAATCAGTAATTTTGCTGTCTTCTAGTGACCTCTTCCAATAAGAATGCGCTTTTAGAAGTGGCTGCCATGGAACACAAAGTTTTCATGGTTGTATTTGTAGATACACAATTGAAAAAGAGAAGCTCATGAGAGCAACAAGAGCAAATAGAAAAAAAAGAAATATATATACATACTGATTTGTTTTCAGCTACAGATTTAATTTTTCTTTTTTCGTTCTGATTTCAGTAAATAAATAAGTGGCATAAAAAGAAATAAAGTATGGGATCTGCAACATGTAAAAATCCAAAATCACCTGAACAAAATCAACAAAAAGAAGATAGCAAGTAAGTTTGTGATAATTCAGTTTTCTATGATTAGTGAGAAAAATAACATTGCATTTAATGTTGAGTTTTTAAATATTTATTACGAAAAAGTAGATAATCTAATACCGATTAAAATCAATTCATTATATCTTATTTATCTAATTCTTTCACTTCAGGAAGATTACTATCGGTGTATTCGGTCTTGATAATGCTGGTAAAATATAATTATTTTTACATATTATTTTTTAACTTAAAAATAAATTTTTATAGGTAAAACATCAACGGTTAAAGCAATTGAAGGAGGTATAATAAACATATTTTCATTTTTTTTTGCATTTCTTTTCGATTTTTTAGCTCCAACTAAAAATGTTTATCCAACAATCGGTTCAAATACATCAAAGGTTCCACATCCAACAACAGGCAAGGGTGACCATAAATCTCAAGAACGTATAACAATAATTGATCTAAGTGGTGGAAAGAATTTTCGCAAACGATCATGGTCTGAATATTATAACAAAATTCATGGTTTAATATTTGTCATTGATGCAAGTGACGAACAAAGAATAATGGAAAATAAAAATACACTCGAGGATTTACTTGAAAAACAAGATGAACTCAAAGATAAACCAATACTTATGTAAGTTAAAAAAGAAAATATTTCATCAATATTTTTATATATTTTTTTTTCTTATCAGTTTGGCGAATAAACAAGATTGTAAAGGTGCCATTAATAAACAAGATCATATCAAAGAAAAACTTCAAATTAAGAAATTACAAAGAAAACACAAAATTGTAAATTATAAAATAATAATAAATATTTTGGAATTTCTTTTTTTTTGTTTTTTTTATCAAGGAACTCTGCACAGCAATACCAGGTGATAAAAATAAAGTCGATGATTCAATTCGAGAAGGTTTTTCATGGTTAATTCGAACAATTGAAAGTAATTACACCCAATTAAATGCACATGTTAATAATGCACAAGATTCTCGTCAACCAAGACCAATGGATAGACGAACTCAAATAAACAATAGATCAAAAATTTCGTAAGAATTATTTCTTCTGAAAATCTATTTCTATTCATCTTTGTTTTTTTTTCCTATCAGAAAATCTGATCAATCGGACAATGATGATGATATTGTATATTCAAATAAGCGACCGGGCTCACCACCATTTAATAAAAAAAATACAGATTATCGTTCAACAATTACTTCAACTAAATTACCAAATTTAGATTTAAATAAAACAAAAACAAAAACATCAGGTCATGAAACACATAGTGCAAGTGATGATGATGATGGTATTGGTTCTCGTTCACGTCCAAATATTTCGCGTTCAGATTACGCTATTAATGATCGTAATCGTTCATTCAATCAGCCAAATTTAACATCGACAACTGGTATTGATAAGAAAAAAAAAGTTATTGGTACTACTAGCTATAACAATGATTTACCAATTAAAAAATCAAATGATAATGAACCAAAACCTTATCGATCACCATATCAAAAATTTCCTGATGACGCACCAGGGTCATCATCAACAATAAAAACAACAAAACCTGGTGATATTGCATCAAGACCATATGCAAAACCAGTAATAACACATGATCCAACAAAACGTATTATGAGTCCTCTTGTTCATGATACTAAACTTTATAGTAGTGGTTCAATATCAAAACGGGATAATCTTAGTGATGATGATAATGATTTTAATCGAAAACAAAACTTAAAAGTAAAAAATTTCAAATAACAAAGAGAATATTTTATTTTTGAATTTTAGTTAACGTCTTCACCAATAAATAAACCATCATCAACTTTTAAAAAACCAACATCAGGTATTTATGGTGCTGATGACTATGATGATGATTATCAAAAAACCAGTAACATCAATCGTCGTCCAAATCTAACTACTCCAACAACAATAAAGAAACCATATAAACGTGATGATGATGATGATGATGATCATATTGATTATTCAAAGAAAACAACGTCTAAAACAACTAAAAGTTTTGATTCTGATGATGATGACAAGAATAAGTATAATATTAATAAAACTTCTCAACGACCATCAGATCGTTTCAATCTCAATAGTGAATATCGTGGAACAACATCAAAACCACCACCATCTCCATTGATAACAACAACACGATCTAAATTTGATGACGATGATCGTCCATCATCATCATTATCGAAACCATTGAATCGTTCGAATTTTAATAAAGATGATTATTCATCAACAGTGTCGAAACCAGTAATACGCTCAAAATTTGATGATGACGATGATCGTCCATCATCATCATTATCGAAACCATTAAATCGTTCAAATTTTAATAAAGATAATTATTCATCAACGTTGTCGAAACCAGTAATACGCTCAAAATTTGATGATGATGATGATCGGCCATTATCATCATCAAAAATAACTACGCATTCTAAATATAGTGATGATGATTATAAATCTACATCGAAACCAACAGCGCCTTCGAGATACGATGATGATGATGATTTTCCGTCATCAACGTCGAAATTTGGAAGTCGTTCCAAATATGACAATGATTATTCTTCAGTATCAAAACCAACAACACATTCGAAATACGATGATGATGATCATCCATCCTCGTTATCAAAACCATTAGCACGAACAAAATATGGTGATGATAATCGACCATCATCACCTTTTAGAACAGCCACACGTTCGAAACAAGGAGATGATGATTTTCCGTCATCATCATCCAAAATAACCTCACGTTTAAGACATGATGACGATGATTTGCCATCAATATCAAAGCCGATAACACGTCCGAAATATGATAGTAATGATCGTCCATCTTCTGCACTGAAACCAACTGTTCGTTCGAAATATGATGATGATGATGATGATTATTATGGATCATCATCGAAACCAACAACAAATTCAAAATATAATGATGGCAATCGATCATCTGCTCCTTTCAAACCAACCTCTCATTCAAAATTCGACGATGATGATGATTATGAATCATCATCGAAACCAACAACATATTCAAAATATAACGATAATAATCGATCATCTTCTCCTCTCAAACCAACCTCTCGTTCGAAATTCGACGATGATGACGATTATGAATCATCATCGAAACCAACAACATATTCAAAATATAATGATAATAATCGATCATCTTCTCCTCTTAAACCAACCTCTCGTTCGAAATTCGACGATGACGACGATTATGAATCATCATCGAAACCAACAACATATTCAAAATATAATGATAATAATCGATCATCTTCTCCTTCCAAACCAACTTCTCGTTCGAAATTCGACGATGATGACGATTATGAATCATCATCGAAACCACCAACATATTCAAAATATAATGACAATAATCGATCATCTTCTCCTTTAAGATCAACCCCTCGTTCGAAATATGACGATGACGATGATCGATCTTCTCCCGTAAAACCAGCCGCTCGTTCAAAATTTGAAGATGATGACGACTATCCATTATCATCGAAGAAAAATAATTATTCGTCACGCGATGATGATTATAGAGGAAGTGGAGGTGCACGATCTCGTTTTGCAAAAGATGAGTACAACTAATCAAAAGGTGAATCAAATAATGGTCGAGCTGTTTCAACTTCAACTAATTAATTTGGATCAAATTCAAAATCTGACACTTGAAAGACATCTTTTTTTGTCTCAAAGGAATTATTATATGTTATTTTCTAAATTCGGGGTTTAATGTTTTGTTTGCTTGTTCGTTGCCTAACAAAATCCAAAAGCTTAATCAAATTAGTTTTTATTTTTTTTTTGTTTTCAAATAAAAAAAAATTAACAATCGACTATTGGTAGTTCTTAATTTTCTATAGATTGATTTCTTGTGATATTACATAGTATTGTCTTAATTGACTCAAAAAAGTTGGGTCTTAGACACGATTAATTTTCTACTTATATTAATTTTATTTCAAAATTTAATATGAATACACAATGAATCAAGTTCTTGGAAAGTTTATACACTATTTATAAAAAAAGAAGCCCTTTGTTGTATTATTACTTGTCAGACTTTGTGGAAAAAACGTGATATATAAAGAGCATGACTTTTTTGTATAACAAATATATTTATATAAAAATAGATTTAATTGTCATATACTGTTTTAGAAAAGTTTATTCTTAGTTATTTTAATAAAATAATTAAGAAATTATATTTTCATACCCGACTCGATGTATATCTTATTAAAATTCTATTCAATTGAATTCATTAATCAAAAATTCCAAATAAAGCACGGTACTTCTATGTTATGAAATGAATTTTATATGTTTTGATGTCTATTCAAAGTGATGAGGGCGAATGTAACCAGTTGAATGACGAGAATTCAGAGGTTTCGAACGCGCTTTACCTAATTTTTTATGCTGATGTTGAGATCCGTCATTCCATGAAATACAGAAATAAATATCATAACAGTAAAAAGAGGATCGGCAAGATAGCGTTGTATATTGATTAACATATTATAATAATTATATTAGAGAAATGAAGGAATGTTCAATTGGAAGGAATGATATGAATAGAAGAGCGTCTGACCTTTTTTTTTATAGATAAAGATAAAATAATGTCATAGAAATGCGCTCTAGTTTATAAATAACACAGCAAATAATCCTTTCTAGATTACATTAATCAGTTTTAATAATAGAAAGGTATGAGATGTATTAAGTGTGAAGATGGAGAACTTTAGCATATTTATCGATGAATTCCTACAAAAATATAATTGATTTTTTTGATCTTCTTAATATTATTTTTATCCTATTCTCATGTACCGATAAAACTCATATAATCTTTTCTTTCTTTAATTCCAGTATTACTATTAGTTTTATCTCAGTCTTTTCGTACTCATAGAAAAAAAAACCCATCATCTAAATGATTTGAAATTTTTTAGGATCAAATTTCTAGTTCTTCTTTTTTAAAAAACCTAATATTCATATAACAATGTTAACTTTTGTGGACGTCGATTGAATTTCTTTCTGAAAATAAATTTCTATATCTCATTAATAATTGTTAGTTTCTCATTCTCATTGAATTTCTTTAAATTAAAACACATTTGACAATTAAAACAAAAACAAAAACATGTATAATAATCAAAAAAAAAATTAATAAAATTCTTTTTTTTCCTCAAGGAAGCTTTCTTATTTGTTTTTCTTTTGCATTGAATAAAATTTGTTTTATGTAAAAGGAGATAGTAGTTGACTAAGTAATTCATTATTTGCTAGAGCACGAACAAAATTTTCTTTTGTTATAAGTCCTTGTTCATTACAATGAAATGAACTAATAAAATGTTTGAGCAATTCAATCGATTCAAATTCATTTCCATTTCCACCTAACATTCGTAATACATACTAAAAGAATATAGAAATGAATTTTTATTAGTTAGTTTTTTTGTATGAAAAATACCTTAGCCATAATATCAATTTCAGATTGATCAATATAACCATTTTTATCGACATCTAAAAAAAAATTAAATTTCATTTTTTTTTAAATTTATTTGATTCAAATTTTACCATAAATTTGAAAAGTATAATCAAGTTTTTCTTCCATTGTTCCTTTTGTTGTTAATAAAAATCCAATAACAAATTCATTAAAATCTATATTTCAACAAAAAAAAAACAATTCAGAGTAGAACGAAAAAAAAAACAAACAATAATATTCTTCATACCAACTTTGCCATTATTATCGGTATCAAATGCTTGATATATAGCATTCACGACATGTTCAACTTTATCCATATCACATGTACTTAGATCTTTATAGCATTTTAACATATCTTTTTTTGTCATTTTTCCATTAGGACATCGAGACTAAATAGAAGAAAAGGTCTAATGAGAATCTCATGACATTTATTCTTTTAGTTGATGTCAAATTTCATTATAACCTAGATAGATAAAAAATGTCCTTGGGTATTCTTAAGAGATGAACTGTTTTGCAAAAAAGAAAAAAAAAAGAAATTTTTTATCCTTGTCTTTATGTTAATGAAAATATGAGCATAGAAAAGATCTTCATTAGTAAATAAGGAATTTCTTTTTTAAATTTCCTTCAGCATTTAATTAAAAACGTAAATAATTCATCTAGAGTTTAAGAAAAATATCAAATCATTTTGAAATATATGATTTGATTTAGTTTTTCCAACTATACAAAACAAATATTGCCCCACACAATATGTCATTAAGGCTTTTCATGTTAGAAGACATGATTGAAAAGGGCAATATGTTCTTATTATTTCCTACAAATTCAATTCATCTCATTATATTTTATTCATAAATCAATAGAAAAGGAAATCGGAAAATCTACTTTTTTCTCAAACAAATTCATGTATAGAAGATTTTTTTTTTTTCTTGTCGTTTTTTTATATTAACAGAAATAATCGTTTATTCTCACCTTTAGTTCATTATACCAATTTGTGACTTCAGAAGATGTCATTTTTGTTTTACGTCTAATCATAGTCACTGTAGCGTCGTCCAGCGTCGCCGTATTGAAGTGGTTACCCATGAGTTGATCATCCACCGGTGGTAGTAGTACAAAATCTTAAAACAAAAAATAAAAAAATGCCCCCAGATATTATTTTTCTTGTCCAATTCATATCGCACGTTTTTTTCTTTGACGTCAATTGATGTTCCTATCTCATTAGCAAGCAGAGACTCTATGCATCGCCCTCAGTCAAGATAAATGTCAATGCAGATTTTTTTGTTAATATAGTTACACAAAAATATTCAAAAAAAAAATGATTTTATTTTCATAAACACCTACGTACATAAAAAGATCTTCTTTCTTACGTGCATGATTTGATGAGATAGGAAGACATCACACGTTCTACAATTTACTGTTGCATGTCAGAATATTAATTTGGTACAAAACGAAAACAAAAAAAGTACTCGTGTTGTGTGTTTAAGACACGATATTAAATAAGATGGAAAAGTAAAAAAGTAAAAGTGAATAAAAAAAAAAAACCAAAGAACAACGTATACAATCACACATATTTATATGTACACTTACTGATTGATTGTATTACTCAACGTTTTCGTGATTAATCGAATACAAATATGTTTCGTTTAATAAAAAGTAGAGAAATCGTCTAAAATACGTCATATGTTTTTATGATTCATTACAAGGGTCATCATGATTTTTTTCTTTAATAAGATTCCTTTATATTCTATTTGAATAGAATAAAAAAAACCTACCATTATTCTCATCTCATCTTAACAGCTTGTACCTAACTAATTAAAAAAACTGAATGATAAATGCGTTTGTCTTTCTGACTAATATGGATTTTAAGGATGGTAATAAGAATAAGTTTTTATAGATACAATGGTTAAACAAAACGACCTACTGTTTTCTATGAATGAATGTTAAGATACAAATGGTTAAGCAAAAAAAAAATTTGAGTTTCCAGGGTAAAAAAATCATTTCTCTTTTTCTCATTTTTGTTAACGTTTGCAAACAGAAGAAACAAAAAAAATAAAAGAGAAAAATAAAGGAGAGAAAATTGTCTATAGTAATTCTTTTGTAAACACGTAATCAGTCAATACTATAATGTAGCAGTCATTCTGACAGTAGCTTAAAAGCTATATATAGAAAATGTTTCAATATATAAAAGAATATCATCGTTTCCGATGATTAGGAAAAACAAATCGTGAATGAATGATTCAATAGATCTCAATTACAGTTGATTAACATCAGAATGAAAGTGTCATTTTGGTTATGGTCTTTTTTTTTGTTTCTAGGAAAAAAAAACCTGAGAAAAGAGAAAAGAAAAAGATATGATAACTAATCATCATCAGACATCATCCTCGTTTCTATTCTACACCCACATATTCAAGAACAGATGAGGCTGTGTGTGAAATGAGAGAGAAGATAAAACGAGAAATGCATCTAACAATCTTTTTATGCTAGTTAATGAACATTAAAAAAGCACTATTGTGTTTAATGTATCGTAACCTCTTCACAAATGAAAATGTTGTTATTATTATTTTATATCAAAAATTTTATTCTACATATTTAAATTATTTCACAATAATATTAAATGATAATGATACTGTCAGTTTTAATTGAGAAAAGTAAACGGAAACATTTCCGGGATTGATTGTGAAAGTATTTGCATTTTAGTTATAAATAACACAATTGCGATGTAAAGGAAAACTATATTTATGTTGATTATATATATTTGTAATTCAAAATAATATGTTTTATGAGTCATCTTGTAAACCTTACAAAACGTCAATGTTTTTCCGTAGTTAGTAGTTCATTTAGTAACAATCATTTCTTTTCTATGATTAGAACATTTTTATAAAATTGAAAATTTTTTGGATAAAATGTTTAATAGACGATTAAACGTTTTAATTTATTTCCGTTTGACTACATCATCTTCGTGAATAAAAAAGCATGGTTAAATAAATATTTTTAGTCATCAGAAGGTCAAAGTTCTTATTGTCAGTCATAAATTTCAAAAAAAAATTTTTTTCGTTATAAAATATAATGCATATCTACGGCTTTTATTTTCCTTCCTCTCTCTCGTTCATTTTTACAATCGCTAAACCCGCAAACATTTCCAATGCATGTGAATAACTATCTAACATTATTAAACTGATTGATTTCGCCTCGAGACCACCGTTTGATATTTGACAGCAAGCTATTTTTTGGTTAATGCTTATATGGAGTATACACGCAATTGTTTATTACAGTAAAAATCTATTTAAATAATATATATATATATATATTTATACCTGTCGATCTGAAGAAGAGTTTATTGTATACTAATAACAACAAAGAATACTACTAAGCAATTCAATCACGCTTGTTATTCGATCCTGCGAGTACTGCGCATAACATTTTGTATCATCTTTTGCACGCACATTGTGGATTAAGAAGAATTTACATACACAAAATGTAGAATTGATTTTTTTTTTGCTTTATCAATACTGAAAATAAATAATGACAAAATAAAAACATGAACTTTGCATAAAAATGAATCATTTTATTAAGTAATTATTGATCTTGTCTATGATATTTAATATATTTAGTGAAAAGAATGACAATTTTATTAACAAAAAATTCTGCTCAATTAATAAATCAAAATAGCATGTACTGAAGCAACATTTTTAAAGAAAGAAAGAAACATTGAACTGGAAATTTATTGTTGAGATAAGAATCGATTTTATCTCAAGTATCAACTAAACATTTTATATATGGTTCGATAAATGACAGTATTCTATTTTTAAAAATAGAATGATTCATTCAATTTCTAAAGTGTTTCAAAGTTTTCATTATCAGTATTTGAAAATTTTAATATTTTACGGTATTCCTCAAGAATGTTATTCAATATAGCAAGGCAAATGCTTCTAATTATCGATAACCTGAAAACAATATCATTGTTACATGTATTTTGAAACCTTGCGCCCTTTTTAGGTACTTCTATAAGATATAATGATTTCAAAAACTAAGTTATAGTTACATTACATAATATATAAATGAATACTTTATTTATTCGATGAAAATTTTTCTTTTACATGCTGTTTTCTGTTAATACTTAACTGCATACAATCGTTTTTGTTTCCTTTTATCAAATGATACAAATTTCAGGTCATTCTATTCTTTGATTATTACCTAAATTATAGAAATAATCAAAAAACCTGACATTTTTTTATGTCATGTAAAATATTTGATCATATTTATAAATAGATTTTAGAAAAATGATGCTATTTATTTGAAGACAAATCAATCGAATGAAAATAATAGAGAACAAAAAAAATCAATGAAAGACAATGGAAAAGTTTATTGAAATAAATTCTATTGTCGAGATGATGGTTTTTGTTTTGTTAGAATTTCTTCAGATTTAATATCTTTCTTTTTTTCATCATCTTTTTTTATTGAAATTATACGTTCAACAATAGTTTTTTTTTGTTCATCATCTTCATCATCCATATCAGCACGATCAGCATATTCAGCTATTTCAGGATCTTCTTCAGATTCTTCATCAGAATTTTTACTGGCTATATCATCTTCAATTTCATCACGAACATCTTTAGCAAGCATATCACGAAATGTATAATCTTCAGATGTCCAAAAACCAGTATCATTAGTTGATGATTTATCATAAAATTTTTTTGTTTCTTCATCAGGAATAAATCCATTCGATTTCGACGATGATGATTGAGAATAACGATTAACAGATGATTGTTTTTTATTATTATATGATTCACTAGTAATACCATATGATGTATGAAAAGATGGTGGAGATCGAGAACGATCTGAACGTTTCCTATTGAACTAAAATAAATTATATTGAATAATAAATTGATTTTTATTATTGATATTTAGGGAAGAACGTTGAAATTCTGCAATTTATGAAGTGCTAAATCCTATCTTCAAATTTTTTGTCTATCTTGTCTAAAAGCTTATTATAAATAGATTATCCGACAGTAAGCGACAGATCTCGCCCTTAAATCAAATTAATATTCATAAAATGAAAATCACGCTAAGGTTACGGTGGTATAGAATAGTAACAAATATATTTTTTTATTACAATATAAGACAAGAAGGTGAAACAGTATTTTATATTTTCGAATAAATTTAAAGAAATGAAGAATCTTGTATCTAGAAGATTGTGTGTATCATTTTTTAGTAATACAACAACAAGGGAAGATCGTTGATAAATATTTCATATAAATTTCAATTAGAAAAACTCACTCGATTTTTGTAATCGTCATCCAATTTATCCGAACGCGAATATGATCGACGATTCATTTTATCACAATATCTAATAATCATTAATATAAATATACCTTTAAATATATGTTAAATTGAAGCTGAATTGCTATTTTTTTTTAAATATTTTGCACTATTTTGACTTTTTAGCCGAGCATTATTTGGTTAATAAAAAAAAACACAAAGCGCATCAGCGGATAATAATTTGAAAAACAAACAAACGGAATTGAAGCACATTAAAGGATAGGAAAAAGAAATAATTAAAAATTTGCACACAAATTTTTTCTTTGATTATTTTCTCCATTTTACGAAATCTAATTTCATCAAATCAAAAAGGAGATATGACTAGTAAGTAAAATATAAATGGAAATTGCACAATAACACATTTGATATTTGGCTTTTTTTGTATTTCATCTACCATAATTGAATAAATTCAACACCGGCCCAATGTTCTTCACGTTTTTTCCAATAATCATGTGATGGATCTTCATCCCCAATAAGTACAAATGAATCACCATCAGGTTTGAACCATTTGGGGTTCCATGTAGAAGTCGAACGTGATCGTTGAGCTTCTTCAATACGAGCTTTTTCTTTTTCAGCAAGATCATTTTGACCGGCTTCGAGAAAACTAAGAAAAATAAAATAAATAAATAAAAGAATTTCTAGAAAAAAACAAACAAACAAACCGTTGATCAGGTCGAAAACGTGTATCAGTCGGTGGTAATTGTTGACGAAGATCATCATCAAGTTCATTTAATTCAATAGCAAATCGTGTAAAACCATAATATTGTTTCGAATTTTCTGGTACAGCACCTATTTAATTAATAAAATAAAAATTTTTGCTAATTCAACTTTCAGCTAGACGATTAGAAATGAATGAAATCAATTTTTGCAATCTTTTATTGAGTTATTCTTATATAACATACTTTGTCGCCAAATACATTTAGCTGTTTGATCATTTCCGCAAAAAACTTCTTCATGCCAATGACCAAATATTTTATGTACAACTTTTCCATTTATATCTTCAATATCTCCAGCAATATTATTCAAACGTGTTCGATAATCACTCTAAAATGATTATATATCAATCAAAATAATCTATTTTACAAAAAAGAAATCAATTCATACTTTTATAAAACTAATACGAGCTTTTGTTCCTAATGAACTTTCAACAAGAACATCACCATAATGATCAATCCATCGGTCAGTTGATAATACATTATGTATACACATTTTACATTTATTCCATGTTATAGTTTCATTATATTTTGGAAAAAATAAGACATTTAATGAATCAGGAAAAATTTCTATTGAAAAAAAAAATTTAAGGATGGATCTTTTATTATACTAAAACATTTTTTATACCCATTGATTTGCCCCAAAATTTCATTTTTGCTTGTAATTCTAAATAAAAAATTCTTTTTTTTTTCTGCAAAAATTTGTCTTCCCATACTTTGTGAAAACACAAAATTTGGTGACTCACAAGTGCAAACACTAATTGGTGGATGATGGCTAATCTAAAAACCAAAATTTTCTATAAAAACAAAAACAAAACAAAAATTTTACTTGTTCAGCAATAAATTTCCATCCTTTATCTTCTCGTATACATTCATATGTTTCACCTAATAATGGATTAAAATTTTTTCTTCCTGTTCGATAATGATTTGATGAATATGTTGAAACAATAAATGTAGCAACATAAACAAGACGTAAATATGTATCATCAGTTTGTGATGCACGATCAAGTAAATCGGAATATTCCATTTCTTCACATAATTTTTGTAATAAACCTAATGGTTCATTTAATATAACTGGCATTGCTA
>Ga0116226_10002590_pt1 | contig 15786 bp, 12 predicted proteins | sample S1TSphfallax_FD_89692 | JGI IMG/M metagenome (GOLD analysis project Ga0116226, IMG submission 89692) | Host-associated microbial communities from peat moss isolated from Minnesota, USA - S1T2_Fa - Sphagnum fallax MG | ecosystem: Host-associated > Plants > Peat moss > Unclassified | place: USA...
CCCGCATGCGGAGGTGCCACTCCTGCTAGTGGACTGCGCGCGCAGAAAAGCGCGCAAGCCCGCTTCGGACTGCTCGGAAGGACTGCGCAGGCGGGAGTACATGTAGCCAATGCCTCGCAGCACTCCGCTGCTGATTACCGATCACGTGCTTACGGCGGGCGACTTCAGCATTTCCGCCGATTGACCGTACTTTTTCAGCCGCTCAGCCAGCGACACGCAGGCCTGGGCGCGAAGGCTATCGCGTCCTGCTCGTAGACCTCGACAGCCAGGGAAGCGCCACCTCCCAGTTCGGCATCGACCCCGCGACCGAAGTTGGCCATGAGAACAGTTTTGCCGCATGGACGGCCGCGCGAGAGTCTGCCGCCGGAATCAGCGGAGCGGCGTTATGCCAACCCACATATTGGCCCACAATCGACCTCGTTCCGGCCGGCGCAGTACTCGCCGAGGCCGAAGACTCGCTGGCCCGGCGCGCAGCCGGCGGCAAAGTCGAGGCAGTGCTCCATTTCGACGAGCTCGCCAGCTTCCTAGCTTCCGTTGAAAAAGACTATGACATTGCGGTGGTCGACACACGGCCAGACGTCAACATGCTTATGACCACGGCATTGCACGCAGCCACTGGACTGATCGTGCCAACACGCGCGACGATGACCGACCTCGTTTCAACCGGTGAGTTCTTCGCCCATCTAGCCCGCTACGTCACCGACTTCCGCAATGCGTTCGGATCAGGCCTGAACCCGGCCTTCACCCGTGTCATGGTCACAGCCTACGACCCAACCGATCGCAGCCAGGAAGCGCTGGTCGGGCTGATCCGGGAACGATTCGGCAGCGCGGTGCTACCAGGTGAATTCCTCCATTCCCGCATTATGGGCACTGCCGGCTTCGGCAAAGAGACCTTGTACGAATACGAGCCAAGTACCGACCGGTCCACCTACAATCGTGTCATCGCCAGCGCCAATGCCGTCAATCAGGCGATCGCCCGCGAAATCTCCCGCGGGTGGGGGAGGGAGGTGCAACCATGACCACGATGAAATCACGCTTCAGCACGCTGGCCCAGGCAGTCAAGGACGGCACCGCGGCGCCAGAACCGGCAGCCGACTCCAGCTATCGTCCACCTAACGCGGGTCTTCACAAGCCGGCCATCGCACTCGGTGCAATGGGCGAGGCGCTGCGCGACCGGGTGAGCCGGCTCGAGGCGGAACTTGCCCAAGCCAGTTTGGCCAACACGGATCTCGTCGCCGAGTTGCAGCGCGCCCGAGCACTCAGTGCCAGGGCAGGCGACGCGATCGACGATTTCCTGTTCCTCGAGGTCGATCGGGTCGTCGACCGGCTGCCAAGGGACCGGCTGCGCGGCCGGTCCGAAGGACGCCAATTCGATGAACTGCTCGCCGACATCGAACGGAACGGTCAGAATGACGCCATCACCGTGCGCCGCGCGGCTGATGGGGTCTTCGAGATTGCGGCCGGGCGCCGCCGCATGGAGGTCTGCCGGCGTCTGAAGCGGACGGTCTTGGCGCGAGTGCGCGATCTCGACGACCGGGCGATGCTGCGCATCCAGTTTTCCGAGAACGAGCGACGCGCCGACATTTCGGCACTCGAGCGGGCACGCTGGTTTTCCGACGTGCGCGACCGCCTGCAAGCCCCGGCCAAGGAGATCGCCGCGCAGTTCGGCGTGGATCCTTCTACCTTCAGCCTCTATCTGCGGCTTTCCCGATTCCCCCAGGAAATCCTTGACCGCCTGGAGGAACCCCAGCGCCTTGCGGTCCTGCCCGCGCGGCGCGTGATGGAGGCGATCGAAAGCGATGCTGGCGCAATCCGACGAATTGTCGACGCGCTCGATGCTCATCGGCGTGCACGCGGCTCCGACAGCGATCCGACTGGCGAAATCGAGACGCTGCTGCGCGCGGCGGAGGGAAGGGACCCCGGAAAAGCCAGCACACGTACACCGGTGCCGGAGCGCCGACATATCGTCCACCAGGGCCGTCGGATTGGCACGCTGACACGCAATGGGGGGCAATGGATCTTCCGTTTTGCGACATCGATCCCGGATCGGGAGGTGCACATGCTCGCCGAGCGGCTGGCGCTGCCGATCACGACCGAGGATCGCCCTACATCACCGCGATGAGCCTTGGACTTTTGCGGGGTCGCCAAGCCGGCCGCGCGCTGGACTCTTGCGGGCCCCGACTCGGAGCGGACCGTCCCCTGAACTCTTGCGGGATATACGCGTATCCGGTTGGACTCTTGCGGGGCCGGCGGATCGGCAGGCCTTCCGAGTCGGCGCGCGGATCGACTCTGTGCACGACGCATCATCCACAAGGATTAGCTGGAGTCTTGCGGGAACGTCCCTGGACTCCTGCGGGGCCGGACAACGAAAAATCAAGGAGTTAGCTGCCTTATCCCCTGGGCTCTTGCGGGACTCACTAATAGAGAAAACTAATATCTTCCCTAGTAACTGGCCCCACAAAAGTCCAAGTGGACGAGACAACCATCGTAGGGCATGCATGGTGCGTGATGCACAAGCACGGCGACAAAATGGCCATGGGCACTGTTCACCAACTTATTGAGCGCCTCGGTCGGCAAGAGGCATTGAAAACCGCCGAGAGTGACGCCGACCGTCGCGCCATCGAGGTTGCGCTGCACTACATGGCCGACGAGGAGGCAGGAGTCGGTTTCCTGTATAGCGGCTGGTGCCAAGCGGCGCTGCCACATCGCAAGCTGCCCGACGACCAGCCCTGGAAGGTCGCAACCGAGCGAGTGGTGCTAGTCGTCGAACCGGGCCGGCGCAACGCGCCCGGAACAGGGTTGACCTGGGTTGGCGTGCCATACGGGTCGCGCGCACGCATGATTCTGCTCTATTTGCAGACAGAGGCGCTACGGACCAACAGTCGGGATATAGAACTGGGTCGGTCGCTACATGCCTGGCTTAACCGCATGGGCATTCCCATCGGCGGCAAATCATTTCACGATGTTCGCGAGCAGGCAGACAGGCTGTCGCGCTGCCACATGACATTCCATATCCAGCAGGACGGACGCGAAGGACTGATCAATCAGTCCATCGTCGATACTGCAATGTTCGTGCAGGAACCGGGCAAGGGCGGGCAAGGGAGCCTGTTCCTGGAGACCGCGCGCCTGTCAGAGACATTCTTTTCGCAGCTGAAGAAGCACCCGGTTCCACTGGAAGAGGCTGCGCTGCGGGCCATCAGCAACAATTCCCAAGCGCTCGACATCTATTGCTGGCTGGCATACCGACTGCACGCGTTGCCACAGGCACGGGCAATTACGTGGAAGGCAATGTACGGCCAGTTCGGCACCAGCTACCGCCGTATCGACCACTTCAAGGAAAGGTTTCTGGAGAACCTTAAGATAGCTTGCGCCGTTTATCCGAACGCGCGTGTAGAAACGGATAGCAAAGGGTTGATTTTGAAGCCAAGCCGCCCGCCTGTGGCCCCAAAGCAGGGCGCCTTCGTTCCCGCAAGAGTCCAGGCCTGACGATGACGCGGTTAGAACGGACACTAGGCCCCCGCAAGAGTCCAATCGAAGATCAGCTGAAGCCACGCATGCCACGATAATGGCTTGTTTTTGCAGAAAACAATGCCTCATGCGCTCGCTCGCTTCCGACCGCCTTCCCGCAATAGTCCAGTGCCAGCCCCGCCAGCTTCTCCTCTCCAGATGGGTCCGGCAAACAAACGGCGCAGCGTCGGGACGAAGACGCTTCCCATGCGTCGGTAAGGACGCGATCCCCGCCGTTGTCGATCAGTCGTCTCCCTCGGCATTGGCCGCCGCCGATGCGAAGCGGACGCCGACGCCGTCCTCCATCAGGAACCGCACACCGCCGGCTTCGAGGGCGTGGCGGATCGCGGCGAGGGTGCTCTCGCGCGGCCGCACAGTCTCGTTCTCGATCATGTTCAGCGTAACCGCCGACAGGCCGGCGCGGGCCGCGAGGGTCGCCTGCGTCCATTTCAGCAGGCCGCGCGCAGCGCGGATCTGCGCCGTGGTGATGGGCGGGGCGACTCCGAGCGAAACGGGCCGGCCCGGGGCAGGGGCGAGCATGGCGCCACGCTCTACGATAAAATTGAAGAAAACTAAAGTTTCCGATTGACGGCGGCAGTGCCCCGGGGGCATAAGCCGCCGCCGACGGGCCGGATCGGGCTGGGTTCTCTTGAAAAGCCCCCAGACCGCGACTTGCACCTCCGTCAAAGCAAAGGGTTTCGGCGCGGGCCGGAGTTCGAGGGTTATCCTCAAAACCGCCGGTGGGCTGGGAGGCCCACAGTCCCGTAAGGGACGGCACCCCTCGGCGCGACATGACCGCGTCGCTTGACTTGGCGAAGGCCCGGGCGGGCCGGAGTTCGACGGTTATCATAATCTGACGGTCGCGGGTTCGAATCCCGCCGTGGTCGCAAGGCCGCGTAGCTCAGCCTGGTAGAGCATCGGAACAACGTCGACGATCACAAGACCGCCCGGCGGCAACACGAACGAGAGGAGGCTGGCGTGAAACGACCCGAGTTACCGCATCGCGCGCATGCCGCGTTCGTCGAGCCAATTTGTCTGCCCGGTCAACGGCAGCGAAATCCGCTGATCCCGGCATGAACATTCCATACGACATCACTCCGGCGGGCCGGAGTCCGAGGGTTATAAGGTCGCTACCGGGTTCGAATCCCAAGGTGCCACGCTTGGCGCCGTAGCACCCCTCGGCAGCACACGCCCGCCGACCTTTCTCGGAGGCGGGCCATGACCAGCTACCTGGACATCTTCTCGCGCTGGACCGCCGGCGCCACGCCGCAGTCGCAGCCGGTCGCCGGCACCGGGCCGAATTCGGCCGGCGGCTACGCGTTCCCGGTCGATGACTGGGCGCGGCTCGACCGTTTTCTCATCCTCGGCTCGGAGGGCGGCAACTACTATGCCGGCGAGCGGACGCTGACGCGGGACAACGCGCAAGCCGTGCTGCGGGCGATCGCGGCCGACGGCGCAGGCGCGGTCGCACGCATCGTCGCGATCAGCGAGGCCGGCCGGGCACCGAAGAACGATGCTGCTCTCTTCGCGCTCGCGCTGGCGGCGTCGTCGGCTGACCTCGCCACCCGGCGGGCGGCGTTGGCCGCACTGCCGAAGGTGGCGCGGACTGGCACGCACCTGTTCCAGTTCGCCGAGTTCATCCAGGGCTCGCGCGGCTGGGGGCGGGCGCTGCGGCGCGCGGTCGGCGCCTGGTACCTGGCGCAGCGGACGGAGCGGCTGGCCTATCAGCTGGTGAAGTACCGCCAGCGGAACGGCTGGTCGCACCGCGACCTGTTGCGGCTGTCGCACCCGGAGGCGGCGGACGCAGCGCGGGCGGCGCTAATCGAGTGGGCGTGCCGTGGCACCGACAGCGATGTTCTTCCAGCGCTGGTCCGCGCCGCCCACAGGCTCTCCCGCAGCACCGACGCAGCGGAGGCGGCTGCCCTGATCCGCTCGCAGAACCTGCCGAGGGAGGCGGTGCCGACCGCGCTGCTGAACGAGGCGGCGGTGTGGGAGGCGTTGCTGGAGCGGATGCCACTGGCCGCACTCGTGCGGTCGCTGGCGAAACTGACCTCGGTCGGCGTGATCCGGCCGCTGGGCGAGGCGTTGCCGCTGGTGCTGTCGGCCCTCGGCGATGCCGATCGCATCGCCGGTGCCCGGCTGCACCCGCTGTCGCTCCTGCTGGCGTTGCGCATCTACGCGCAGGGCCAGGGCGAGCGCGGCGGGCTGCGGTGGGAGCCGGTGCAGGCGGTGATCGATGCGCTGAACGCGGCGTTCTACACCGCGTTCCGCGATATCGAGCCGAGCGGCCGGCGGCTGCTGCTGGCGCTGGATGTGTCGGGTTCGATGGCGGTCGGCCGCGTGGCTGGCTCGTCGCTGACCCCGCGCGAGGCGTCGGCGGCGATGGCGCTGATGACGGCGGCGACGGAGCCGGCGACCCACATCGCCGGCTTCACCGGCGGCATGGTGCCGTTGCCGATCTCGCCGTCGATGCGGCTGGACGAGGCGGTGCGTGCCGTCTCTGGCCTGCCGTTCGACCGTACCGACTGCGCGCAGCCGATGCTGTACGCGCTAGCGCGGGGCATCCCGGTCGATGCCTTCGTTGTCTACACCGACAGCGAAACCTGGGCCGGGGCGATCCACCCGGTGCAGGCGCTGCGCCAGTATCGCGAGCGCACCGGCATCGCCGCGAAGCTGGTGGTGGTCGGCATGGTCTCGAACGGGTTCAGCATCGCAGACCCGAACGACGCCGGCATGCTGGACGTGGTCGGCTTCGACACGGCGACGCCGGCCGTGATCGCCGATTTCGTCCGGCAGACGTGACGACTCCGGCGGCGCCACGCGGCGCCGCCGGAGACTTCATTTCGACAGAGGAGGACGACATGCGTCGCCCTGATTCATTCGAGGCCCGCGCCCGCGAGCTGGCGACCCTGGCGGGTCTCGATCCGGACAGCCGCGTGGCCCGTCCGGGCGAGCCGGACGGCGGGCGCGGCTGGCCGGCATGGTGCGCGTTCCGCGACACTGTGAGGGCGGAGCGCCACGTTGCCCGCGCCGAGGGGGTCGTACTGCCGGCGCAGGCCGACGCGTTCAAGGATGCGCCGCTGACTGTGTTCGGCCGGCACGAGGAGTCTACGCTCGCGCAGATGAAGACCTGCATGCAGGTCGGCAACGTCGTCGCCGGGGTGATCTGCGCGGACGGGCATCTCGGCTACGCCCAGCCGGTCGGCGGCGTGATCGCCTACGAGCGCCAGATCAGCATCTCCGGCGTCGGCTTCGACATCGGCTGCGGCAACCTCGCGGTGCGGCTGGACACGCCGTTCGCGGCGATCGCGGATCGCGTCGGCCCGATCCTGGAAGACGTGCGCCGGGTGATCTCCTTCGGGGTCGGCCGGGCCAACGCCGAGCGGGCGGAGCACGCGCTGTTCGACGACGCCGATGCGTGGCGGGAAGCCGACATGGCCGCCTATCGCCAGAAGGCGGTGGCGCAGCTCGGCACTGTCGGGTCCGGCAACCACTATGTCGACCTGATGCGCGACGAGGCGGGTTTCGTCTGGGTCGGCGTGCATTTCGGCAGCCGCGGGCTCGGCCATACCAGCGCTACCCGCTACCTGAAGGCGGCCGGCGGCAAGGACGGCATACACGTGCCGCCCGCCGTGGTCGACGAGGACAGCGAACTCGGCCGCCGCTACATCGCCGCGATGGAACTGGCCGGTCGCTACTCCTACGCCGGCCGCGAATGGGTGGTGGAGCGGGTGCGGAAAATCATCGGCGGAGCGGTGACCGACTTGGTGCACAACCACCACAACTACGCGTGGCGGGAGACGCATGGCGGGCAAGACCTGTGGGTGGTGCGCAAGGGCGCGACCCCGGCGTGGCCGGGCCAGCGCGGCTTCGCCGGCGGCTCGATGGGCGACGACGCTGTCATCATCGAGGGCGTCGACAGCGCGGAGGCACGGGCAGCGCTGTACTCGACAGTGCACGGCGCCGGCCGCGTGTTCGGCCGCCAGCAGGCGAAGCGCACGTTCACGCGGGCGCAGATGGACGCCTGGCTGCGCGAGCGCGGCGTGCTGCTGGCCGGGGGCGATCTGGACGAAAGCCCGATGGCCTACCGCCGCCTGCCGGAAGTGCTGGCGCAGCACGCCGGCTCCGTGCGGGTGCTGCACACGCTGCGCCCGTTCGCGGTGGCGATGGCCGGCGAGGGCGAGTTCGACCCGTTCAAGGACTGAACGGCGCAGGATCGGCGGCGAAGCGCCGCCGATCGTACCGCCCCGAGCCGGGGTCGCGTTACGACGCGGCGGAGACGGGGGGATTCCGGCCTGGCGGGTTTGGGGCAGGGGGTTCGGTAAGCCGACACTGTGTTCGTGGCGACGACTGCCTGAATTCGGCAAGACCTTCGCGCGGTTCTCGTGTGAGGTCCCCGGCGCGCCCGCCGACGCAGAATTGATCGATGATTTCGGCATGGTCGCCCCCCAGTCGTCCGCGCCGCCTCGCGCGCGGCACATTCACTCCTTCAACTTTCGGACAGTCTCGGCAACATTGCTCCACGCCACACCATTGCCCCAGATACAGTCCGCAGGAGGCAGCGATGGCGATCAATGTGAGCGAGTTCGTATGGCGCCGCCTCCACGAATGGGGATTGAAGCGCGTGTACGGTTATCCCGGCGACGGCGTCGGCGGACTGGATGTCGCATTGCAGCGCGCCGATTTCATGGAATATGTCCAGGTGCGGCATGAGGAGATGGCGGCCTTCATGGCATGCGCACACGCGAAATTCACCGGTGAGGTAGGGCTTTGTTACGCGACTTCGGGCCCCGGTGCGATCCATCTGCTGAACGGCTTGTACGACGCCAAGATGGATCATGTGCCGGTTGTCGCCATCGTCGGCCAACAGGCGCGCACGGCGATCGGTGCCAGTTACCAGCAGGAAGTCGATCTGCAGTGCTTGTTCAAGGACGTCGCGGCCGAATATGTCGCGATGGCCAGTGTGCCCGGCCAGGTGCGCCATCTGGTGGACCGGGCGGTGCGCATCGCACATTCCAAGCGCGCCGTGACCTGCATCATTCTGCCGAATGATTTGCAGGAACTGGACTACCAGGATCCACCCGTGACGCATGGGTCGACGCACACCGGGGTGGGCTATGCCGGTCCGGCCCTCCTGCCGAGCGAGGCCTCTCTGCAACAGGCGGCAGAGATCCTGAATATGGGCGAGAAGGTCGCCATTCTCGTCGGCGCCGGGGCGCTTGGCGCCACCGACGATGTGATTGCGGTGGCAGAGAAACTTCAGGCCGGCGTTGCGAAGGCGCTGCTCGGCAAGGCCGTGTTGCCGGACGACCTGCCATTCGTCACCGGCGCGATCGGGCTACTCGGCACCAAACCGAGCTGGGACCTGATGCAAGGCTGCGACACGTTGTTGATGATCGGCTCATCATTTCCGTACAGCGAGTTCCTGCCCAAGCCGGGGCGCGCGCGCGGCGTACAGGTCGATATCGACGGCAGCCAACTTAGCCTGCGCTATCCGATGGACGTCAACATGGTCGGCGACAGTGCGACCACGTTGCGGGCGCTGTTGCCGTTGCTGACGCAGAAGCCGGTCAACCGCTGGCGCCGCGGCATCGAGAAGGAGGTCGTCTCCTGGTGGAAACTTTTGGAAACGCGCGCGATGCAATCGGCCGAGCCGATCAATCCGCAGCGCGTGTTCTGGGAGCTGTCGCCGCGCCTGCCCGATGACTGCATCCTAACCGGCGATTCCGGAACGGTCGCCAACTGGTATGCGCGCGACATCAGGATGCGTCGTGGCATGAAGGGCTCGCTATCGGGCGGCCTCGCCTCGCTCGGAGCAGCAACACCCTATGCGCTGTCGGCAAAGATGGCGTTCCCGGAGCGCACCGTGATTGCCCTCATCGGCGATGGCGCGATGCAGATGAATGGCCTGAACGTGATGATCACGATTGCCAAATACTGGAAGGATTGGAGCAATCCGCGGCTGATCGTGATGGTGCTGAACAATCGGGATCTCAGCGAGGTCACCTGGGAGGAACGCGGACAACTCGGCGCCGGCAAGACCGAGATTACCCAGGCCATCCCGGACTTCTCCTACGACAAATACGCCCAATTGCTCGGCCTGAAAGGCATCGCCGTGCGCGAGCCCGAGGCGCTCGGCGCGGCCTGGGACGAAGCCCTGTCGGCCAACTGCCCGGTTGTCATGAACATCCTCACCGATCCGAACGTGCCGCCGCTGCCGCCGCACATCACGCCGAAGCAGGCGAAGAACTTCATGGCGATGACGCTGACGGAACCGGAACGCGGCAGCGTTCTGGCGAATACGGCGAAGGAGGTCTTGGCGGGCGTGCTGCCCGGCCATGGCTGAGCCGATGGACCGGATTGCTCGACTGTTCACGCCGTATCAAAAGCCCAATCCTGCATGGTCATGAAACTGGTTTGCTCCGAGGCCGCGAATGTTGTTGCGGCGGCGCCCTCCACGCCGCTCGAGGGAGACGCTCGTGAATAGAACAGCTTGCGCTTTGGTGTCTGGTGCGGCGGTTTTGACCACCGCATTGGTGGGTGCTCAGAACGGTCCGCAACACCCGCTGACGGCGGTATGGTATGTCGTCTTGCGAAAACCCAGCTATACGCCCCCCGGACCGTTGATTGGCGGTGCGTGGAGCATACTGGAAATTCTGCTCAGCATATCAGGTTATAGGCTGCTGCGTGCTCGAAGCGGTGACGCGCGAAACGCGGCCCTTGGCGCTTGGTCGCTCACGTTGGTCGGTTTAGCGGGATTCCCTTGGCTGTTATTTCGAAAGAAACGCCTCGCAGCAAGTACGGCAGCATCGAGTGCCATGCTCGCTAGCGCCGCGGGGATGGCGATCGCCGCACGGAAGGTAGATCAGCCAGCTGCCGTCATGACGATGCCGTTGCTGTTTTGGCTGGGGTTCGCCACCCTTTTGAGTGAGGAATTATGGCGCCGCAACCCTAGTCTTTCCCGCGATTAGTGCCCTCATGTTGATCGGCGAGGGGTTCCGCGGCCGACCGGCATCGCAAGACGCGCATTCCAATGAGGCATGATGCGTCACGATACGCTACCAGTTGATCGAGATCACTTCGTCGCCGGTGAAGCTGCCGATCGGCGGTCGCCAGCGCGTTTAGGGCGTCCTGGTGCGATAATGATCGGCCGGTTTGTCAGAGGTCCCCTCATGGGGGCCATCAACGATTGCTGGGCCCGAGCCGGCCGGCCATGCTCCTGGATCGGCGTTGACGGGGGGCTTCCCGGCTGACAGGTCTCGGGCAGCGAGGCGAAGTAAGCAGCCATACCGTTGATTGCCGCAGCTTCCGAAGTGGAACGGCAACTTCGGAGCGGATAATGCGGAAGGGCGAGCGCTGCCATTCCGGAGTCGCTCGGCGTCACTTGACCGGGGGATAAGTTGCCGTTTGCTTGGGCCGGCCGACGGCGTATGATCGCACATGCGCTACGATCTGGATGTGCTCAGCGAGTATTGCCGGGAGATCGGGCTGATCGCGCGGATTGTTGACCCATCAACTCTAGAGGTTGTCCTTGGGAACGGCGCGGTCCTATGCTTCCGAAATGCCGAACACGAAGACGATTGCCTAATGGGCTTCTTAGGCACCTCTTGGCATGTTCATGGGGACCTTATTTTTGTGGATCCTCGGGGCCACTACATTGAGCTGGACCCATTGAACTTGCTGAGCGGCCTGAGTGGCGGAACTGTGTTGGTGTGTGAACAACACGTGGGCGGAACGCTTGCTGATCGCTGGCTTACCCACAGCGAATATAATGACGAATTCCAGCACCTTGGACCCAGCGAATGGATCATTGTACGTCGTGCAAATGCGACGATTGGCCAAGTCGTACGATGACGCCCAGGCTGCCCGCCTCGCCCGCTGGCTACGCCACGTTGCTCGCGGAGTTGAAAGCTCGAATTCGCGAGACGCGGCTGCAGGATAGGTTCGACAGCAGGGTGGATGGTCTGGAGCTGAGGAGGGGGTTAGCGGTATTTCCGGTTACGGGCTGGGCGTCTCGGTGAGCGGACATTCGCTTGGACCGTGGGAGTAGGGTGTACGCGCGGGCGCGGCTGGAAAGCTACTGTTCAAATCGCTTTGATCGGCCGGGCGAAAGCCGCCAGGTCGGCTGCGCCGGATCCGCGCGCCAAAATCGGTGCCCCTTCCTACTTCAATCGGATCGCGGCACGACCTCCTCGGCGATTGGGCCGAGGAGGTCGTCGGCATCTATATCTCTGTGCGCTCGGCGAGGGCGAGTGCGTCCTCCACGTCGACGCCCAGATAGCGAACGGTGCTCTCGATCTTGCTGTGCCCAAGCAAAATCTGTACTGCACGGAGATTGCCTGTCTGCTTGTAGATGATCGACGCCTTGGTTCGGCGAAGCGAATGAGTTCCGTAATCCTCACGGCGCAGTCCAATGCCAGTCACCCATTCGTCGACCAATCGCGCGTACTGCCGGGTGCTGATATGGTCGGCGTGATCAACCCTGCTCGGGAAGGCGAACTCGTCGACCGCGCCGCCGCGCTGTTCGAGCCAGGCATTTATGCTGGTCCGGGCCGGCTCAAGAATTTCGAACTGAACCGGCCGCTTCGTCTTCTGCTGCACGACGATCGCGCGGGACTTTACTTGCCCTCCGCTGACCAGGTCACCGATCTTGATCTTCACCACGTCGCAGCCGCGCAGTTTGCTGTCGATCGCGAGATCGAACATTGCCCTGTCGCGCAGCCGGCCTTCGCGGTCGAGCCAGAACCGGATGGCCCAGACTTCTCGTGGTTTCAGCGCGCGTTTCGCGCCGACCAGCCGCTCCGCGTTCCACGGACGCCGCTGTTTTGCCGCAGGATCATGCTCCGAGTGTCCCATTGCCGCCTCCCTTTCCCGACCACCATTGGCCGGCAAGAGCAACAAGACGCCTTGAATGCAACGTTCGGAAGCCGAGGCGGACCCTTTGGCTATCCGCCAGCGGGCGCCAATCGACCAGGTGAGCCTTGCCTGAATCGGAGACTTCGAACATCCATCTATCAGCATACCGGAATAATATTTCGACAAAATTGATTATTTCGCCAATTTCGAGTATGCCCAACGTGGAGGTGGCCTATGACCAGAGTGACCGGCAATTTTGAAACGGCGGTGCCCCATGCGGTCGCCGCGCTGACTCCTAGCCCGCGCGAGGTCGAACTTGCGACTGAATCTAGCCGCAGCCTTGGCGCGCTCGCCCGGTTGACTGGCGATGTGAAGCTGACCGTGACGGGGGAGGGGGGGCTGACCGGCGAGGCGCGGATACCCGCCTCGATTCTGCGCCTTCTCTTCGCGGCGCTCTCGGAGATGTCCTTGGGCAACGGCGTCTCCCTGCTACCGCTGAACGCCGAACTGACGACACAGCAGGCCGCCGATCTGCTCAACGTGTCGCGCCCCTATCTGGTCGGCCTGCTGGAAAAGGGGGAAATGCCGTTCCGCCTGGTCGGCAATCAGCGACGCGTTCGATTGCAGGAAGTCATGGCATACAAGGCGCGGACAGACATCGACCGTCGCGCGGCTCTCGACGAACTGGCGCGGCTCGGTCAGGAGATCGGTATCGGCTACGAGACATGACGCCGTCGGTCGCGCTGCTCAATGCCAACGTACTTTATCCCGCGCCGCTGCGCGATATCCTGTTGCAGTTGGCCCTCGCCGGCATCTACCAGGCGCGCTGGTCCGATGAGATCGCCATCGAGTGGCGGCGCAGCTTGATCGCCAATCGCCCTGAGCTTGCCGAACGAATCGATCGCACCCGGGCCGCGATGCTCCGTGCCTTTCCCGACGCGCTGGTGACGGATTATGCGTTGATGGTCGCGAGTCTCACTCTGCCCGACCCAGACGACCGCCATGTGTTGGCGGCGGCTGTCAGATGCGCGGCTGAGGTCATCGTGACATTCAACATCAAGGACTTTCCGCCGGACGCGCTGGCCCCTTTTGGTATAGTCGCGCAACATCCGGATGTTTTCCTTCATTCCCTTGCTGTCGAGATGCCGAGGGATGTTTTGGCCTGTGTCCGACAATGCGTTGCGCGCCTGTCATCACCGCCTGTCACCGTTGTCGAGTATTTGGCGGTGTTGCGCCGCCTGGGCCTGATGGAAACCGCTGAGTTTCTTGATGTGAACCGTCACGAATGGCAGCCATAGCGGCGAGGGTTCTGACGAGTAGCGCCCCACACGGGGGGAAAGGCGACCCGCAGGTCTGGAGAGAGCATGGTGGAATAGCTGCCGTCCTGTCCACTTGAACCGCTCGCCCGTCGTCCGACCCGCTGCAGTGTGCTGGCCCAGCTAATCCGCGAAGTTCGTAGCGACTCAGCCGAAACGCCGCAGGATGAAGTCGCGAAACGCGGCCAGCTTCGGCGGCATCTGCCGGTCGCGGAGGTATACGAGGTTCATGGCGCGGCTCGGCAGGTCGTTGTCAGCGAAAAGCCGGACGAGACGGCCCAGTCGCACATCCTCTTCCAACAGAACCTCGGGTTGCATGATGATCCCAAGGCCTGCCAGTGCTGCGACCCGCAGCGCCTGGCCGCTGTTGACCGTGAACCGTCCCGGGACAGTTCGCTGTTCCGCCGCGCCACCGGCGGCATCGTCGAAGCGCCAGCGACGGCCGGCGTGGCTGAATACAAGGCAATCATGTCCGGCCAGATCGTCCGGTGTCAGCGGCGTACCGCGTGCGCGCAGGTAGGCTGGCGATCCGCAGATCCACATGCGACATGGACGAAGCGGGCGCGCGACCAGCCCGCTCTCGGCCAGTTTACCCACTCTGATCGCCGCGTCGAAGCCTTCCTCCACCAGATCCATGACGCGATCGTTCAGGGTCAGTTCAACGCTCACCGCCGGATGGACCGCGAGGAATTCGCCCACTGCCGGCGTCAGCTGCTCGCTGCCGAAGGAAAGCGGCGCCGCGATCCGCAGCCGGCCGCTTGGAGCCGTCTGGCTCGCTTGGACCCCGCCGTTTGCGTCGGCGACCAACCGCAGAATCGTCCGGCACTGCTCATCATAGATTGCGCCGGACTCCGTCAGGCTCTGTCGCCGTGTGGTGCGGTTGAGCAGCCGCGCCCCCAGACGCTCCTCAAGCGCGCGCAGATGATTGCCGACCATCGTCGGCGACAGCTGCTCCCGCTCCGCGGCAGCCGAGATGCCGCCAAGATCAACCACCTGAACAAAAACGGCCATGCCGCGGAGCTGATCCATTCGACACCTATGCTGCGGAATGAGCAAACGATTCCGACGTTTATCACACTGGGTGACAGATCGAGAATGCGGCCACACATTCTGCACGAAAGGTCAATCATGCCGGATATCAAAGATCGTTTCGTCAACCGTACAGCACTCGTAACCGGTGGCGGGTCGGGTATGCGAAAGGCTGCCGCTCTGCGGCTGGCACGCGAGGGCGCGAATGTCGTCGTCGCCGGCCGCCGCCCCGACGAACTTGCGGCCGTGGTGCGCGAAATCACCGAACGCGGGGGAAGGGGTCTCGCCGTGCCAACCGATATCGCGGACCGCAATCAGGTCGAAGGCTTGGTGACCCGGACCATAGATGCCTTCGGCGCCCTGCATCTGGCATGGAACAATGCGAGCCAACTTGGCGGTTTCCTGCCGCTCCACGAAGCTTCGATGGAGAATTTCGATACGGTCATCGGCACCAACCTGCGCGGTGTCTATGCCTGCCTGAAGTTCGAGATCGCGGCGATGCTCCAGGCCGGCACGCAAGGTGCGATCGTCAACACCTCATCGTGGACGGCCGCTGGGGCGATGCCCGGGCTCGCCGCCTATGCCGCCACCAAGGCCGGGCTGGAGGCGCTGGCGCGCACGGTCGCTGTCGAGGTTGGGCACCACGGCATCCGGATCAATAATGTCAGCCCCGGTATCATTGCCACGCCGATGGCGAGCGGCGTGCTCGCATCGGAGACCGCCGCACGTCCGTTCTTGCGCCATACGCCGCTGCAACGGATCGGGACGGCTGAGGAGGTGGCCGATGCAGTGCTGTGGTTGCTGAGTGATGACGCACGCTTCGTCACCGGGCAGAGTATCGTATTCGATGGTGGTTTCACCATCGGCGGGCTACGTCCCTGGCTCAACGACATCATCGGCCGCCACTCGACCTGAGTTGCCGGCGCACGATCGCTACAGTGCCGCGCCATCGTGAAAATTGGGTGTCAATTGCCGCATAAACGGCGGCTCCTATCGGCGTCCAAAATGGACCGTCCTCTTTGCGATCTGCATATTTGACTTCTCGAGAGCGCAGGCACAGGGGCGCGGCTGGGCAACC
>Ga0116226_10002591_pt1 | contig 15784 bp, 13 predicted proteins | sample S1TSphfallax_FD_89692 | JGI IMG/M metagenome (GOLD analysis project Ga0116226, IMG submission 89692) | Host-associated microbial communities from peat moss isolated from Minnesota, USA - S1T2_Fa - Sphagnum fallax MG | ecosystem: Host-associated > Plants > Peat moss > Unclassified | place: USA...
ATCGGTGGTGGTGATGGCGTTGAGCTGGGTGGAGCCCATGGCGTTGAGCTGTGTGGTGGAGAAGGCGGCGATGTCGGTGGTGGAGAGCGAGCCGACGTCGGTGCTGTTGAGCGCCTTGACCTGCGTGGCCGTCAGGGCGGCGATCTGCGTTGTGGTGAAAGCAGCGATTTGCGTGGTGGTGAAATCCGCAAAAGCGGCCGCGGTGAGCGCCATGATCTGCGTGGTGCTGAGACCCGCAAGATCGGTCGTCGTAAGAGAAACGATCTCGGAAGAATTAAGAGCTGCCAGTTGCGTGCTTGCCAGCGCTGCCGTCTGTGTCGAACTCAGCACCGCGATCTGCGTCGTCGTGAACGAGGCAACATCCGCGGTGGACAGGGCAGCAATGTTGGTCGTGCTCAGCGCAGAGATCGCCGTCGTCGACAGCGTCGGAATCTGAGTTGAGGTAAAAGCCATCTGGCAACACTCCGGATATGGTCGCAGCAGCGGCTTTTTGTGCCGAGAGGTCGCCACCACAACATATCCAGGTTGCCAACCAGTGAACGCGACCCGAGGCCCTCGGGTCGATCAGGGCTCCCGCAGGCTTTCGCGCAGTCCGCGCGATAGCGGGTAGAGGAAATACCCCAGGACGCTGCGCGATCCGGCCTTGATGTCGGTATGCACGGTCATGCCGGGAAACAGCCGTGCTCCCTCCGGCATGCCGTCCAGCCGCGCGCCGAGCAGCATTACCCTGCCGTGGTGGAATGCCCCGCTATCGCTCGCGACGGTGCCGTTGGGCGCGGGCTGCCCGGATGACGACCCCTCGCTGACCGACAGCAACCGCCCACGCGCCACGCCATGTTGCTGGTAGGGATAGGCATCGACCTTGACTTCCACGTCGCTGCCTGGCTGGGCAAAGCCTACGTCCGCCGAGCTGATCAGCACGTCCGCGATGAGCGTGGCGTCGGCGGGAATGACCGTCACCAGCGGCTCGGCTTCCCGCAGCACGGAGCCAGCGGACAAGCGAGCCGTATCCAGCACCACGCCGTCCGATGACGCGGTGACGACCACCAGCTGATTCAGCCGACTGGCCTTGGCCAATTCGGTATCGGTCGCCGCGGCCTCGCCGCGCAGCGTCACCAGATTTTCGGAAATCTCGCGCTGCCAGGCATCGATGAAGCTCTGTCGTTCGGCCTGCTTGGACTCCATCGCGTGCTGCAGGCCAGGCAGACGATTGGCCGCATCGAGCTGCTCGCGCTCGGCTCGCAGGCGGCTCGACGAAGCTTCCAGCAGCTGCAATCGCGATCCTGCTTTCAGCCCCATCAACGTCGCGCGCATCGTCTCCACCGCCCTGGCGACGTCCACTTGCTTGCCGGCGGCGAGCCGGTCGACCTCCATGCTCTGCGCATCGGCCTGCAATCGTTGTATTTCCTCATCGAATTCGCGCAATCGGGAGGCATACTGGGCACGCCGCTGCCGGTACAGGATCGACTGCAGAAGCTCATCGGCGCTGGGCGGCTGCGATAGTCTGAACGCGACGCCATCCTGTTCCGCCACCATCCGCTGCAACTGCGCCGTGATTGATCGCCGCCGCTCGATCAGCGTCTGGACATCCGCCTCTGCGAATGTCGGATCCAGTTCCGCGAGAATTTCGCCTTTCACCACATGGTCGCCTGGCTTGACCCGCAGCGTGCGAATGATCGAGCGCTGCATCGGTTGGATGACGATCGGGGGCGTGTCCGTGGTCAGATGGCCGATCGCCACAACCACCACATCGACCTTCACCACCGACGCCGTGACCAGAAGGCTGGCAAACAAGGCGGCGACCAACGTCAGGATCGACCGGAGCAGGCGCGGCGGCGCAGCCTCGCAGATCTGGTCGATCGGATCCATGAAGGGCAATATTTCTGGCGCCGCCGGCACCCAGCCGGGCGCCGTCATCGCGAACCAGCGGCGTATCGCGGTACCTCTATGAACTGGTTCGGTCATCGCATATGCCGCGTCTGCTGGTCCCACAGATGCCGATAGACCTCACAGCGCTGCAGCAATATCTCGTGCGGGGCAAAATCCGTCACCGCGCCATTATCCAGCACCAAAATGGCGTCCGATCGAACCAGCGCGGACAGGCGGTGCGACACGATGATCATGGTTCGTCCGTGCGCGATCTCGGCCAAATTATCCTGCACGATCGACTCGCTTTCCGGATCCAGCGCACTGGTCGCTTCGTCGAACAGCAGCAGGCGCGGTCGCGACAGCAGAGCCCGGGCGATGGCGATGCGCTGTCGCTGCCCGCCCGAGAAATTGCCGCCATTCTCCTCCACTGGCGTCAAATAGGAGCGTGGCAGGCGCTCGATAAACTCGTCGGCGCCCGCCAGTCGCGCCGCCTGCATGATGTCTTCGAGCGACGCGTCCGGCCGCGCCGCCGCGATGTTGTCCCGCACGCTGCCACGAAACAGGATATTATCCTGCAGCACGACACCGATGCTGCGCCGCAGATGCGCGAGGTCGATGTGGCGGATGTCGTGGCCATCGAGCCGGATAGAACCTTCCTGTGCGGCCAAAATCCCCTGGATCATGCGTGTCAGGGTCGTCTTGCCCGATCCGGACCGGCCCACCACGCCGATCACCTGGCCCTCGCCGACGGTGAACGACACGCGGTCGAGCGCGGCCGTGGTGCTGCCATCATAACGAAACACGACCTGCCGGAACTCCATCGCGCCGGATATCACGGGGTGCGTACCGTGCTGGCTCGGATCGCGCTCCGGCGGATGATCCATCACCTGGGCGAGCATCCGCACGGACAGAGCGGTTTGCTGATACTCGTTGATCAGCCCGACGATCTGCACCAATGGCCCGGTGACGCGGCCCGCCAACATGTTGAACGCCACCAGGGCGCCGATACTCAGCCTCCCGTCGAACACATCGGTCGCGCCCAGCCCGAGAATGCTGATCTGCATCAGTTTCTCGAGAATATTCGTGAGCACCACAGCCACCGCGTTGATATGGCCGACCACGGCCCGTCGTCCCACCGCCTCGGCGACGCGCATGTCCCAGGATTTTTGCCGGATCGGCTCCAAAGCGAGGGATTTCACCGCCCGAATCCCGTGGATCGTCTCCACGAGATCCGATTGCCGCGCGCCTTCGGCCTGATAGAGGCGGTCGAGATGCTGGCGAAACGCCGGAATCATAACGGCGATCAGCGTTGCCATTGCCAACGAAAACCCCACTACCAGCAGCGTCAACTTGCCGCTATAGATCGACAGGCCGACCAGCAGCAGCGGCAACGCCGATGCGTCCAGCGCCGTCTGGAACAGTCGCCCGGTCAGAAAATGCCGCAACGCCTCGGTTTGCTGCATATGCCGCAGCAGCACGCCGGCACTGGTCGCCTCGAAGAACGGCATCGGCAGACTCAGCAGGTGAGCGAAGGTGCGCGCCGCTAACCGGGCATCGATGCGATTGCTCGCGAACAGTGTCAGAGACTGGCGGACGTAGCTGAACACGCCATCGAACATGGTGGTTATGGTGAACGCCAGCAGCACCGCATACAGCGTCTGATAGCTGTGATGCGGCACCACCTTGTCGATCATCACATTGAAGAACAGCGGGGTGGAAAAACTGATCACATTGGACATCATCGCAGCGATCGCGACATCGCGGAGAAATCGGCTGCTGCGCAGAATCTCGGGCACGAACCAGCGTAGTCCAAATGGCCGACGGTCTGCATCCATCCGCGCCTTGCGCCGGCATAGAATGAGCCGACCGGACCACGCCGCCGCGAACGCCTCGCCGCCGAGCCGAGTCACACCGGATGCCTCGGTCAGCGGATCAAGCTGGATGATCTCGCAGCTGCCACGGCGCCCGGGGATCGCGCCGACGATGATCACCCAGCTGCCGTCGTGCCGTTCGGCCATGGCCGGGCAGGCGCTCCCGAGCCTTGCCAGATCACGCGGCCGTTGTCGCGTCAGCAGCCGGCCGATCAACCCGAACTCATGCAGTAATGTCAGGGCGCAGGTCGCGCTGTCATGCGGATCCCCCTTGGCCAGCTGCTCCGGCGGTATCGGCACGCCATGATGCATTGCCACCAGAAACAGGCAGCGCAGTGACGTCACATGCGGTGACATGCCGAGATTCGGCGAATGGTTCACGCCGATAACTCGAGTTTCTGGGTCACGGGCACCCTGCTCAAAATACTGCCAGTGCGCGGACCCATGATAGCGCGGCCTCGGCGCGGGGCCGCCCGAAACAGGATTGCGGCGCGCAGGTCACGGCGATCAGTGCTTGAAGATCGCGAGCAGGCCACGATCGCAGCGCTCACCAGGTCGCGAATTCCGATTCAGCAGAACATGGTGATAATTGCTGCGAATCACCTGCTCGTGGATCCGCAGCAGGTTCGGAAAATCTCGTGTATTGGTGATGTCGTGATAGATCAGCACGCCACCTGCGACCAGCAGCCGATCATAGACCTGGTCGAACCAGAGTTGTGCGTGCAAATGGTCCGCGTCTGACAGGATGAAGTCGAAACTGGCGCGGCAGTCGCGCACGAAATCATATTCCGCGCTGGTGACGAACGTGACGCCCGGAAACGTCGGCCCACGCGTCACCGACGGCCGCTCGCCACCAAAGTCCAGCCAATTATCGACCACCACATACTCATGTGCCTGGTCGTTATAGGCGAGCCCCGCCTGAATCGCGCGGGTCGCCTCCCCAGCGCCGAAGCCGAATTCCAGCACGCGCCGCGGCTTGGTGCTCATCACCAACGCCTCGACGAAGCGCGCATGATTGTCGTCGATCTTCACGAGCTGCTCGCAGGCGTCATTGGGATAGCTGGACAAAACTCTCTCCGTGGCGTCGCTGACGTCTCGGATTGGACCAGAACTCGGTCAACGAGGTGTTAAGGAACGCGGCCCTAGGGTCATCCATCGATCAGGGTTTGGAACTTGGCAATGCGTCAGACGATCGCCATCAAATGGGGCATATCGAGCTTTTTCGCCTGGGGCCTGTTCGGGCTCAATCTCGCCCTGCAGTGGGTGCGCGACCGCGACGTCGAACCACTATGCGCATCCCCGATGGACCCCGCCTCGCTGGCGATTGATCCGTTGCGTTGCCACTTGCTGGCGCCGTTTTTCGACCTCTCCGCGCGCTTCACAGGCCAGATCGAGCCGATGCGCGATGTCGAGTGCACCGCGCACATGCCGATGCTCCTCGCCTTCAACGGAGATTTCGCCAATCCGCCGAATGCCCAGGGCGTGCGGCTGTCGGGTCATCCCTCGGTCGGTGTGGTCGTGTTCGAAACCGCCCGATTGCGGGCTGATGCGGTGGCGAGGGCCGCGGCGCTGCCGGTGATTGTCGCGGCATCAGAATGGAATCGGCAGGTGATGGTGGCGCACGGGCTGTGCGATGTCGTCACGGTGCTGCAGGGCGTTGACCCCAGCTTATTCCACCCTGCGCCGGCTAGTGGCCTTTTTGGCGACCGCTTCTGCATCTTCAGCGGCGGCAAACTCGAATACCGCAAGGGCCAGGATATCGTGTTGGCGGCGTTTGCCCGATTTTCCGCCCGCCACGCGGATGCGCTGCTGATCACCGCGTGGCAGAGCCCCTGGCCGCAAGTCGCCGTCAGTCTCGATCGCTCGGGCCTGGCAGCACCGGTGCCCCCGGTGAGCGGCGGCAAGATCGATATCGCGCAATGGGTATCAGCCAGCGACGTCGATGCCAGCCGGGTGATCGATCTCGGCACCATCCCGAACGCGCAGATGGCGATGGTGCTGCGGGAGATGGATGTCGCGGTGTTTCCCAATCGCTGCGAGGGCGGCACCAACCAGGTCGCCATGGAGTGCATGGCCTGCGGTGTGCCTGTGGTGCTGTCGGCCAACACCGGTCATCTCGATCTGATCGATGATGATGTCTGCTTCGCGCTGACCCGACAGGACTCGCTCGCTGGTGACGAGGCCGGCTTTGCCGATGTGCCGGGCTGGGGTGAAAGCAGTGTCGATGAGCTTGTGGAGTGCCTGGAACGCGTTTTTGCCGATCGCGCCGGCGCGCGCGCCCGCGGACGGCAGGCGGCGCGACGGCTTACCGATTTGAGCTGGGCGCACACCGCGGTTGGCATCAAGCAAGTCGTGTTGTCCCGATGCTGACGCCGCTCGATCACTCGCCCCCGTCAGGTTCGTTCCATGCATTCCTGGTCGCCAGCCAGGCTCCAGCCGATTGGCGGGTGCGTGTGGTTGACGTCGGCGCCAATCCCATCGGTGGTGCGCCGCCCTACGCCGCGATGCTGCGCGCCGGCTGTGCGGACATCGTGGGCTTCGAGCCGAATCCTGAAGCGTTGGCGGAGCTTCAGGCGATGCGGGGCCCCTACGAGACCTATTTGCCGCACGCGGTCGGCGATGGCGCCGTGCACACGCTACGATGTTGCCGCGCCGCCGGGATGACATCGCTGCTCGAACCCAATCAGGCCATCCTCGGCCTGTTTCATGGCTTCCCGGACTGGGGCACGGTGATCGGCACCATCAACGTCCCGACCGTGAGACTCGACGACATCGCCGAGACCAAAGCCGCCGATCTGATCAAGCTCGACATCCAAGGTGCCGAGCTGATGGTGCTGCGGCATGCCACGCAGCGGCTGTCCGATGCCGTCATCGTCCAGGCGGAGGTCGAGTTTTTGCCACTCTATGTCGACCAGCCGCTGTTCGGTGATGTCGACCGGCTGCTGCGTCAGCATGGCTTCATGCTGCATCGCTTCTTTCCACAAGTCAGCCGGGTGATCCGCCCCCTCTCTATCAACAACGATCCCTATGCCGGCCTCAGCCAGCTGGTGTGGGCCGACGCGATCTTCATTCGCGACCTTACGTGTCTCGACCGACTATCCACCCGTCAGCTGCTCGCGATGGCGGCGATCCTGCACGATTGCTACGGTTCGGTGGATGTCGTGCTGCATCTGCTCGGCGAACATGACCGACGCCACACGACACGGCTCGGGCCGGCCTATCTCGGTCACCTCCAGGCCCACGCCGGATCTGTCGCCCCGACACAACCAGCTGATCCCGCTCCACACGCTGGTTCTGGATCATCGCATGATCGCACCCAGTGGTGAATTCCCCGGTGGTCATCCCCCTCCAACCCGGAGCCTGCGAGCATGAACGATCTCTCTGTCGCCACGTCACGCCCCAATGGCCCGACCGACACACTTCCAGCCGAGGGACTGCCCCAGCGGATGTTCGCCGAAGCGGTCGCGCGCCAGCGCGCGGGGCAGGGGGCCCAGGCGGAGGCGCTCTACCGGGCGGTGCTGGCGCTACACCCAGGCTATGCGCAAGCCAGCTACAATCTCGGCCTGCTCCAGCAAGGCGCGCGGCGTCTGGAGGAGGCTGTGCTGTCCTATCGGCACGCCATCGCCGTCCACCCCTCCTATTTCGATGCCTACTGCAATCTTGGTGTGGCGCTGCAGGATCTGGGGCGGCCGGAGGAAGCGCTCGGCGTCTATCGGGCGGTGATCGCGATGAAGCCCGACTTCGCCATGGCCCATTGCAATCTCGGTGTCACACTGCGCGGCCTCCGGCGCCTGGAGGAAGCCGTCTTCGCCTATCAGCAGGCGATCACGATCCAGCCTGATTATCAATGGGCCTACACCAATCTCGCCGCCGTGCTGATGGACCTCGGTGACGCGCCGGCTGCCATCGCCGCCTGCGAGCGCGCGGTGGCGATCCAGCCCGATATGGAAACCGCGTATTTCAATCTGGGCAGTGCCTACAAAGCGCTGTGCCGCCTGCCCGAAGCCGCCGCTGCGTTCCGTCAGGCCATCGCGCTGCGCGAGGGATTCGTCGAGGCGCATTTCACCCTCGGCCAGACGCTGCTGCTGCAAGGCGACCTATCGGCTGGCTGGGCGGAGTATGAATGGCGCTGGAAGCTCGTGGACTACGCTTGGCTCTACCAGGCCTATGGCGCCTTCACCCAGCCTTATTGGGCCGGTGAGCCGTTGGCCGGACAGACGATTCTGGTCTACGCGGAGCAAGGCCTTGGCGACGCGATCCAGTTCGTGCGCTACATTCCGCTGCTGCAGGCGCAAGGGGCTACTGTGGTGCTCGCCGTGCATCCGCCGCTGCGTCAGCTCTTTGCCCAACTCGCCGACGTGACCGTGATCGATCTCGGTAATCCCGCCTTACCCTCGTTCGATGTGCATTGCCCGTTGCTCAGTCTACCGCGGCTGTTCGGCACCGTTCTGGAAACCATCCCCGCCAACGTGCCCTACCTGCGCGCTCCCCAGTCCGCTCGCGTCGCATGGCGAAACCGTCTGTCGCGCGATCGGTTGCGCGTTGGCGTGGTCTGGGCGGGTAACCCCACGCAAACCGGGGACCGCCTCCGTTCGCCGCGTCTGGCAGCCGTGATGCCATTATTCGATGTCCCGGACATCATGTTCGTCACGCTGCAACTCGGGCCTGGTCGCGACGATCTGCGCGCGTACCGCCTGCCCGCGCATGTCCACGATTTCGGCGCGGAGATCACCGACTTCACCGATACAGCGGCGATCATGCAAGAGCTCGACCTGGTGATATCGTCCTGCACCGCGCCGCTGCATCTGGCGGGCGCGTTGGGTGTGCCAGTATGGGCGATGCTGCCCTTCAGCCCACACTTCCCGTGGCTGCTGGATCGCGTCGACAGCCTGTGGTACCCCACCGCCACCCTGTATCGTCAGGCGCGCGCGGGGACCGACTGGTCCGGGGTGATCAGCGACATCGCCGGCGATCTGGCAAAGTTGCGGCGCGCCAAATGTGGCTTCTGACCCTCGTCCGCTATCGAAGGCAAAAAGGAAGATTGTTCTTTCTTGAAAGAAAGAACCAAAGAACTTCTCCCCTTAAGATCCCCTAGCCCAAACCGTAATGGATAAAGGTCTTTTTGCTTCTTTTTCTTCAGAAAAAGAAGTGTCTGCCTTTTTCCAAACTCTAACCCGATCGCCCCCACGCCCCAACCCGAGCCGCCGCCGGAATCACCAGAAACGGCGCCGCGAACATCGCGATTCGTCCCGCCTGGAACAGATGCGTCAGCACCAGTGCCACCAGGATCAGCGCTGGGATCAGCAATACATCGGCTCCGGCCAGCAGGCCGGGATGTTCCGGCCGCCTCTCATATCCGATCACCGCCAGCGTGATGATCACCAGGATCGGCAAGATATTCAGCGCCATTCCGCGTGCCGTGGCATAGGCGGAGAGATTTTCCAGCAGGGTGCTCGCATATTGCGCGGGCTCGACCTGGTAGCTGTTACCGGGGATATGAACCAGTTTGATCATCACGACATACGCCAGCACCGCCATCACGGCCCCACACCATTGCACCGCCCACCGACGCCGATCCTCGGCGCTGATCACGCACCGAATCGTCAGCCAGATGCTCAGCACCAGCGCGATCTTTTCATTGGCCACGATACTGATCAGCATCAACGCACAGAACACCCAGCGCCGATGCACCAGCGCGATACAGGCGGTTATCAGCGCAATCGCCAGCGGGTCGATCGACGTCACCTGCTCATACAGCCCTAACGCCAGCAGCAACCCGCCCGCCAGAATGCCATCCTGCCGACGCAGTCCAAGCTGGCCGACCGCGATCCCGTACACCAGCATCGCGCCCGCGATCCAGGCCAGATAAGCCACAGCACTCAGCGCCGCGGTCGCCTGCAGATAGGACGCGCTGAGCGCTGCCGGTGTGTTGGTCAGCGACACAGCCGGCAGCAGATGAAAGAAAGGCAGCGCCGCCACCACGGAGATGATGCGATAGCAGAACGGCGCCTCCGGCAGAAATCCGCCGGCCCGGTCGGCGAGCCACAACACATACGGCGCGTAATCGTCGCGCGGCACCGTGCTGAACACCGACAACCGATAGATCATGAAAAATACCGGATTTAGCAGCAGCGCCAGCCCGAGCAGGCAGGCGACGACACGAACCGGGCGCATCCTCAGTCCTTGTGCAAAATAGTGCGGTACCGCAATATTATCGCTCACCCAGCGCCAGCGTCATCGCCGCAACGATGTCCGGAATATCCGCGGGATCGTGATACAGCCCGAACCCGACGCGCAGTACATGGCCGCGAACATCGGTCACGATGCCGGCTCGCATCAGCTTCGCGTGCAGCATCGGCGCATGCGGGCTGACAAAGGCCAAAAAATTACCTCGCTCCAGCGTCCCCGCCGGCACACTCAGGTCCGTGCTCGCCAGACCAGGAATGCCCGCCGCATCCATCCCAGCGATGAACCCGGCCTGCATCGCGCGCGCCCGCTCATGCACCGCCGCCGCATCAACGCCGAGCCCCTCCAGCCAGCCCATCACCGCATTCAAACGATAGAGTCCGCTCGGATCGAACGTGGCCCCCAGGAAACGGCTATAATCGCTGCCATACGAAACCTCGCCAGGTTGGGCCGCGGACAAGGCACCAAACCCGGCATACCAGCCGGTATCGCGCGGCCGCGGCGCAAACCCAGGCGGGCAATGCAGAAAGCACGCACCTTCTCCCGCCATCGCATATTTGTAGCCGCCCGATAGATAGAACACCCGCTTCTGAATGGCGGATAAATCGGTCGGCCGCGCCATGAACCCGTGATACCCGTCGATCACCACCAGCGCCTCCGGGTTGCCGACCGCGCCGACCAGTCCCGCCAGATCCGTGACGGCCCATCCCGAGTTGAAAAACACCTGGCTGACGAACACCATGTCATGCTCGCCGCGAGACGCCGCGCGAAACCGCTCGACGAAACTCTCGAACGGCTGCACCGGCACGCTCTCCACCACCACCAGTCCATCTTCCACCAACCGCGCGAGTTGTCGTGACAGACTGTGGAATTCGCCGTCCGTGGTCAGCACCCCCGGGGTGCGATGCGCGGGCAGGGCGGACAGCAACCGCCGCACGAAATCATGCGTGTTCGGTGCGAACGCGATCGTGTCCGAGCGTGCCAACCCGAGATGGCGCGCGATATGGCGCTGCGCCGTCGGTATCACCTCGCCAAAGATAACATCCCACTTTTCGTCCCAGCGCCGCGCCGCGTCCTGCCAGGCCGCCAGCTGCCCGTCCAGTGACACGTCAGGCCATAAATGATGGCTGTGCGCCGCGAGATGCCAACGATGATCGGGGCTGGCGAGCGCACGCGAAAAATGCGCCTGATAGGACGGCAGTAACATCGCCGGCTACAGCGTCGTGCGCAGTGAGTAAAGTTCAGGGAAAAACCGCAGCTTCAGCGCGCTGGCCAGATACGGCACGCCAGAGCTGCCACCGGTGCCCCCCTTCATGCCGATGATCCGCTCCACCGTCGTCACATGGCGAAACCGCCATTGCTGAAACCGGTCCTCCAGATCCACCAGCTTCTCCGCAAGATCGTAAAGATCCCAGTATTTTTCGACGTCGTTATATATTTGCATCCACACCGCCTCGACCCCGGGATGTGCCTGATACGGTGTCGCCCAGTCCCGCTCCAATACCTCGTCGGGCACCGCCAGCCCGCGCCGCGCCAACAGCCGCAGCGTCTCCTCATACAGGCTCGGCGCCTCCAGCGTCGCCCGCAATACCTCGAAATGCGCTGGCATCCGCCGATGCACCTCGATCAGCCGCGCGTCCTTGTTGCCCAGAATGAATTCCAGTTGACGATATTGATAGGACTGAAACCCCGAGCTCGGCCCAAGATGCGGCCGCAACCGCACATAGTCGCGCGGCGTCAATGTCGACAGCACGTCCCACGACTGGATCAACTGCATCTGGATGCGGCCGATGCGCGCGAAGATCTTCAACGGCGTCGCCAACTGGTCGGTGCGAATACCGTCGGTCATCGCGGCCAACTCGTGCAGCAGCAACTTGATCCATAGCTCGGACGTCTGGTGGATGATGATGAACAACATCTCGTCATGCACTGTCGAGCGCGGCCGCTGCGCCGACAGCAACTGGTCGAGCGCCAGATAACCGCCGTAGCTCGCATCCTTGCCGACGTCCCAATGGATCGAGTTCTCGGCACGCGAGTCTGGAATGGTCATGGTGGGACTCCGGCGGCGCTATACAGCAAGGAAGCAAGAGGTTCTCTTTTGGAAAAAAGACCCAAAAAACGTTGCCACTACGGGGAGGGAATGGTCTCCCAGCCGGATAGCAGTTCGACGGCTCGGCCTACGCGCAGCACGCAGGCTTCGTCGAACGGGCGTCCGACCACCTGCACGCCGATCGGCATTCCGGCGGCGAGCCCGGTCGGCACGCTCATTGCGGGATGCCCGGTCACGTTGAACGAAATCGTCTGCATCGGACCGATCGAGCGCGCCGGCAACGGCGGCGCGTCGAACCTGGGGGCAGGGATCAGCGCCGACGCCGTCAGCAGCGCGTCGTAGTGATCGAGCACGCCATTGACCGCATCGGTCAGCTCCCGTCGCACCCGGAACGCCTGCACCAGGTCGGGCGCTGTCACCGTCGCCCCGAGCACGAACCGCTCGAAGGTGAAGCGGCCATAATCCAGCGGCCGACTGCGCAAATCCGCCTCATGGATCGCGAACGCCTCGCTCAGCATGATGGCGCGCCCACACACCGAGAAAATCGCATAGTCCGGCAGTACCACATCCTCCACCACCGCGCCGGCCTCGCGCAACTTGGCCGCCATGGCGTCGATCCCGTCCAGCACCGCCTGCGATACTCCCTCCGCCTGCGCGAAGAACGCCCGCGGAATGCCGATGCGCAACCCCGCCACACCGGCCTCCAGCCCGCTCAGATAATCCCCAACGGGCACGTCGGCACTGGCCGGATCGAGCGCGTCATAGCCGGCGATCGCCTGCATGGTGATCGCGGTATCCTCCACACTGCGTGTCAGCGGCCCGCAATGATCGAGCGTGGTCGACAACGGAAATACCCCCCGCCGGCTCACCCGCCCATAGGTCGGCTTCAACCCCACCAACCCGCAATAGGCCGCCGGCCCCCGGATCGAACCGCCAGTGTCCGACCCCATCGCCATCCGCACCATGCCGGACGCCACCGCAGCCCCGGACCCGGAGGAGGAGCCAGCCGGGATATGCTCGCGATTCCACGGATTGCGCGCCGGCGGAAACGGCAGGTCGAAACTCGGCCCCCCGATCGCGAATTCATGCGTCGCGAGCTTGCCCACCAGCACGCCACCCGCATCCGTCAGCTTCGCCGCCACCACGCTGTCCGCCTCGGGCACCACGTTCAGGCGCAGCTTCGAATGGCACGTCGTGGCAATGCCGGCGGTGTCGTAGATGTCCTTCAGCCCGTACGGAATGCCGTGCATCAAGCCGCGATCCCGCCCCGCCGCCAGCTCCGCGTCGGCCCGCGCGGCATCCGCCTTCGCGCGCTCCGGCGTCACCAGGATGAACGCGTTCAGTTGCGGCTCGCGGGCCGCGATGCGCGCCAGCGCCGCCTCGGTCAGCGCGACGGAGGTGGTCGTACCGGCGCGCAATTGCCGGCCCGCTTCGGCGATTGAGAGTTCGGTCATGAGGCGGCCTTTGGCTGCAGGCGAAACACGTTGGAAGGCTCGGCGACATGCGTGCGCGGCCCGCGCAACAACCCAAGCTGGGCACGAAATTCGCCATAGGCCTCGATCAGCCCGGGCCTGCGGTCGGCGGGCACCGCCACCCCGGCCCGATCCATCAGACAGTCGAACTCCACGGCCAGCGCCTCACGCGTCAACGGATCAGGCATCTCGTCACCTCACAGGTCAGGAATTGGGTCCGCGTTCCATGGAATAAGGCTGCCAGCGCCGCAGCTCCGAAGGCGCCAGCACAGTCGGGTTCACGCAACTCAGGGGCCAGCGGCCGGCCAGTAGCAACGCCAGCTCCTGGCCCACCCGCCGCCGCCGCGCCGGATCGAACCGCGCGGACGCGGACGCGACATGCGCGGTCAAAATCACATTGTCCATCCGTAGCAACGGATTGTCCTGCCGCGGCGGCTCCTGCGCCAGCACGTCCAACGCCGCCCCGGCAATCCACCCCTGCTGCAGTGCGGTGATCAGCGCCGCCTCGTCCACTGTCGCACCCCGTCCGGTGTTGATGAACCAGGCCCCCGGCTTCATCATCCTGAACTGTGCCTCGCCTAGCATGCCCATCGCCTCCGGTGTCGCCGGCGCATGCATCGACACGAAGTCGGACGCCGCGAGCACGTCCGCCAGGGTCGCCGGTTCCACCCCATAAGGCGGCATCACCAGCTCCTCCACGTACGGATCATAGGCCATCATCCGCAGCCCGAACGGCCGCGCCCGCAACGCCATCGCCCGCGCCACATGCCCGAACGCAATGAAGCCCAGCGTCGAGCCCATCAGTCGCGGAATCGTCGACAGCTGCGGCCGCCCGTCACGCCAGCGCCCCTCGCGCACCATGCGGTCCTGCTCCACCAGCCGGCGAAACCCGCCCAGCAGCAATGTCATCGCATGATCGGCGACTTCCTCGATGAACGTGTCCGGGCAATTCGTAACCGGGATCCCCCGCGCCGTCGCCGCCGCGACATCGACGCTATCGACCCCCACGCTCCCCAGCACGATGCCCCGGCAGCGCCGCAGACTGTCGATCATCGGTTTGCTGATCGCCATGCCCTTGGCATAGATCGCGTCGGCATCCCGCGCACCCTCGATGAAACCGGCCTCGGTCGCCGGCACCTCGAAAATCTCGGCCCCCATGCCGGCCAACGCCTCCATCTCATAGTCATAGGCCCCAGCCCCAGCGGTCTTGGTCCCGGCCGGCGTGGCGATGCGGTAGTGGCTCATGCGCGATCTCCTGGCCCTGCTGGTGGCAACGTCTGGCCGCTGGGGTTCCCCCAGCCTGTCATTCATGCTTTTCCTGTTGGCTGCGGGCGCCCACCGCAGCGCACTGCACCACGCGGCCTGATCAGCCGCAAGGGACCCACATCGCGGTCGGGGGGCCACGCATGAGCGAACTCGCAGGACGGATCGCCTGGATCACCGGCGCCGGCACCGGCATTGGCGAGGCAGCCGCCCTCGCGCTAGCCCGCGCGGGCGCCACGACCATCCTCAGCGGCCGCCGTCGTGAGCCGCTCGAACAGGTCGCCGCCCAGATCACGGCGGCCGGCGGCATCGCCCACGTGCAACCCGGCGACATGACCCAATCGGCAGCGGTGCAGGCCATCGCCGCCTTCATCCACACCACCTTCGGCAAACTCGACATCCTCGTCGCCAACGCCGGCCTGAATATCGCCGATCGCCGCTGGAGCCAGCTTACGCCACAAGGCGCCGACGAGGTGATCACCGGCAACCTGTCCAGCGTGTTCTATGGCATCACGTCCGTGCTGCCGATGATGCGCGCCCAGCAGGACGGCGTGATCATCATCACCGCCAGCGTCGCCGGCCGCTTCATCTCCGCCCTCGGTGGGCCGGCCTACACGGCGGCCAAACACGGCGTCGTGGCACTCAGCCATAGCGTCAACATGGAAGAATGCGTCAACGGCATCCGATGCACCGCCGTTCTGCCCGGTGAGGTCGCCACCCCCATCCTGGATAAGCGACCAACCCCGGTCAGCGCCGAGGACCGCGCCCGCATGCTGCAATCCAACGATGTCGGCGACCTCATCCGCTACGTCGCCTGCCTGCCACGCCACGTCGTGATCAACGAGGTCATGATCAGCCCAACCTGGAACCGCGGCTACATCCGCGCCCTGGGGGCGTGATACGAGCGGGGTGGCCCCCGTCGCAAGCAAGTAAGAGTCTGTTTGAAAACGCGCTAGGGTGAGCAAGCTGGCGTGTTTTTCCGAGCACCGAAGTGGCGCGACCGATGGGTCGTGAGCTCCGCTCGGTCGCTCGCCGAGCGAACGGAGCGCAGGAAAAGCGCGTCAGATGGCCAC
>Ga0116226_10002592_pt1 | contig 15784 bp, 12 predicted proteins | sample S1TSphfallax_FD_89692 | JGI IMG/M metagenome (GOLD analysis project Ga0116226, IMG submission 89692) | Host-associated microbial communities from peat moss isolated from Minnesota, USA - S1T2_Fa - Sphagnum fallax MG | ecosystem: Host-associated > Plants > Peat moss > Unclassified | place: USA...
CGATGGCGCGGGAGTCAGTGCCTGACGGCGCGCCGAGCAGCGTCGCCACATTTTCCTGGGCGAGCAGCCGGTCGAACGGGACCAGGCCCGACGCGGCTTGAGCCAGTCCGAGTAGTTTTCCGTAAAACGCGAACATCGGCCACCGATCCCAGGCGATGAGTGTGTGCTGGCTGAGCGGTCCGATGCGGCCGGGATAATCGACCTCCCGCTTGCGATCGACCGTATTCGGGACATTCTGGCAGTTGAACAGCAGCTGTTCGCCCGCGGGGCCGAATACGCAGAACGCGTTGCCGGAGTTGCTGGGGAGCTGCGGGGCGTCGAAAGAATAGTACTTAGGTGGCGAGATGGCGGTGACGCCCCGCTCCGCCAGCCAGTCATGCGATTCCCGCGCGTCGCGCGGATGGCACTCGAGAAGCGCGAGTCCGGGATCCACGATCGACGACTGGGGACGCGGCCGATTCGCGGTGGCTCCACGCGGCGCGGCCAGCAGACGGATCACTCCGCGTTCACGCACGGGGTCGCCCTCGTAGCGCAGCAACGCGTACCCACGACTACCCTTGAGCGAGCCTTGGTCGATCAGACCGTAGCCCATCACATCGCGATAGAAGCGCAGGCTCGCGTCGAGATCGGGAGTCACGATCGTATAAAGATAGGCCCGCGCGGCGTATCGATTGGCGGGGTCGAACCCCGCACTCCCTTCAGGTATCGCGCACGAGTGAGTCGGAGTCGCCCCGCCCGGCGCGACGCCACCCAGCGCTCCACTAGTTACCGCTGCCCCCGCGAGTCCGATTACGTGCCTCCGGTTGATCACGCTAGTCACGACCGATGACCTCGATGAGTTCGCCCACCGCTCCGCGGACATAGAACGCGTCCCGAGACCGGGCCTCGGGGGTCGGCAAGCCGCCCTCGCCGAGCACCGCAATGCCAGCGGTAGCCGCCCGCTCCCGCACGCGTTTCAAGTTATCGACCAGAATCGTAACCATCGCGAGCCCGGTGCAATCGAGGTTGGTCGGCCAGGGCGGCGTCGCGGTCGGCTGCCACTGACGGTACTCCCAGAGCTCCATGGTCAGATCCTCCATCTCACCGAACTGGAAGTACGCGTCGGGCGGGGCACCGGTCAGGAGGTTGACGCTCTTGAAATTCTCGGTCTCCTGGCCAACGTAGCCGTCCCCGGTCATGGCGAGGCCGAATAGTGCCTGATAGAAATCGGTGGGTGGCCAGCGATCCCAGCACATGGTCGTACAGCTCACGAAGGGTCCGTGCAGCCCGGCATAGGTCGTCGGCCAGACGACGCTCTGATCGGGGTGCGAACTGATGAACATCTGTTCCCCGGCGGGACCAAACGCCGAGTAGGTGATGCTGAAGCTCTTCGGATTCTCACCGGGTCCATAGTAGTAGTAGAGCGGAGCGGTGATGGTATGAACACCGTACCGCGAGAGCTGGCGGAACGACGCCTGCCAGTCGTTAGGGTGGCACTCGATGATCGCGAGCCCGGGATCGACGATGCGCGCCTCGGGGCGCGGACGATTCGCCTTGGCGCCTACGGGCGCCGTGAGCAGCCGAATCACGCCCCGATCGTGCGTCACAAATTCATGGTGGCGCAGCAGCGCGTACTCCCGGCCGGCTGGGCCAGCGCCCGGCATGGTCGGCGCGGGTCCGGCGAGCGTGCCGCGATCGATGAGCTCATGGCCCATCACGTCGCGATAGAAATGGATGCTCGCCTCGAGGTCGGGCGTCACGATGGTGTAGACGTAAGCCCGCGATGCAAACGGGTCTCCGGCCTTGGCCTTAGCCGTTTCCCGCGGCAGCCAACTCGCCGCGTCGGATGCCCTCTGATCCCCAGCCATGATGCGCGCCCCGGTTCCGGTTCGTAAGAAGATGCTCTGCTACAGTAGCAAGCTTCGCAGGCGCCGCGACTCGCGTCGCCTGGAGATTCACGTCGATGAATTCATACTGCTGAATTTTTCCATTGAGGATGCTGCTGCCATGACTGCCTACATCGTCGCCACCACCACCGTCCAAGACCCGGCCGTCATGACCGAGTACCACCGCCTCATCGCGGGCGTGCTGCCGCGTTACCAAGGGTCGGTCGTGCTCAGCAAAACCGTGAAGGAGACTCTCGAGGGCGACCTTCCGGGCGAGGAGCGCATCGCAGTACTCTCGTTCCCCGACGAGGCGCTGGCGCGCGCGTATATCAACTCGCCGGAATACCAGGCCGGAAAGCGGGCCCGACAGGGCGGCGCGACGATGGTGATGCGGCTGCTGGTGGACTGAGCGGCGAGGCTCAGCCGGCCAGGAAATGCGCAACATCGCGCGCAAACTCTGCCGCCCGCTGAAACAGGAACCCATGGCCGGCGTCCGGGTAGATGATGAGCTTCGCGTGCGGAATCGCGCGGGCCGCGGTCACGGCGTAAAAGGCTGGAATCCGTATGTCGTGGCGCCCACTCGCGACCAGCGTCGGTTGAGTAAGGGCCGCAAAGCGCGGAAGGAGCGAGCCTTCGGGAGTCATCACCCGCGCCCGAGCCGTGAGCTGCGCTGCGGCCGATGCGGCACGGGGCGGCGCCGTGAAGCGCTCGGGCCAGGCGCTGAGCCGTGCGAGGTGGGCGGCGCCGGCCGCGCGTCCGGCCGAGGTGTCGGGAAAATTGAGCGCCAGATATTCGGCCTCTTCGTCCGCTACACTCCGCGCGGTGGCACCGGCCGGACGCACGGGTCCACTCGGAATCTCCGGCGCGTCAGCGACGTAGCCGGGACCGGAGGAAGCGAGGATCAGGCGACGCACCCGCTCTGGATGCTCGAGCGCGACGTGCGAGGCGACGTATCCCCCCATCGACCAGCCGAGTACGTCTACTTCCGGCAGGCCGAGCGCATCGACGAACGCGACCACGGCCTGTGCGATGCCGCTGAAGGTCGAGGCCGTTTCGCCGCTCGAGCGCCCGATGCCCGCATTGTCAAACAGAATTACCGGCCGCGAAGCGCCAATCTGCTCGAGCAGCAGCGGGTCCCAGTCGTCCATCGTGCCGCCAAAGCGCTGCAGCAGGAGCAGCGGCACGCCCTCCCGCGCGCCGAACCGGCGCCAGGCATAGTGCACGGAACCCGCCTGCACACACTGCGTTTCGACCGCCGAGGCAAAGCTTGCGTTCGCCACCCCCGCGTGACAGGCTTTTTCATTGGATTTTTCGCCGAGCGAACCCATGACACAGACTAGCAGCGAGCGGCCCACCCATGCGGCCGAATATCTCAAGGGCGACTGGGACAAGTCGGTATTTCTCGGCAATCCGCACGTCGATAACCTGATGACGGCCCTGCTCGGCCTCGGCGCGGAGAACTGGGCGCTCCAGAGGCGTCTGCTCGTGATCGAGAAGTTCCTGGCCACGCGCTGCGGTATCGAGCCGGCGGAGATCGAGAGCTATCTACCGAACGAGGAGGAGCAGGTCATCTGGGCACGCAAGCGCGACGATTTCATCGATCGGGTATTCGCCTCGCTCACTCGTGAGACCGCTGACACATCGGGGCCGATCGATTTGACCGACGCGGCGCTGCAACCGCCGAGACCCGCCGGAGGGCGCCGATGAACCGCGTCGTAGCACTGCGCGGGGAGTCCGCCGCTTCGCCCGAGGTTCCCGCCGAAGTCCGCATCGATCCGTCGCGTCTGCCTGCGGAGCTCAAAGCGCGGCATGCCGTGCGTTTCCCGGGCCTTGATGCGAATAGTCATCAGGACTTCGCGCGCGGCTTCAAGGCCTGGCTCGCCGCCGACTGGCAGAAACCGGAAGCGCTGGCGCAACGCGAACGCGCGCTCGCCATGCGCGGATTTCCCCCGGGAGAGACGCCGCTCGATTACGCGTCGGCGTTCAAGGTTCTGATGGAGGATCCGGTGTACGCGGCGCGTATGCGGCTGCAGTGGAGCATCCACGATCTCATGTGGGACCGGGCGATGCGCGCCTTCCACGGCGATGCCGACGCCTATCTGCGTGCGATGGAGGCGACTGACCACAGTGGCCCGGGGAGCCTTACCCTCCGCCCCGACCTCGAAATTCCGAACTACGCGCGCCACGAGATCCACCGCCAGCCCGGTGGATTCGTCGGCGATCCGTTTGCCGGCTGGGTCTACCATTACGCTCTGAGCCTCGCGCACTACGGCGGGCATAACGATCACGACGAGGTTTTCTTCCACATCGCCCAGAGCCATCCGGTTCCCGCCGACAACGTGGTTGCCCGCATCCTCGACATCGGCTGCGGCCCGGGTCAATCGACCACTGCGTTCAAGCAGCGTTTTCCGCGTGCAGAAGTCTGGGGACTCGACGTCGGCGGGCCGATGGTGCGCTACGCACATCATCGCGCCGTGAAGCTCGGCATCGACGTCCACTTCACCCAGGATCTCGCCGAGGCGACGCCGTTTCCCGACGCGCATTTCGACATCGTGAACGACTACATCGTGTTCCACGAAACGAATCTGGACGCGATGCGGAAGATCGTGAAAGAGGTCTACCGAATTCTCCGGCCGGGCGGGGTCTTCGGACATCTCGATGCATTCACGGCGGGGCATCCGACGCGCCGGCCGCCGAACGACCTGCAGGGCAAGGCCATGCTCTGGAATATCTACCGTAATAACTACGAGCCGTTCTACCTCGATTATTCGGAATTGGATTTTCCGTCGGTACTCCGGGAGGCCGGCTTCCAGGTGGATCTGGACGGTCCGCCCGTACTCTGGAACGGACGGCCTCGGACGGTCGCAACCAAGCCGGTCTGATGGGATGAGTCGGCCCGGATGACTCAGAAGCGGATCGGGCCGATCGTCCTCGCGCCCGGGGTGGAGCCCGGGCAAATTTTCGTGTTTCTGGTGATCGTGTGCGCTTGCACCTTCGTGAACGAGTTCGCGATGACGCTGCAGCCGCTCATTTTCGCGCAGCAGCTGCATATTCCTCCCTCGGAGCAGGGCTTTCTGGCGGGGATGCTAGGCACCACGCAGCAGTTCGGGACGCTGATCTTCATCTCCGTCGCCGGCGCGCTCGCCGACATCTTCGGCCGGCGCGTGATGCTCGTGCTCACACTCGCGGGGTTCTGGCTGTGTCTGTTGGCCTACCCACTGGTCGCGGTGGTCGCGGCCCTGTTCGTCGTGCGCTTCGCCTGGGGCGTCGCCTTTACGGGCTTCACCGCGGGCTCCGCCACGATGACCATGGACTATCCCGATAACGGCTCGCGCGGGAAATTCGTGGGTCTCATTCTCATCGTGCCCATGGCGATCTCGGCAGTACTGATGCTGGGCGGGTCGCGGCTGCCGAGCGGCTTACGTAGCCTCGGGCTCCATAGCGAGGGCATCGCGATCGGTACCTTCTGGATCAGCTCGCTCGTGGCGTTGGCGGGGTTGCTGGCCGCGTATTTTTTGATTGCTCGCGATGACCGCACCACCCGCAGCAGCGCCGCGGAGGCGGTGCCGGGCGCGACGAGGACGGCTACTGTCGCGCCCTCGGTCATCGCGAATCTGCGTGCAGTCCTGGCGCATGCTCGCACCCACCCCCGCTTCGCGCTGATCCTCCTCATCGGCAGCGTCGTGCGCACCGATTCGGTGATCCTTGGCTCGTTCCTCGGACTCTGGGTCGTGAACGCCGGACGACTCCAGGGCATCGATCCCATCACGGCGACGCGCACCGCCGGGCTCCTCGCCTCGATTCGACTCATCACAACGGTGGTCGGCCTGATCGCTTTCGGACCGATCGCCGACCGGACGAGTCGGGTGCGGCTGGTGCTGATTGCCGTCTCCTTGACCGCGACCGGGTTTGCAGCCTTCGGCTTCGTCACCGACGTATTCGGCGCCGGGATGATCGCGGTCGTCGTCTTCATCGGCATTGCGGAGGGGGCGCAATCGATCTCCTCGCAGTCGCTGATCGCCGAGGAGGCGCCCGCCCAGCTGCGCGGCTCATCCATGGGGTTGTTCGCGTTCCTCGGTACCGCGAGCCTGATGGTCGTGAACCTGATCGGCGGCCGGCTATTCGACAAAGCGGGGTTCGCCTCGCCCATGATCATGGAGGGGATCCTGCACTTCGCCGTGCTGCTCGCCGCCTTGAGTTTAATCCGCAGTCGGACCTTCACCCGCCGGAGTGTTCATGCCCGATAACAAGGGAGTCATCCAGTCGTTCATCGCTAAGCTCAACGCTCGCGACTTCCCGGGCGCCGCGGCGTTCATGACCTTGGACTGTGTTCACCACACTCAGGGTCTCGGCGGGGGTGACGTGGTGGGACGAGACGCCTGGCTGGCTCTCGTCCGAGGACTCTGGGTGTCATTCCCGGACCGCTCGATCGAGGTCCATCAGATCATCGGCGAGGGCGAGCGCGTTGCGGCCAGGCTTACCTGGACGGGAATTCATAAGGGTGAATTCTCTGGTATCCCTCCCACGGGACGGCCGGTGGAGGTCAACGGAATCAGCGTGTTCGCGATGCGCGACGGAACGATCGTGGAGCATTGGATCGAGCAAGATATCCTCGCTCTGCACCAGCAGCTCGGCGCCGCCCCCGGCCAGACGCACAACTGGCCGAAAACCTGACCGGCGAACGGCGGCCGCGCTCAGCCGTGCGCGGCGATGGTCCGGTAGCGCCAGACGGGATAGATGCTCGCGAGATAGACGACGCTATTGATCCCGACGTAAACGATCGCGATCCCGATCACGGCCTCATGGGGTTGTGCGGCATCCATACCCGCCGAGCTCGACACGAAATGGAACAGGCCGAGTACCTGGCCCACGAGGAACGCGCCCGCGGCGGCACCGACCTTCTCGGTGGCGAGCCAGATTCCGCTGTAGGTGCCTTCCCGCTTGATGCCTTTCTTCTCGGCGTCATTCGAGATGGAGTCCGCGAGCATCATCAACATGACGCTCAAGAATCCGCCGCCCATGATTCCGGTCCACACCCCCATCAGCACGAGCTTCCAGACCGGCGCATCGATGAGGACCAGCCAGACTCCGAGCGAGGCGACCCAACCTACCACCCCGACCGTATACACGAGTGCCCGATTCATCCGCCCGTTGAGCCATACCCAGAGGGGTTGCGACAGCACCTGGCCGGTCAGGGTACCGACGATGATCGAGCCGATCACGCCGATCGGCTGGTGGATGTAATAGACGATGTAATAGGCGAAAGAACCGTAGCCGATTCCCTCACCGATCTTCTGCAATAGATTGACGAGGATCAGGAGCATGTAACGCTTATTCGCGCGGGCCATGCGGAACTGATCGATCAGCCCCATCGGGGCCCCATCCGGATCGCATTGTCGCGCGGAGCCCGTAGCGAATACCGTAAACAGCATGCTCACCAGGCAGACCATTCCGAAGGCGACGGCGAGCAGGCGGTAACCCGCGAAACCGCCTCCACCAAGCTGAACTACCGCTCCGGAGTAGCCGCCGATCGACAGACCCACCGCCATGAACCCGACCCGGAACGCCATGAGGCGCGTGTGTTCCGCCGATTTCGTGGTCATCTCGGAGGCCATGGAAAGATACGGAACCGAGAACAGCGAGTAGGCGGCGAAACCGAGCGTGATCATCAGTGCCATGTACGCGGTACGCCACCACACGTTGCCAATGGTGGGCACATTGAAAAAGAGTAGGAAACTCGCAGCGCTCAAGATGCCGCCAACGAACATGAGCGGTCGGCGACGCCCCCAGGGCGAGCGAATCCGGTCCGAGAGGATCCCGACCAGCGGGTCCACGAACACGACCAGTATCTTCGGCAGGAAAATCGCCGTCCCCGCCATCGCCGCCGGGATGTCGAGGTAGTTGGTCATGAAGACTAGTAACAGGAGAGCCGGCGTGTCGCGGAACACACGCTCGCCGATCATCCCGATCCCATAGCCGACGTAGAGCGGCCAGGAAATGGGGACCTCTCGAGCCGGCGGACGGGGCTGTCGGATCATCGACGCTTCGCTGAATTCAGTGATTTGATTCATGCTCATCGCTTCGTAAGTCGACTTGGTTTTTGCGTTGCAGACTTGCCGACGGGACGTTTACCACGCGACTCTGCAACGGCCCACAAGACTACACGACGCACCGCGAAGTACACCCGGCTTTAACAGGAACGCGTGCGAAACTCGACGGCTCCGACCGACGTATCCGAGGCGTGGCCTGACCTTGATCCGCCTCGCGGCCAGATAGTGGCCATTCAAATTGACGTGCCGTATTTGCCCGATATCTTATCGGCTCGCCCGATTTAAGACAGTTGCCGTGTTGTCTATCCGCAACACCCATAGACCATAGGGGGTTCTCACATGAGTGATGTTCATCGGAATGCTTTCCTACGCTTGGCTTCGGGGAGCACTCTCGCGCTCCTTCTCGGCGTGAGCGCCTTGGCATCCACGGGAGCTGCCCGCGCGCAAACCGCGACGGCCGACGCAAGCCCCGAGGCGAGTTCAGGTGGGCTTGAAGAAGTCGTCATTACGGCTCGCCGAAAGACCGAGCGGCTGCAGGACGTGCCGATTTCCGTGTCGGCATTCAGCTCAGACCAGCTAGAAACCCTGGGCATCGTCGACCAGGCGACGCTTTCGGACTTCACGCCCGGTATGGAGTTCACCGATTTCACCAACGGCCGCAGCGACCGCGGCGCGTATCGAAATTTGATCTTCCGTGGAATCAACGAGGCAGCGCTCAATACGGCCGTTACGGCCGACGCGCTGGTCTTCCTGGACGGCGCCCCCGTCACGTTCAACGACATCCTGATCACCGACTCGATCGAGCGCGTCGAGGTTCTCAAAGGGCCGCAGAACGTTTACTTCGGTCGCTCGACCTTCACCGGTGCGATCAATTACGTCACCAAGGATCCGGGGAATACCTGGAAGGCGAACACCACGTTCGAAATCGGTAACTACAACGACACCAAGTTCGACGGGCATATCGAAGGGCCTATCGTTCTCGATAAGCTGACTTTTGCCCTCGATGTTCAAGTCGCCAACAAAGACGGCGATTACACGGATTACGCGGCACCCAGTGTCAGCTTCGGCGGACGAAAGACGGATGCATTTTCGGCCACCCTCTTCTTCACGCCGACCGATGACCTAACCGTCAAGCTTTACGAGACCTACTTCCACTACGATGACGGCATCAGCGCCGCCATCGTCATTCCCTCTGCGGCCATCGTGAACTGCAACCCGGGCGGAACTGGCGGCGAGGGTAATTTCTACCCTTGCGGTACCCTGCCGAAGCTCAAGAATGCCTGGGTCGCGCAGTCGATCAACTACACCGGCCTCGAGAACCAGCTCCTCAACAATCCAGGTGAGGGGTATGACCCGATGTACACGAAGTGCGATCACCTCGGCCTTTGCGCGGACACCGAGGGGACGCATATGATCACCACCTATAAGCTCCCGTGGTACGGCATCAAGTTCAACAACATCACCGCCTACCACATCAAAACGGATGCGGACCTCGCGAATGCGGTGGACCAGAACGTGAACGCGCATCCGAATACGGGCTATTTTGGCAATCCGGCCTATCCCGACGCTCCGGCATACAACCCGACCTTCGACTACAACATCCTCGACAAGATCTGGGACTTCGATACCGAGTTCCGCCTCACTTCTGACGACACTCAGCCTCTGTGGGGGACGTTCGGTGCCAACTACGTACGTACCAAGGACACGACCCAGCTTTGGTTCTACGAGAGCCCCGTCGGTACAATTCCTCCCAATACCGAAGCCACGCCCGGTTCTGAGGGTGCGCGCACGATTGGTATCTTTGGCGGCGTCTACTACCACCCGATCTCGGATGTCACTCTGAGCGCGGAGGTCCGACGTCAGGCCGACAAGCGTCAGGACCAGGCGACGACGGGTGCCTTCCTCGAGGAAACCTACCGCAGCTGGGCGCCGCGCTTTTCTGCGGCGTACAAGATCACTCCGGACACCAATGTCTACGCATCCTTCGCCAAGGGTGTGAAGCCAGGCGGATTCAACACAACGTTCTTCGGACTTCCTCAGAATCTCAAGAACCAGATTACGGCTGAGATTGGCACCGCCCCGGTTGCCTACCAGGAAGAAAAGCTCACGACGACCGAGGTGGGCGTGAAGGGGACATTCTTCGACCACAAGGTCGCTGTTAACGTGGCTCCGTACTTTGGCAAGCTCTCGAACCAGGTCGTCGATCAGACCGCGATTCTTCTGACCCCAGACCCGGTCTATGGCGGTCGTTTCGATCTCTATAAGAATACGGGGACGGTGGATATCGCTGGTATCGAGGGTGACTGGCACTGGCGCGCTGCAGAGATTCTTACTCTGTCGGGGACGTTCGCCTACAACCGCACGTCCGAGCACGAGACGGGCTGCTATTCCTGCTTCCTGATTACCGGTAGTGAGAACCTCAACGGGACGCGACTGGACGACTCCCCCGAGTACACCGCCACCGTCGCGGCGGACCTCAAGGACCGTCTGACCGATAGCATCGACTGGTTCGGCCATATCGACTATGTCTACCGCGGCAGCATCTTCGTCGACCAGAACGGCCTCAACCTCACGTCGACGGGCGCCACCAACAAGGTGGACATGCAGTACGGCATCGACGCCAAGACCTATGTCGTCACGGCCTGGGTGACGAACCTGACGAACGACCTGACCTTCACGGGTGGCGAAGGCTTCGCTGCCGACTTCCTCACCGGTTCGCCGTATGGCGTCCGTGTGGGACTGGCGGATAAGCGAGCGTTCGGACTCCGGGTTCGCTACAACTTCTTCTAATCGGGAACCGGTAGACCGATGACGTCGCAGATCATGTCGCTCGGCTGGTACGTACGCTTCGTGCCGGTCGACCTCATGGAAGTCATGGACGACTTCTATTCGAACGTCCTCGGTCTACCCAACCTCTGGCGCTCGCGCACCGCCGACGGCAAGGTGGAGAACAAGGATCTCTACTGGGCCGGTGAGGCGATCATCGAGAACCACAACTGTGGCGGCGAAGGCGCCACGGTCTCGCCCCGCGAGGCCAGCCCCGACACCGCCCGCCAGGTTCAGCTCTATCGCGTGAGCGAGCTCGACGCCATCGTGAACCGCTTAAGGAGCAAGGGGGTGACCGTCGTGGGTCCCTCCGCTTGCGTCCACGGCCGCGAAGCGTTTGTGCTCGACCCCATGGGAATGCTGCTCGGGCTTAGACAGTCCGATCCAGACTCGCCGCTTCCACAGGATGTGGAGGCGGCGCGCCGGCGACTACGCGGCGAAGCCTTCAACCCCGGCTGCGGACCGCTCCCTGACGGTTGGCAGGAGATCGGTTGGGTCCGAATTCGAGCCGCGAATCCCGCGGCACTCAAGAGTTTCTATGAAGACGCGCTGGGACTGCCGTTCATCGGCAAGTCCGGCGAGTTCCTGTGCTTCGATCTCGGTGACAATACGATCCTCGAGATCGGCGGAGGCGGGATCACGCGGCCCCCGCCGCCAAAGCAGATGAGTTCCCTTGCCGCCATGATTTTCCGAGTCGTGCATCACGGCACCATTCACGCCGCGCTGAAGAAAGCCGGCGTACATTTTGTGCACGATCTCATCCCTACGCCCAAGGGCGGACTCAGTTACGTCGCTGACCCCGAGGGCAACGTGATCGGGTTGTCGGACCGCATTCGTCCCGAGGCCTATGTGGGTCTACACCCGACGGTGCTCCCGCCCGTTACGCTTGAAGACGCCGAGGCGCATCGCCGCTGGGTCGAACTTCAAGCGAGCCGCAGAGCCTGATCGCTCCGCCCGGTCTTCGTGTGGCGGGTATGCGCACCGTGGTCTGCGATCCACCGCAGACCACGGCGGCAGCCTTTACCTCATAGGAAGTTGTACTTGAACCGCAGGCCAAAGGCCCTCTTGTCGGCGAGGCCGGCCCGGACCCCGTACGAAGAACCGGTGATGAAATCGCTCGAGAGCTCGCCGTCTGTGTAAGTGAGATCGTTCAGCAGGTTCGTCACCCAAGCGCTCAGCACGTAGGTCTTGTTGTCGATACCGATCTGGCCGTTCACCTTGTTGGCCGACCCCGTCTGGGTAAGGTTCAAGCCATTCTGCTCGAGGAAGATGCTCCCCTTGTAGGCGTACTCGAGGTGCGCGAACCAGTCGACCACCGGCGTCAAATGGTCGGTGAGATCGGCGCCCAGGGTAGCCATGTACTCCGGAGAGTCGGAGAGCCGGGTGCCGTCGAGGGTCGAATTCCCCGTGACGAGGGAGCACGCGTAGCAGCCCGTCTCGTGCTCGCCCGTGTAGTTCCAGGCAAAACTACCGGAAACGGTAAGAATTCTCGAAGCTTTCCAGCGCCAGTCACCTTCGACACCGTGGAGGCTGACATCCCCCGTATTCTTGTAGATGTCGAAGCGCCCGCCGAAGTTCGGATCCGGGACCGGAAGAATCGCGGTCTGGTCGGTCTGCTGGTTGGTCAGCTTGCCCACGTACACGGAAACGTTGGTATTCAGCGTGTGATCCAGGAAGGTGCCCTTGACTCCGATCTCATCGGTCCAGAGCTTCTCTTCCTGGATCGCGACGGGCGCGGTACCGACGAGTGAGGCGATCTGCCTGAGGAGGGGCGCGGGAAGACCAACGAGCCCCGAATTGAAGCCACCTGGGCGCACGCCCGCGGAGTACGAGGCATAGATATTGAGATCAGTCGTCGGCTTGTACTCGACCGACACGCGCGGCGACCAGCTGCGGAAGGTTTCCTCGAGATACTGACCGTTGGTACCGGCCTGGTCCTGGCGCTTGTCCGCCTGGTTGCGGATCTCGGCGCTCAGCGTGACGTCCTTGATCGGATCGTAGTAGACACCGCCGAAAATGCCGACCGTGTGCGCACCCACCTCCCCCGGAACCTTATCTTGATTAGGCGAAACTGCGCCATGCAGCGGCGGGAAGCTCTCGACGAACCAGAGCTGCGTGACGTCCTTGGTGCGAACGACGTTCGATCCGACAGTCCAGCGTAGCTGCTGGTCGCTGGCGGACGACAGCCGGAACTCGGTGTCGAAATCCCAGATCTTGTCGATGATGTTGTAGTCGAAGGTGGGGGTATAGGCCGGTGCGAAGGGATACGCCGCATTACCGAATTCAGGGTTCGGGAAAGCAGCCTGGTCCACCGCATTCTGCAGGTCCGCATCAACCTTGATGTGATAGGCCGTGATGTTCTGGAACTTGATCCCGTACCAGGGCAGCGCGTAGTTCGTGATGAGGTGCACGCCCTCGGTGTTGGCGCAGACACCGAGATGATCACAATTCCTGTAGTTCGGGTCGTAGCCCAGGCCCGGGTTGTTCAGCTCCTGGTTCTCGATGTTCGAATAGTTGAGGGATTGTGCTACCCACACGTTCTTCAGCTTTGGAAGGGTGCCGCAGGGGAAGAAATTGCCGGTGTTCCCGGAACTCGCTGGCGCACCAGGATTACAGTTGCCCGTTGCGGCCGAGGGAATGACGATGGCGGCGCTGATGCCGTCATTATAGTTGAAAAACGTCTGGTACAGCTTGAAGGACAGGGCGTCGGTGGGCGTCGCATACAACGTCAGCGCAAAGGCCTTGGTCTGCCGGCCGCCGAAGCTGACGCTCGGTGCGGCAAAATCCGTGTAGTCGCCATCCTTATTCGAAATCTGAGCGTCCAAGGCGAAGGTCAGAGCGTTTGCGACGATCGGACCCTCGATGTGGGTATCTACCTTGTAGTCATTGTAGTTGCCGATCTCCATCGTGGCCTGCGCCTTGTACGTATCGCCAGGATTCTTGGTGACGTAGTTGAGGGCGCCGGTGAAGGTCGAGCGACCGAAATAGACGTTCTGCGGCCCTTTGAGGACCTCGATGCGTTCGATCGAGTCGTTGATGAGGATGTCGTTGAAGGTCACCGGGGCGCCGTCGAGGAACGCGAGAGCGTCGGCGGTCACCGCCGTGTTGCTGGTTGAGGTAATGCCACGGAAAATGAGCGAGCGGTAAGCGCCGCGATCGCTACGGCCGTTGGTAAAGTCCGTGAAGCTGAAGCCCGGCGTGAAGTCGGCTAGAGTCACTTGGTCGGTAATGCCGAGAGCCTCTAGCTGGTCAGCGCCGAATGCCGAAACCGAGATCGGCACGTCCTGCAGTCGCTCGACTTGGCGCCGGGAAGTGATGACGATTTCCTCAAGTGAGGAGGAGCCCGGCTCTGCGCCGGAGTCAGAGACGGATTGAGCGCGAGCTTCCCTGCCCGGAGCCAGTGAGCCAATGATGATCACCCCAATAATGATTAGGATTGAAAGCGCGCAGGCAATAGCCGACCGCGCCCATTTGAGCGTAAAGACCATAGTAGAACCCCCCATTGTTATCGACTCAAAGTCGCCGACGCGTTGCCCCGGCGATCATTCCCCCTACGAACTCTAAGGACACGCGCCGGCTTCAGTGAGCGCCGCTCGGTATCCAGGTCGTTAGTTTTTTGCGCAAGCTGCCCCCGCAGTTGCGCACCCCCACTTCCGATGTAACGCCTAAGAAGGCCGCCGATTCAAGCAAGCCGCCGATTTTCCCACCGAGGGCGTCGGAGGTTTTGGGGTCAGCCTAGGAGCGCCTTGCGCGGATCCTTCGCGATTTCAGGGAATTCCTGAAACATCAATCTTCTCCAGATCTCAGGCATTTCCGCGAACGAGAACGCCTTGAACCCCATGCCGCGGGAGTAGTAGACACCGGCCTGACTGCCCATTTCCAGAAATCCGGGCCAGTTATTGATATCCGTGAACGCATGTCCCGCCGCAGGCATGGTAACGGTTGGATCCAATACATCGCGCCACGACCCAAAGTAGGTGGTGAGGTCGTTGACGCGACTTCGCTCGCCGCCGACGGCGGAGCCGGCTGCCTTCAAGAGATGGTCCTGTTGCACCCAAACGTGATCACCGTCCAACCACGCGGGCCCGAGTGTTCCGGTGCCAATGGGACCGGCCACATGCATCTGGGCATTGGGCGCCTGGTTACCCATAGCTGCGGTGAGTTCGTAGTCGGCGCCTCGCGGGACCGGCGCCGCAAAGTCCGCGGCGGTTGGCTTCCCGTAGGGCAGCGTGACCGTCTTGCCGGTGAGCGGGTTGCGAAACGTCTTGAGTAGCTCGCCGGTTTTGAGATCGGTATAGAACGCGATCCCCATCTGCGTCACGACGTAACCGGCGTCGGGAAGATCCTTGACGACAAAGAACCGTCCGATGTTCATCTGCCAGAACGGGATGAGCTCTGCATCCACGAGCCCGTACCGGGTCGAGGTGAGATGCCAGAAGCCGAGTTCGTGATCGGCGGAGTAGGCAAGCTTTCTGAATACGTAGGAGAGATCGGCGGGATTGTCGATGTTCAGGGAATGCTGTGGTGCGGCAGACCCAGAGACCGCAAGAACTGGCGAAAACGGAACCGCTCCCGTCGCGGCTAGAGCGAACGATTGAAGCATGGTTCGGCGGTCAAAGCGTTCGCTCATAGCGGAAGACTCCCTGTCTAAAATCTCTAAAGAAACCCTATCTAACGTTAAGTCTAATTGAATTCCCCCACCGCACTCTCAATGTTGGCCGGATAATGGCCACGTGATTTGACCTGCCGGCCGATGTAAAGTTAAAGCTTCCAACAATCGGGCTAACCGATGTTGTAGAAATGTAACAGGGGAGAATAATCTTGAAGTCGTATCGTCGACATGATCACTACATGATTTCATCAGCCACCGGAACGCGCCTGATGCGCACCGGTGTAGCGCATGCCATCACAGTTTTAGCCCTGAGCGCGGGGCTCTTCTGGTGGTCCGCCGGCGAACCCGTCCACGCGGCCGATGAGGCGACCGCGTCGGCCACTCTCGAGGAGGTTGTCGTTACGGCTCGCGCCCGGACCGAAGAGGCCGCC